>Ga0209960_1004735_pt1 | contig 10172 bp, 14 predicted proteins | sample ThiBiot_500_plan_2_FD_183947 | JGI IMG/M metagenome (GOLD analysis project Ga0209960, IMG submission 183947) | Wastewater bioreactor microbial communities from Cape Town, South Africa - Thiocy_expt_500_plan (SPAdes) | ecosystem: Engineered > Bioreactor > Thiocyanate-remediating >... | reverse complement strand
TTTTTTTTTTTTTTTTTTTTTTTTTCCCTTTTTTTCCTTTTTTTTTTTTTCTTGGCCTGCAAATTGAACCACCCGCAATTAATTACCAATTCCTTATTATTCATTATTCATTATTCATTATTCAACAACCATTTGGAACTAAACCCATTAACAAATTATAACAAATGAACTAAACAAATTCTCATAATTTTCATAATTGTAGAATGACTGAAGCTGAGAAAATTGTTGGTGGATATGCTGTTGAAAAGACGATTGGAGAGGGGAGTTTTGGAAAAGTGAAACTCGGTATTCACCTTAAAACAAGAGAAAAGGTTCATTTTCTTTGTTATTATTGTTGTTTCTTTTTCATTAATAACTAACTTTTTTTTTGTTTCTTAATGAAGGCTGCAATTAAAGTAATTGATAAGTCAACAATTATGAACCTTAAACATGCTGAGAGAATTAAAAAAGAAGTCAGATTTTTAAAGGTATAGTTCTTACATATGATTTTGTTGACTTTGCTGACTCATTTCTTATTTTATTTTATAGCTTCTTCATCATCCTCATATTGTTAAAATTTACGATGTAATTGAAACAGATACTCACATTTATATTATCATGGAATACGCCGGTGGAGGAGAGGTATCATTTCTTTTTTTGATTTTGGTTTTGACTCAAATTCAAATTCTCGAAACCTAAATTTTCTATTTTGATTCTTAGCTTTTTAACTATATTGTCACTCAAAAGCGTGTAAGAGAAAAAGAAGCTCGCTCATTTTTCCGTCAAATTGTTTCTGCAATTGATTATTGTCATCAAGTACTTATTCATCATTTTATTCTTTATTGATTCAATTAATTAATCAAATTAACAAAAAATTGTAGAATTTTGTTACCCATAGAGATTTAAAGCCAGAGAATATCCTTCTTGATGATGAAAAAAATATTAAAATTATTGATTTTGGCTTTAGTAATTTCTTTGAGCCCAACTCACTTCTTAATACTTTCTGTGGTTCTCCGTATATTTTCTTTCTTTTTCTTTCTGTTTTTCTTTTGAATTACAGTTCTTTCATTTAAATACAAAATGTATATTTTAGATTTTATGCAGCACCAGAGATGATTTTAGGAAAAAGATATGAAGGTCCAGAAGTTGATATTTGGTCTTTAGGTGTTATTCTTTATGCTTTATTATGTGGACATCTTCCTTTTGATGATGATGATGTTAATATACTTTATGATAAAATTGCAAGAGCTGATTATGTAACTCCAATTTATTTAACTGATGGTATTATTACCTTATTCTTTTACTATTTTCCCTTCCAATATATTCACTCTATTTTTTAAAAAAAATTAATAGCAAGTAAAGATCTTCTTAAAAAGATGATTAAAGTTCAACCAAATAGAAGAGCAACAATTCAAGAGGTAAGAAACTTTGATTTTTCTTTTTTCTTTTTTGAATTTATTTCAATTGAAAAACCAAATTTATTTAGGTCGAGCAACACCCTTGGGTTAATGAAGGATATGATACACCACCTCCAAATTATCTCCCACCAAGAGAACCACTTGATGTTGATAAATTGAATTTAGATTGTGTTGATACTCTCTTAACTTTTGAATCTCTTGAAAATGAAGTTGCAAAGTTTTTATCTCCTGGTGAAGAGAGTAATTCAGCTCGTTGTACTTATTATCTTATTCAAGAAATGTATGAAAGGGAAAAAACTAGTTTGGTATTTTTCTTTCAATTCTTTTCATTTTCTTTCTTTTTGAAATTAAAACTAATATGCTAATCTTGAAAGCAAACTAAACATCATGAACACTTGGCATCTATTAGTGAGGACGCTTCTGAAGATGATGTTGTTGAAGAAGGTTTTTCTTTTTTTCTCTTATTATTTTCCCACTTGAACATAACTAATAATTTATTGAAATAAATTAGATGTGAAAAATCCTCCAAGTCAATCACTTCCAGGTACGCCAAGTGCTCCAAAGTATCAAAAAATTATTGATGATTTCCCCATCATTCAAAATTCAATTCAAAACTCAATTCAACAACAAAATATCCCTCAATCACCTACCTCTTCTATCTCCTCATCTACTTCTTCATCTTCAGCTCAAAATATACCTTCTCCAAATTCACCAAATCTTAAAGGAACGCCTTTGAATTCTCATCTCTCATTTTTCAAGAGGGTTACTAGAAGAGCATCTATGTCTAATATTCATGAATCCCAAACCAAAAAGGTACTTTTTTTCTTACACTTCTTCCTTTTCTTCTCTTTTCTTTCCCCTTTTTTCCTCTTCATTTTTAATAATATTTTTCAATTAGAAAACTGAACCAACACCATCCAAACTTTCTAATGTTGATGGAAGACCTTATTCACCTCCTCCTTCACCTAGAATTACAAGAAGATCAACTCTTGATAAAACTCAAACCAGATATTCTTCAGATACAAATCTTTCATTACAAAGCTCGTCATCAAATAACATCAGTCAGTTTAATTCAAAAACCAGCTCGCAAGGACTTACTATTTCAATCCCTCAAAACCCTCTTTATACTCCTATTGTAAATACTACTACTAATACTACTCAAAATACCCAAACTACTCAAACCAATCAAGCCAATATTTCCCCAGAACCAAGCCCAAATCAAAGAAGAAGAAGATTCAGTTTACCATCTAATTCTAAAAGGGTTTGCTTTTTTTTCTTTTTATTATTTGCTTTTCTTTTCCATTTTTTTCTTTTTCTTCTTTTAACAAAACTTATTCTAAAATAGAAAAATTCAATTGTTTCTGGAGGAAAAGAACCTCTCACAACACCAGGAAAAATTAGAGTACTTTCTGGATGGTTTAGCGTTTCATCAACATCAAATAAAACTCTTCCTGAGATTCGTGAAGAAATTCATAAAACTCTCCAATCTAATGGAATTGAATATGATTTTGATGGTTATTTCTGTTTTACTTCCAAACAATCCACTCCAGGTTTTGAGATAGAGATTTGTCAAGTTAAGCGATTACCTCTTCATGGGTTACACTTTAAGAGAATTTCTGGAAGTATTTGGAATTATAATAAGTTATGTTCGAAATTAATTTCTCAAATGTCTTTGTAATTGTAGTTAATTGTAGCTTGTACTTGTTTTTTGTTTTTTTTAAAAAATAAAATAAAATTTTGGTTTTCAATTATTCAAAATCTTTCTTTTTTCCGAGTTTTCCATTTTCTTTGATGTTTGATTTCAAGTTCGGGACTTTGTTCTAATAAATAAGAACTTCTTTTCATCACCAAGAAAACAAATTTTTTGTTTTCAAGATTTCCTTTAAACGATATTCCAACCATCTGGTTGGTGGAATAAGTAGGTTGTTGTCAAAATTAGTATCAAATGATGTCACCACCCGACCAATAGGAATTGGCGAAAAGATCTATTGTTGGTTGTATAATTTAATTATAATATGATTGATATCAAACATAAAACACAATTTTAAACACTGACATCACCGAGTCATGATGGGTTCAAAAAAATCAAACAAAATAGGTTACAACAATTCACAAAATAGTTCAAATTTTTCCAATTTTTGTAACTGATTTCAAAGATTCTCAGGCTTTTTTTCTTTTACAATGATCATTTTTATTATAATATTATAACAACGTCTTTGAAAGTGAAAAAGAGCTGGAACTTTCATCATTCCAGGGTTCCAGGGTTTGTTTTGACCTGAAAGCCCAAAAGAAGAAAGTGGTCAACTAAATTTTGCCAAAGCAACAAAAAATTTCAAAAGAAAACAAACAACAAAAACAAAAAACAAAAAACAAAAAGGTAAAATTTTATATATAAATGTCGTCCCAACTTTTTGAAAAATTTCCCACTTTTCAACTTTAATAACTTTTATAACTTTATAACTTTCTTTCCAACTTCTATAATTTTTGTTTTAAAGTTTTGGTTGACAAAACCTTAATTGTTTCAAATTTGTTTCAAACTTTGTGTTTGAAATTGTTGCAATTTTTTGTCTTTCTTGTAAAAATTTGTTCTTTTTTTTACCTTTTAATTGCTTTTTTGGAAACCTTTTAAACTTTCATTTAAATTTGTATTGCGTTGTATTTGTATTTGTATTTGTATTTGAACAAACTTTTAAATTGTTTTCACTTTTGAAAGTTTTACAAAGCTTCTCTCTTTCCTGAATTTCTCGTTTCACATTTCTCATTTTTTTCACCGACCAATTTCTTTTTTTGTTTCGAACCTTTATTATAATAAAATTGGTGAAATATGCTAACTTATCATTTTGAACTCTCAAAGCTCCTTCTTTTATACCCTACAAAGAAAGGTTTCATAATAGCACCACAATATCTCGCTTCTCTTCAAGAATTAGTCTCTCAACTCTCACTTCCATTTTCAATTGTAATTTTATCATTAAAACTAATTCAACGCTTTCTCAACTCCAATTCAAATACTTCCTCTTTCTCAAATTCTACAATCAATTATTACTATTTAGTAGCGGCATTGACTCTTTCAACAAAGCTTTATGATGATAATCACTTTTCTCAAAAGATTTGGTCCTCTCTTTCAGGAATCGAAATCAAAATTCTCAATAGAGTTGAAATAGAACTCCTCTCAAAACTCAATTTTCAACTTCATGTTTCAGAAGAAGAATATTCAATTTGGATCATGGAGCTCATAGATTTCATTTCAACCCTAGAAGTCAAGAATGATAAACTCAAAAATTGGAAGATTACAAGGAAATCAAATGGCCTTTCTTGTTTAAGAGATCAATTTCAACAAATTTATAACTGTGTTTCTTCATCTCCAACATCAATTAAATCATAATCATAAAGAAGACCACTCCAAAATGCGAGTTGTATTAATATTCACTGTACTTATTCTTGTAATAACAATAATTTTGAAATAATAAATCGACATTCAATGACTTATTTTATTTTATTTTATTGATTTTGAAAGATATTAACTCAATTATTTATTGGGATATTTGAAAAACTTCAAAAAATGTTTTAAAGTGAATCTATCAATTCAAAGATGCAATTTTATTCGTTGGAGAATAATAATAAACCTAGGATTTGTCAACTTTACTTAAATTTCAAGTTTTTTAAAAAAAAAGAAAAAGAATAAAAAGGTATCTTTTTCTTTTCTTTTCTTTCTTTTCTTTCTTCATATCTTTTCATATTGATTCATATTCAAGACTGACTGAGCCTTTCGAATTTGAGTGATTCAATTGTTTCATGTTGTTGTGATAGTTTGGATTGTTGTTATTGTTTTGTGTTTATTTCGTCAGTGGTTCTCGAATCAAATCATCTCGGGGTCAGTCAGCTGGTTTGGTTCAAAACAAAGTATAAATAAGCTCCCAAAAGGAAAAATCATCAGCAAAACCCTTTACAGAAAAAAAAACTATTAAAACTTTGAAACAATGAATAATAATGAAATATGTTGAAAAAATGAATAAGAAATAATTAAAAATAAATGAAAAATGAATAAGAAATATTGGTCAAAAACTATAATTCAATAATTATGAAGAAGCGAAAAGTGATTGTTTTGGAAAAACAACAAGAAAAATGATGAAACAATTATGAAAAATGAATGAATGATAATAAGATAGAATGTAGATGAATAGAAATGTAGAATATGAATTGAGTTAAATAGAAGAGAAGTAGAATAAGAGAGTTTGACTTATTGGAAAAGTTATGAAAAAATACCGAGATGATGAGAAAAAGTCAAAGACTTTTGAGTAATAGTTGTGAATAGTAAATGTTGAATAAGTATCTCAAATAAAAGAATAATAAAATAAAATAGAATAGACTTTGAATAACATAGAATTGATAGAATTCATTGAAGTTTGAGTTATTGAAAGAATGAGAGAATGATGGACATATATTTTTTTGAAGAAATGTTAACTTGAATGAATAACAAAGTTGTTGTTATTGTTATCCTAAATTGTTTTTATAAAACTAATATATTCAAAAAAAATATATAATAGAAATAAGAAATGTTTGGCAAGTCACTGGTTTGTCTTGCAGTATTCTTCCTCTGTGTTGTCTTTGCTAAGCAAGATGCACGAAAATACTTGTACTCAACTAATTACAAAACAAAACACGGAAACGATATTGCTTTGCAAGCAACTGTCTTTGTCTCTGAAAAAATCTCTGAAATTCGTAATACTTTTCTAATATCGATATTCTTTTTTTAAAATTTTTTTTACAAACAATTTTCATTTTGCAATCAAAACAATAATAGAAATTCAAAATGGAAAGCTCTACTCAATGATGATGGAAGATATCAAAATTGAAGAAAATGGTGTTGTCTCCCCTGTTTTTGGCTTTGAGAAAAATTTCCTCTTCTTTCAATCACCAACTGGACAAATCGATTTCATCAAAGTATTTTTCGCTTGAAATTAATTTTAAGTTTTAGTTTATTTTAATTTAATTTGTAATTTTTTTTTTTTTTTTTTTTTTTTTTTTTTTTTTTTTTTTTAATTTAATTTTTAATTTTTTTTTTTTTTTTTTTTTGATATTTAGGCTTCTTCTTCAGAAACATTGGAAGTGAAAAACATTAAGAAGGGAGTTGTTGATGCTCTCCAAATGTATCTTCAAAGTGAAATGGTTGAAGGTATTTTTATTTATTTATTTCTACCTCTTCTCTTTATTTTTATTTTTTATTTTTAAATTTTTTAATTTTAATAAATAGAAACTGGTGGAAATGGAAAAAGATATACAAGATATGAAGTCAAAGAAGAAAATGGACAAATTAATATCGCTGCTTCTTATTCAAGATCTAGCTTCATTGAGTTCCCAAAACATTCCAACCTTGAAAATTTCGATGGCCACATTAGTGGAAGTAAACAAGTTCTTGTTGATTCAAAAACTCTCTCAGTTTTGGAATCCCAAACAAAAATTTTTGTCTCCACTTTTGATAGAATGAAATCATTGACCTTTGTCACTCAAACAACTCTTACCTTTGACTCAATTGTTGAAAAAGTTTACTTTCTTTTTTCTTCTTCTTTCTTTTCTTTCCTTTTGTTCATTATTTAACAAATTTTTTATTCTTTGAAATAGGAAGTCAGATTTGATGGTGAATTCATTGAAGAATCTCTTATTCATGAAATTGATCCAAAAGCAAAATTTGAAGAGCTCAAAAATTTACACCCAAGCTTTAATGCTTTAGTCTCCAAATTTTTCGTAACTGGTTCAGTTGAGGTTAGATTTACATTTTAAATCTTTATTTTCAAGAAACTAACCTACTTTTTGTTTTTTTATTTATTTTCACTTCTGTTTAGACCCAAAGAACTCTTTCCAGATTAATGAACTACGATCAAAATGCAGCTGAAGAAATTTTACACTTATTGTCCCAAAAACTTCAAAAAGAAACTGTGTTCGATTCCCACCCAATCTTCAAACTCCTTGCTTCCACTCAAGATTCTCTTGCCCAAGAGCTTCTTGCCAAACAATTTGAAATTGCAGCAGCAGCTGAAAAGTTTTTATTTTTATTATTATTATTATTATTATTATTTTTCTTCTTACCTATCTTCGGTTCAAAAATATTGAATTTAACTTAAAATAATATAGCCTCGAAGATCTTGAAAAGTTTTTCAGAAGCTTGACCCTTCTTAAAAATCCTTCCTCACCAATGACTCTTGTTAACTCAATGATGTCAACTAAAGTTCCAAAAGCAGCTCAAAATCAACTTGATTTATCTATTTCTCATGTTTGCAAATTCCTTAAAAAAAGCGAAGCCCAAAATATCCTTTCTCACTACGCTGATAAATTAGCTGTTGCTCAAACCCCAGCTGAAAAGGTTTATTTTAATTTTAATTTTATTCTATTTCATTTTTTTTTTTTTAAAAAAACCTAACTTTTTTAATTAGGTTCAACTTCTTTATGTTCTTGGAAATGCAGGTGATAATACCCCCGTCTCAGTCATCATTCCATTTTTGAAGGACTCTGATTCAAATGTTAAATCAGTTGCTCTTGTCAAGTATTTCATTTCTTTCTTTCTCTCCAATTTATTATTCTTATTCATATATAATTAACTCAAAAAAAAAAAAAAAAAAAAAAAAAAATAGCTTGAAAAATCAACTTTCTTTCCCCGAAGTCCAAGAAGCTATCTCACACATGTTGGAAAGAAGTATTCGCCAAGCTGAAAATGTTGCTGTTCCCCTTGCTCATACATTACAACAAGGACTCCGCAAGAAGGTATAAAAAAACAATTTTTTTTTTCCATCACTCTTTATTCCAATCACCATTTCTCATTTTAATAATTTTAGAGTTTCATTGCTTCCTCAATTTCTGAAAAATTATTCGAATCTCTTCAAAAAGTTTCTGAAATCTTGAATGAAAAAGAAGATGAAGAACTCCAATTAGCAAATGAATTCATTTCTAAATTACTTAGTGCTAAACTCACAGGAAAAACTGAAGTTTGGAATGATACTTCTGATCCTCTTTATGATCTTGTTGCACCCGCATCGTAATTTTTTTTTTAATTCCTTTTCCCTTCAAAATAATCAATAACTAATTTCCTTTAAATAGACAAAGACAAGATGATGTTAACAAGTTTTCAGATTACAATGGTAACCAAAAAACAATTTTTCATTATTTTGAAGACAAAAAATAATTTTTTTTTTTTTTCTTCTTCCTTCAGCTTTCCTTAGTGTCAGACAAATTGGACCACGCTTTGCTAATTTGAAAGTTGCAGTTGGTGTTTTCTCTGGAGCTGGAGGTTCAGGATGTTTAACGTTTTATTTTCTTCCTTTTTATTTTTTTTTAAACTTTTTTTTTCCTTCAGAAAGTTTCAAATTTTTAAATCAAATAGTGGAGATTTCAAAATTTTTGATAAACTTTATGTCGATACTGAATTATTCGGAGAACAAACAGTTCTTGCTGATTTACAACTTTACATTTTGAATTTTGATCACAAATTTGATTCAAGAATTTATGCTATCATTAATGGTTTTCTTTTCTTTTCTTATTTTGTTCCCAAATTCATTAATTTTTTCTTTCTTTCTTATTTTTGTTTAGGAAACACTTTGGTTGACTTTACAATTTCAAATAATTGCACTGATGACTTCTTACCAATTTATGATGGAGAAATTGGTTTTCCATTTATTTATTTATTTATTATTTTATTTATTTTATTCATGGAAAAACACTAATTCCTTTTCTAAAAAAATTGTTTTAATGTAGCTCTTCTTGACTACGAATATGAATTCGCTGTTGATATTGGAAACCTTATTTTCCATTCTTATATTGTTGCTGGACTTCAAGTAATAAATTTTATTTCTCTTTTCTTTCTTTTCTTTTCTTTTAACCACAATTAAAAAACAAATTAGTTTGAAGCTGAGTATGAAATCTGTCTCTTATCCTTTGAACCTTTCGCTGAATTAAGCTTGGTTGGAAAAATTGAACTTACTGGTGATACTGCTTTAACTCTTACAGTTATTGGACTTATCCGTGGAGGACTCGAAGTTCCACTTTATATCAACTATGAAATTGGTCCATCAACTCAATTAGGTTCAAAGAATAATACATCTGGAGATCTTGTCTGCCAAGCATGTATTGGAGTTTATGATGGTTATGATGCACAATTTGTAATTTTTTTTTTTTTTTTTTTTGAATAATTCATCTCCAGATCTTTTTTTTAAAAAATTCTAACAATTCAAAACAAATTATCACAGGCTTACATTCAACTTTTCCTTCAAAGAAGAGAAGGATTAGGTTGGGGTGAGAAGACCGTTATTCCTCTTTTCCAATGGGAAGAACCAGCTGTTCCTTTCCCATCACCCATCATTGAAACTTGTGCTGAGCTTTAAAAAGAATCACACCCAGCACTCTTTTAACAAAATAAATAAATGAATGAAAAAAGTTGGCTTCTTCTTTTTTAACTTTTCTATCCGATCTTATTTTGATTGTTTGTTCAGAAAATGAATAAATAAAATAAATGAAAAAAGGAAATTGTTAATAATCTTTGTGAAAGTAAAAGTGGCTTTGAAAAAAGCCTGTTTTGTTTTTGTTTGTTTGTTTGTTGGGAGAGTAAATGAGTTCTTTAAGCTCTTTCACCACGAATACGTCTTGCCAATTGAATATCTTTTGTCATGATAGTAACTCTCTTTGCATGAATGGCACAAAGATTAGTATCTTCAAATAAACCAACTAAATAAGCTTCAGAAGCTTCTTGAAGAGCACCAATAGCAGATGATTGAAATCTTAAATCAGTTT
>Ga0209960_1004734_pt1 | contig 10172 bp, 12 predicted proteins | sample ThiBiot_500_plan_2_FD_183947 | JGI IMG/M metagenome (GOLD analysis project Ga0209960, IMG submission 183947) | Wastewater bioreactor microbial communities from Cape Town, South Africa - Thiocy_expt_500_plan (SPAdes) | ecosystem: Engineered > Bioreactor > Thiocyanate-remediating >... | reverse complement strand
AAAAAAAAAAAAAAAAAAAAAAAAAAAAAAAAAAAAAAATTGGAAAGTTGAACCAAATTTCAAATATAAAAGCTCTGAAAATGAAAACTTTTGATTCTTGAACTAATAATTTGAATTCAATACTTGAATTCAATATTAAAATTGCTTTTTTTAAAAAAAAATATAGAAAAAAGTGAATTAAAGATGTCTTTTGAGCAGAATCACCAGCGGGTCATTCAACCCAAAGACACTGTCATTGTATACCAGGTTCATTTCATTTCATTTCTTTTCTATTCTATTCAATACTATTCTATTCACTCAACTCAATTCTTATTTTTTCATTATATAACTCAAATATTTTGTTCCATTCAATTCAATTCAACTTAAATTCTCTCATGTAAAAGTCTCAATCTATCTTTCTTATAGACACCCATGTCAATTACATATGTAGAAGTCTCAGAAGATCCAAAGGCTGTTTTTAATTGTAGATTTGGAACATTTAAACATTCAGATATGATTGGAAAATCTTTTGGTTCAAAGGTTCTTATTTATTTGATATCAATATATTGAGATAGTTGAACATCAATTAAGTGAAGAAAACATGAACATTTTAAAAATACATATTCTCTTAGATTTCTTCTAAGAAACAAGGCTATGTTTACTTATTATACCCAACTCCTGAGTTATGGACTCTTGTTCTTTCTCACCGAACTCAAATTTTGTATTTTGCAGATATCTCATATATTATTACAAATCTTGAAATTAAACCTGGTTCTGTTGTAATCGAAGCAGGTATTTTTTTAAAAAAACTATATCAAAATTATAAATGAACTGAATTTATAATAATAATTTTTTTTTAAAAAAAAAAAAAGGAACTGGAAGTGGGTCTTTTTCTCATTCAGTTGCTAGAGCAATATTTCCAAATGGAAAATTAAATTCATTTGAATATCATGAACAAAGGTCGATAATTGCAAGGTTTTCTTCTTGTTTTTCTTCTTTGCTTCTAAAATAAATAAATGAATGAATGAAAAACAAAAGAGAAGAATTTAAAGCTCATAAACTTGAAGATATTGTATCTGTAACACATAGAGATGTTTGTGTAGATGGATTTGGATTAGAAAATGTTGCAGATGCTAGTTTTTTTTTTTTTTTTGTCACTTCCTTTTTTATTTTTTTAAAAAAATGATATTAATACAACATTTTTAATTTATTTCAAAGTATTTTTGGATTTACCGATGCCATGGCTTGCAATTCCTTTCGCAAAAAAAGCTTTCAAAGTAATTTTATTTTATTTTATTTTATTTTATTTTTCTATTTTCAATAAAACTCAAAATAAATTAAAAACTTTAATAAATAGCAATCTAGTTCAGGAAGAATATGTTGTTTTTCTCCTTGTATAGAACAAGTCCAAAAAACAGCTGAAGCATTAAGATCTCTTGATTTTATTGGTAACATTTATCTTTTCTTCTTTCTTTCACTCATTCTCAAATAATAAATCTCAAATTAGAAATTCAGACTGTGGAAGTTTTGTTAAAATCATACGTATCACAATATATTCAACTTGGAGATCCAAAAAACCATACAATAGATAAAGATAAGTCAAAAAAGAGAAAGTTAGACGAAGATAAGAAAGATTCTATTATTGTTGCTAAACCTGTTAAAGAAATGAAAGGACATACAAGCTATTTAACCTTTGCAACACTCCTACCCCCCTACCGTGAAGAAACTTTTGATCCTTCAACTCTGAGTAAAAAGAAAGATGGGGAAGAGGAAGAAGAAGAAATTGTAGAAGAAGAGGAAGAAAAAATGAGTGGGAATGAAGAAGAGTAAAGTATCAATAGAAACTCAACAAAATGACCAAGTTTTTTCTTTTTTTCTTTTTTTTTTCAAAGGAAAAATATTCCTATGCTTTTACTTTTTTTAAATTTAATTGATTGGAATGAATTTCCAATGAAGATAATGATCGTTTGTTGGATCACGATAAGTGATGAGAAGCTCTGTCATTCCTGGATTTCTTCCATCAAGATATCCTCCACTGCTTCTACTTTGAATTGCATAGTATCCTTCTCCAACGAAAATCAATTTCCAATGAAGATAATGATCATTTGTTGGGTCACGATAAGTAATGAGTGGTTCAATCATTTCTGGGTTTCTTCCATCAAGATATCCTCTACTACTTCGACTTCGAATTGCATAATATCCTTCTCCAACTGAAATCAATTTCCAGTTCAAGTAGTTTGGGTCAAAAACTGAATCGTCAAGTGCCCTATCAGTGAGTAGTGGTTCACTCATTTCTGGATTTCTTCCATCAAGATATGCGTGTCCACTCCTGCTTTGAATTGCATAGAATCTTCCTGTATTAACCCTCATTCCTTATCTAAAAATTTTAATTCTCTTTAAAAAAATCGACTTTTTTATTTATTTTATTGAATTTGATTAATAAAAATTTGAATTTGGGAAAGGAGTTTAGAGTACTTTGAGATAGTTGAATCAGGTGTCAACACAAGCACCTTGAAACAGAAAGAATTAGGGAAAAATTGATCAGTGTTCGCCTTCCCAAGATCTCTCCTCTCTTCTGTCTTCTTCTTCTTTGCCTTGATTGCACTTTTAAACACCTTTTCAACATATTTTATCATTCTAACCTATTGATTCTAATAGTATTTGTAGTTTTAACTCATATTTGTTTGCATTTATATTTTTATTTCAATTTCTTATTGTTTTAAGCCTTAAATTTATTTTATTTATTTTATTTGTTTTACTTTGTTATTTGGTTGTATTTGTTTGAGTTATTGGAATGGATACAGCACTTGAGAATGATATGCCTGAAGCAGATGATGACACGTTGAACCTTGAAGAGATTACAATAAGGGTATCAGACCCTCAACTTGAAGGAGAAGGTTTCTTTGGAAAGTATACTTCTTATTCTTTAACTACACATGTAAGTTCCTTTAATTCTTTAACTCTTTTATGTTTTGAAATTTGATGTTTTTGAAAATATCAAATTTTCAAAACAGACAAAAACAAAATATTATGCTAGTATTTTAACAATTTATTGTTATTATTATAGACTACACTTCCACAATATCAAACACAAGAACTTCAAGTTAAAAGAAGATATCAAGAATTTGTTTGGTTGAAGAATACTTTACAAATACGCTACAGAGATATTGTGATGCCATCTTTACCTCAAGCAAAGTGGCATGGAAGATTTGATCCAAATTTTATTAAATCAAGAATGTCTGCTTTGGAAGACTTTATTAATTGGTTTACTTTCATTCTTTTCTCTTTATCAATTCTATCAATTCTATCAGTTTTATCAACTTTATCAATCTTTTTGTTCTTTCATTGTTAATTTTCTTGCTCATTAAAAACAATAGGATTGCACAACATCCTGTAATGAAAAATGAACCAGTTGTTCGTTTATTTCTTGAGGATCCAGAAGGTAATAATAACTTAAAGAAAAAAAGAAAATCTATCTTTATTTAATTAACACTATATTTTTTTTTTTTCCTTTTTTAATTTACATTTAATAAATAATATTGTAGCATTTAGTGGTGGAGCAATTGAAGGATATGAATAACATTAACAATGTTTTCTCCCACAAACTCCTCTGTACATTTTGTAAAGACTCCACACAATATAATACAATCCAAAATTTTCCTACTTTAAATCTACTTATCTATCCTTTGATAAATCTTCGAAATAGATTCAAAAAAGGTTGAATGGTCAAATTGATCACCGTATTAATAAATATTCTTGGAAGACTAAAGAGAGAAAAGGATGATTTTGTTTGTCGTTTTCCTGCAACAACATTTAATTTCTGATCAAGTTCTGTGAGCTTTTTCTTTGTTGATTCTACTTCTTTCTCTTGATTTGTTTTTACTTCATTTAATGTAGTCAAAATTCTTGAAACTGCTGGTTTTACAAGCTTTATTTTATTTTTTATTAATTAATTTTTTATTTTTTTTTTGATTCAATAAATAAATGATAAATGATAATATCTAAAAGAATTCTTACTCCTTGTATTGCTGTCAAATCTCCTTGTGTAGCAACATCACCTTTTAATTCTTTGATTTCATTTTCAAGTTTTTCCATTCTAATCAATAAGGCTTCAACCTAATCGTTTTTAATTTTTAATTTTTAATTTTAATTTTTTAATTGTCTTTCCTAAAAGAGATCGAAAAAAAGAATTCTTCATTACTTGTTGAGGAATCTTTACTTGTTCTTGTAAAAACTCAGCATTTGTTTTCATTATCTAACAAAAGAAATTCGAATTATTTTTTCTTTTTTTTGAAAAATAAAAGGAAAGAAATAGAATAGAATAAATAAAATAGAATAGAAATAGAATAGAAAGAAAACCTTTTTGATATGTTGAAAAGGTTGGATGAGTGCAGCTGCAACAAAAAGGAAAACATTAAAATTTGATAAAAAGACTGAATAATGTGGATAATGAAGTCTAAATTGGTAGAGACCAATCCCTCCAATTATTGGAGAAATCAATGTCAATAAGAGTAACAGTTTTTGTTGACCTCTCAATTCCTAATGAATAATAATGATGAACTCTTTGAAATAAATAAGGAATAAATGAAGTACCTTGATTCCATAACCATGACTATGACTATGACCATGACCATGTTTTGGTAGTTGGTGAAGAAAATAAAGATCCCAAGGAACTAATTATAATTCAAGTTGAACCAAAGTTTGCTTTTTAGAAAAAAAAAAAAAAAAATGAATATAAAAAATCTTGAACTACCTTTCATAATTTGATATAACCAAAACAATGAAAACATTGCAATTAATATTTCACTAACAGCATCAGCAGAACCAAATATTACAGATAGAAGCATAGGTAGAATTCCAATGGCAAGTGGAAACTTGATATTCCTCTCTTCTCTCTTCTCTGGTTCTGGTCTCCTTCTCATATTCATTCCATTTAGATCTACTTCATGTTTCCCATATCCTCTTTCCATCCCACTCGAATCAAATTTTTCAGTCCCTTCAAATTCTTTGAATCCTTCTAACTCTTTTTTAAAATGACCTTTTGTCATCTTGATTTCTTGAATCCTTTAACTTTTGTGCAAAATCTATTTAAAAAAAGAAAATTTTATTCTTAAGTAAAATCTCCAAGATTCTTAATTCCTTTCAAATTTCAAGGTGTGGTATGGAGCTTATATGTATTGAAAAATTCTTCTATTTTCATTTGCAAAAACAAAATTTCCTTCAATTTAAACATAATACATCCAATCCAAAGTATTTTTTTCACATAAGAATCACTTAGAACTATCATAGTTTATCAATTTGAAAGCAAAATAGATCCCTCTCAAATAATTAATCCCAATATGAAACCCATGGGAAAATTTCAGAAATGGGTTCACAAAAAAACAAAATGAAAAAAGAAAAGAAAAAGAAAGAAGAAGAAGAAGATAGAAAAGAAAAGAAAAGAAATTACTTTTGTTTATAAAATTATGATTAGAATTGAATTAAATTGAATTTGAGTTAAGAGTTGTAGTTGAAGTTAACGGTAATTGTTGTAGTTTGGAATTGAAGAGATAGAATCAATTTTTTTTTTTTTTTTTTTTCGATCAGTCCCCCAATCAAATTTAAATATTATTGAAACCAGCCAATCAAATTTGTGAGCAGATGGATGTCCAATTTTTTTCAAAAAGAAACTAACAAAAACTTTAAAAAAGCATTAAACTTGAATCAAAATAAAACATTCATTATATTTTTCTTCAACTGATATCAATTTTATGAAGCTGTATTTTTCAATTTCCTTTCGAATGGTTTTATTTTAATAATTGGATGAAATGAGAATCCAAGAAGAAATGAAATCAAAAAAAAAAAAAAAAAAAAATTTTAAAAAAAAAAAAAAAAAAAAAAAAAAGTTTTGAAAAAAAAAAAAAGAAAAGGTTCACTTATAAACATTTATTTATTTATCAATTCCTTTACAAATTAATTTTTTGTTTTTTTTTGGGTCAGTATTAGTATATACATGTATATAAAACATGAAATCCAATTTATGAATTAAACTATGATTCCAAAGTTAAAGGGAAAGTGGCTTCAGTCAGTAAAACCCAAGTTTGTTTGAGGGAATAAACTTGATTGTTATCAACTTGAATGGTAATGGAATCAAATGCCCAGTCATCATTTGAAGAATCCAAAGAGAGATAAACTGATTGAATTGGTAACACATTAACCATCTTCCTTGTCAATGTGAAACTTTCTCCATCTCCTAATCCTTTCTTGAATTCAAATACTGCTGAGCTTTTACTTTGTCCAAGTAATCTCATTGATATTTTTCCTTTTGTTCCAGATCCTGAATATGAATTGGTTTTAGCTGTGATTGTATAAACATGAGGTTCCCTTTCACAATTTTGTCCAGAGAAATAGTTTGTACATGCACATGAATAAGTGTTTTGAGAGATTGAACATTTTCCACCATTTTGACATGGATTGGGTGTACATAAAGTTTGTTTTTTCTCACAAAAGTTTCCTGAAAAACCTGATGGACAATCGCAAGTAAAAGAATCACAAGCTTCAACACAAGTTCCTCCATTTTTGCATGAATCTGATGAACAAAGTCCTTGGCTTTGACTTGAATCCTTGTTGGCGCATAATGTTCCTTTAAAACCAGTTGGGCATTTACAAGTAAAAGTATCACCTGATTCAGTGCATGTAGCTCCATTTCTGCAAGGATTAGATGAACATGGGGTTCTGTTGGCACATAATGTGCCTTTAAATCCAGTTGCACATTTACAAGTAAAAGTATCACCTGATTCAACACAAGTTGCTCCATTTTTGCAAGGATCAGAAGAACATGGAGTTCTGTTGGCACACAATTTTCCTTTAAAACCAGTTGCACATTTACAAGTAAAGTCACCATTTGCTGCAGTACATGTTGCTCCATTTTTACATGGATTTGAAGAACATGGTCCACTTGGTGCTGTTGTTGGAGTTTGATTATCATCTTTGTTCACACAAAGAGTTCCTTTAAATCCAGCTGCACATTTACAAGTAAAAGTGTCATCCGATTCAGTGCATGTTGCTCCATTTCTGCAAGGATTAGATGAACATGGGGTTCTATTAGCACATAATTTTCCTTTAAAACCAGTTGCACATTTACAAGTAAAGTCGCCATTTGCTGCAGTACATGTTGCTCCATTTTTACATGGATTAGAAGAACATGGGCCACTTGGTGTTGTTGTAGGTGATGGATTTGAAGAAAGGTAAGGTCCAAGATTTTGATAAATTAAAACTGCATCCAAAACTCCAACTCCTGATGAAACATCTCTTCCTTTTGGTCCAACATCAACTGCTGAAGTCATTAAAACATTTCTAAGATTATCAAGTGAAATACTAGGTGCTGCTCCAAAAATAAGTGCTGCTAAAGCTGCTGCATGAGGTGCTGCTGCTGAAGTTCCATAAAATGATGAAAATCCTGGTGTTGCTGTTAATCCTCCATTAGTTGAAAGAAAATCTGGTTTATTTCTAATTTTTCCTCCAGTAGAAAGAAAGTTTCCTGGGGTTACTGCAACTCCATTTTCAAAATAAATTCTTCTTGGTCCATCTGATGAAAAATAATCTGGAGCTAATGTCTTTGTTTTTGCTTCATTAAAAAATGAAGTTTTTGATGATGTAATTCTAATGGCTCCAACTCCAAAACCACCTTCAGCTGTTGCATGACCTGATGTTGCACCATTGGTTGAGAATTGAAGAGTAAGATAACCAAAACATGAAATTCTCATAAATCTTGCACTTCCTGATCTTCTTGCAACAAGAATCTTTGATGTTTTACCACTTGGAACTGCAGCTGCTTCAAATGCTTGATTCGTTCCTGTTGATGCTGTGACGATTTTATTTGAAGAATCTAAAATGAATAAATCATAATCTGAACTTGGAGAATTAAAATGATCTGCCCATTGAAGAACACATCCATCAGGTGATCCACTAATTTGATTATAAACTGTTGAGGCTGAGAACATATGAAAATCAAGGTATTGTTTGCCATTAAAAGTTGTTGGTTGATTATTTCCTTTATAATCTCCTTCCCATGTTTGACTTGTATCAAGATATTTGTTTCCTTCATTTCCTCCAGCAGCAAAATAAGCAACTCCTTGTTTGGCAACTTTGTTAACTGCTTGAGCAATAATTCCATCTTCAAATGAGGGTTCATTATAATAAACAACATCATCAACAATAACTTTACATCCAGCATTTGCCAATTTAATAATGTTGTCTGCATATGATGCATCAGATCTAACTGCTGTTGCAAAATATAATTGAGCTTCAGGTGCCATGTCATAAACAATTTCAAGCATTGCAGTTCCTTCTCCTGATCCTCCAACATTATCAAGAACTTGAACATTGGGTAAATCTCCTGTTGATTGAACTTGAGCAAGATAATTGACTGAATCTGAAAGAACTCCAATTTTAACACCTTTTCCTTTGAAATTAGAATGAGCTGCCTGTGCAACATTAACTCTTTGATCTGTAACTCCTTGACTTGTATTAAGTTTGTATTTATGGGCCTTTGCTGCATTAGAAATAGAATAAACTTCTTCTCTTCTTGAAAGATGATCAATTAATTTTCCTGTCATAGCTGCACGAATTGAATCAAATTCTTTGGATGCATAGATAACTTTTCCTCCACTTTGTTCAATGAATTCAAGTAATTCATCAGTGACATTTCCTCTGATATCAACTTTGATTCTATATTGTTCTCTTTTTCTTTGGGTGTTTTGGTTATCATCTTGTTCACCTTCGACATCATCTTCTTCAAATTCAAGAGAGTTGGTTAAAGAGTTGGTAATTTGGGAATGAGTTGAAGCAAATCCTAAGTCAGACCAAAGTGATGATGAAACTTTCTTTGCATGTTGATTGGAATCGACCAAGTCTTTCAATTGAGAGTATTCTTCAAGTTGAGATAAAACATCATCAGAGACTCTGGAATCATCTCCTTCCTCTGAAGCTTGAATAAAAGAGAAACAGTTCACTAAATTGAGAAAAAAGAAAAAAAAAAAAAAAAGAAATTAGAGTTGATTGAAAGTACTGATGAATGAGAAAAAAAAAAAAACCTAGAAGTGCAAAGAAAAAAATCCAATTAAGGAGCATGTTTGAAAATGTTGGTTTGAATTAAGTTGTATTCTTAATGTTTATATTGTATTGTATTGTTTGTTAAATGAAAAAAAAAAAAGAAAAGAGAAAATTGAAGAAAATTTTACAACTATATATAATGAAATCCATTAATTGTCCGAAATTAATTACATTGTTTCATATCAAAAGAATTCTATTGTTTTTTTTGTTTCAAAGTTTTAATTTTTTTTGAGTTGAAGTTTGAAAGGGTCAACCACTGAAGTTTCATGAAGATTTCATTGTTTTTGAAAAAGGAAAAGGAGATGAAAAAAGGAGAAGCAAAAGAGAAAAAAATCAACCATATTAAATGAGTCATCACCATTATTTCCGACCAGTCGATCAACAATACTATGGCTCCTTTCTCTTTGTCACTTTTACATTGACAATCCAAGAAATTAAAGAATAAATGTTGATTCCAATGTATTCATTTGCTTATGATATTAGAAATAATAGTTCAAATAGTCCATATAATTTCATTTTTTCAAAGAGGCGATTTCAAAAATTAAGAAAGGATCAACCAAAAAATTTTCTCTTATGTTCTTATGCTCTATTGGTAATGATAAACTATTCTTTTTTTTTTTTTATTAGTTGGTCAAAGTTATTGTTGTTTATCAATTATTACTTCGATTTGTTTTTGTTTTTGTTTTTGTTTGGTTTTTTTGTTTTTTGTTTTTTGTTTTTGTTTTTTGTTTTTGTTTTTTCTAATAGTTTGACTTTTGACTTTTTGACACATTGAATAAATTAAAATTACTCATTTTTTGATTTCTCTTTTGACTTTGGTCAATTTTGTGACTCCAGAAGAAAAAGCAAAATCTAAAAGGGGTTGATATAAATCCTTTTCTTATTTGATTAACATGGTTGATTGTATTTCAAGTTATCTATCTATTGTTTGAAGATTTCTTTGTTGATCAGGAATCGCTCTTCAAAAAAAAAAAATCAAGTCTTCCGGATCTTGCAGAGCTTTTTAATTTTGTATTTTCAAATATTTTACAAAAAAAAAAAAAAAAAAAAAAAAAAAAAAAAAAAAAAAAAAAAAAAAAAAAAAAAAAAAAAAAAAAAAA
>Ga0209960_1004731_pt1 | contig 10174 bp, 12 predicted proteins | sample ThiBiot_500_plan_2_FD_183947 | JGI IMG/M metagenome (GOLD analysis project Ga0209960, IMG submission 183947) | Wastewater bioreactor microbial communities from Cape Town, South Africa - Thiocy_expt_500_plan (SPAdes) | ecosystem: Engineered > Bioreactor > Thiocyanate-remediating >... | reverse complement strand
AACAGATTTGGAGAAACACCTTTTGGTATTGCTTGTTTCGAGCAACATACTGGTGTTGTGAAATTATTATTAAATGATCAAAGATTGGATGTCAATAGAGCAGAAAAATATAATAGAACACCTTTTTATATTGTTTGTAGATATGGACATATTGAAATTATGAAATATTTATTAGCATGTAGAAGAGAAATAGATATCAATCAAAAAGATAATAATGGAAAAACTGCACTTGATATTGCAAGAAACAAAGGAAATGTAGAAAAAAAAAATTGGAACAATGAAGAAGATTTTAAAAATATGAAAAGAAATTGCCTCAATATTGTTGAATTAATAGAATCATTTGAAAGAAATCAAAATGAAACAAGAATAAAATTGAGAATAGAACTTGGATTAGCTGGTAAATTTATTTATTTCTTTTGATTTAAAAATATTCTTAATAAATTTATATTTGTAGAGATTGATGCTGTTTCTCTTTTTGCAATTATTGTTCTCCTTTCTGATAAATATCTGGATTTTAAGCAAACCGATTAATTCAAATCCTTTCTTCATAACAATGATCATGACAATATTAATATTTTGATTAATTCAATAATCCAATATTAATTGTTGGAAAATGAAGATTGTTGAATTTGAAACCAAACAATTCAAAAAGGAAAAAGGAAAGAAGAAAAAATAAATTCAAAATAAAAATAAATATTTTGCATGGTGAATGAGATCCTCTCCAATTTTAATGTTCTTTTTTCGATTTTCAACTTCATCAAAAAAGAAAATGACTAAAATCAAAGAAAATAATAAATAAATAAAAAGAATAAAAAAGAAAGAGAAAAAGCCTAGGACATTTAGTATTCCCGAGTGGTCACCCTCCCCAGTACTAACTAAACCATCACTTGCTTGACTTCCGTGAGCGAGACGGGGACGGGTATGTTCAAGTGTGTATGGTCCTAGACATTTTACAAGCATTTTTGCACTTCTTTTATATCAAACCTAATTTTCCTTTTCATTTTGAACTTTTAATTTTGAATACATTTCCCACGTTATGAAAATACTTGAATAATCAACAACAAATATACAAGAAAGAAAATCATTGAAGATTGTATTGGATCAATCAAGCATAAAAAAAATGTACAATAAATCTAAAATTTATGAAATGAGGTTATGACTCTTCTTGAAGCTGAAAATTTTCCTCCAAATTTTTTGATTCCTTCTTCTCTCATTTTTGTTGAGTGATTAGTTAAATAGTTTTGTAAACTTTCTTTGTTTTTCAATCGATATTGAACAGTAATGTGAGCTAATTATTTTGGATATTGTTTTTGAGTGATTATTATATATTATTTATATTATTGATCAGAAAAAAAATGAAATGAAAATACTTGTATCTGGTTCATTTTGATCTTTTTCTTCATCTCTAAAGATTTCCGAAGTCAAAAATCCTTCAAATGAGAGCATTTCATGAATGTGAACTTTCAACCAATCTATAATAAATTACAACAAAAAAAATTTAATTTTTTTTTCAAAAGAATAGATCAAAATCAAACCTATATAATCTTGGAAAATTTCATTATTGATTGTTAAATTGACTTCATAAATGACTTGATTTTCCATTATGATTCCTAAATATTTCAATTTTAAAATGTTAATCAACTTAATCTCAAATAAAATAAATATTATCAAATTGATTCACAATTAATTTTGTTGAGTTAAGTTTTTTCAATTCTAATTAATTAATTAATTCTCAATTCCACTTTCTAACAATCTATTCCAATTAATAAAAACTCAATTCTAAAATTCTACTTCTTGATATTCAATTTGACCTATTTGATTGAATGTTCATTCATTTATAATCCAAAACTTTCAACTTTACTATCAAATTGTTCTCAACAAATTGACTCAATTTACATTTATACTTCATCCTATTTAATCCAATCTCATACTTTATCCTTTCTCCTTTCCCCTCACTTCACTCTCCTTCAGTCCAGTCAAAGGTTGAAAACGAAATGCAAAACTTGAAATTCAAACATTTTACTCATTTTCTATTCTAACTATTTGAAATCTCAAACAACTAGCTTTACGAAATGAAACACAAACTAAGTATTAACAAGAATGAATTAATATTTAGAAGAAGATTAGAATGTGAAAAGGGATGTGTAGAGAAGCAATTCATTGTGAATGTGAATATGAGGTCCTCAGAGGCAAAAAAAAGCTTCAAGGAATAAGGCGGCTCATTAATTAAAAACACATTTTTACCCGTCACCCAAACCTCCTATGGACCATAAGAAAGAGGTATAACTTTTCAATCCTATTCTATTTCTATTTCAAACTCATATTTCTAATTTAATCTACTTCTTCAAATATTTGATTTGATGTGCAAATATGATTAAGAATTTGATATTTTGAATTTTGATATATTTTATCAATAGGCTTTCTATTGTATTTTTATTTTATTTTATTTTTTTTTTTTTTGAAACATTAAATTTGATGATTTATTATCAATTATTATTATCAATTATTATCAATTATTATTAATTTCTATTAATTTTTATTAATTTCTATTATTTATTATTTATTATTTATTTATTATTTATTATTTTATTATTTTAATATTTATTGAAAAAAAAATGAATTGATATTTTTTCTATATTTTTCTATATATTTTTTACATTTGTCATTAAATTTTAAAATAATATTAATATTGAAATAAATAAATAAAATAAATAGAAAGCACATTTAGGAAGGCTCAGAGTATTTCAATTGAAGAACATCTCAAGACAGGTAGGCCTGAGTCCAAATCAAAAGAAACCTGAACTTCTTCAAAAAATTCTTGCTTCGTATGATAAAGATGAAGCAATTGCAACAAAGATTCGAAATTTGCTTCAACAATTGTTTCTTTTCTTTGTTTCTTTTTTTTTTTTTTGCATTAAATCTTCATTTCATTAAATGTTTTTAAAACAGAGAAAATGGTCATCGAATCCCAATGCAATCTGTAAAAATAAGTCCTGTATCAAAGCCCAAAAATATTCAAGCAATTAAATTCAGTCCACATCCTTTTTATAAATTTGTGGAAGAAGTTCTACCTCCAACATTATTTGGTTCATATTTTAATTTTATTCAAAGTTGAATCATTAAAATTTTAAAATTAATAGAGTCTTTACCCCTGACGTTTTCACTACAAAATCAAGAACCGAAGTATCACCTTTCTCTTGACTTCGCTTCACTTTTCTTTTCTTTTCCTTCCTTTTTTTTTTCATCTCTTTCTTTTTCTTTTTTTTCCTCTTCCTTTTTCTTAATTTTTGACAAATGATAGCGACTATTTCCTTTTGTATTCTTGTCCACTAAACCAGGCCAACGAACAAAGTTCTGATATTTCTTTCCCATCCTCTTTCCCTCTAAAAGTAAACGGACACATTATTGATGTAAATGTAGAATCTCTCCCTTTTACTTTCACTCTCCATTTTTTTTCTTGAAAATAATTTCATTTCTCTACAAATTTTAGAGTGTACAAAAATTGCTCCAACATAAATCAGTAAAATATAAGAAAAAAATTTATCCTATTGACATCACAGCGTTTTGTCACAAAGTTAATAGTAATACCGTACCTCAAGCAAATAATTTACAATATTCTCAATCAAATAATGTTGGAATCTTTTTTTTTTTTTTTCTACTTTCCTTTTCCCTGAAAAAAAAAAATTTTTTTTTAATGCAACATAGAAATATGTATTTGCTGTTCATCGTTGTAAAAAATTTGAAATTAAGGAAATGATAGAAAACTTAAAATCAAAACCTATTGTATCAAATGTAAATTCAGGTATTTCTTTATTTCCTTTCCTTTGTTTTTCCCTTTTTTTGAATTTAAATTTTCCTATTTTAACTCCTCCTTTCATCCATTTATTCTTTTATCTAAATTTCTTTTTTTTTTTTTCACCTTCTAGTCAAAAAAGATGATGACCTTGTAGTAACTTCAACAAAACTTTCTTTAATATGTCCGGTAATTATGATTCTTTATTTTTAATAATTAACCATCAATATTTAGAAACAACAAACAAACAAACCAAAACATTAGATTGGAAAAACAAGAATTCAAACTCCTTGTCGCTCTCAAATATGTAATCATACAGAATGTTTCGATTTTGAAAATTTCCTTCAACTTAATATGAAGTCACCTAATTGGATTTGTCCTGTTTGTAACCGTCAAGGAACGTATGAATGTCTTGCATTTGATCAAAAATTTGATCAAATCCTCAAAAGTACTCAACCTGATGTTACATGTGTTATTATGGAAGGGGATGGAAGTTGGCAATTACCCTCAAAAGAAAAGGAATCAATACAATTATTCGGTATTTTTTCCTTCCTTTTTTTTTTTTTGAATTGTTTCCTTCTTTAACATTATGACTAATGCCAAAACCTTCAAAGAAACAAACACAAACCCAAAACAACTTGAGAATGTAATTGACTTAACTGATGACACCAATTTTCCTGGAGAAGTTCTTTTTTATTCCACTTTGGATCTTGATCAACCTCTAATTAGTGTATCTCAAAAGAATCTATCTAACCAATTTCAAGGAAGAGAAATTATTATCCTCGAGTCAGATGATGAAGATGATAATATATTTGATCCTCAAGGACTTCTAAATTTTGGCGAATAATTCCATGTTAAATAAACCTATTTAAATCATAACCTAGCATTCTCTTTTGATCACCAAAAAGGATAAGGGAAAAAAAAAAATCAGAAAGAAAAAAAAAGACAAAATACAGTTTTGTAATTTTTAATATGAATACATGTATTATATAACAAACAAACAAATATAATTGGAATTCCAAAGGAGGAAAATCATTTAAATTTCAACGCCAAATTGCAGCATATGTCCCATTTGCTATTGATAATAATGGACCACCACCACAAAATAGACGAGTTCCAAATGAATCATGTGAATGAGTATAAATTGCATTGGATGTTCTCTACAGAGAAAGAAAGAAAGGAAGAAAGGAAGGATTTAGAAATTTAAATTTATTTATTGCTTCCAATCTTCAGGATAAGAAAAAAAAAAAAAAAAAAGAGAAGTTACTTGATTTGTGTGTTGAGCTTCATAAAAAAACTTTGAATTGTTTTCTCCTAATGGAAGGAACTGTTTTGCTCTGATATCATAAAATCCTAATTTTCCATATGCTCCACCAACAGTTAGTATGTTATTATTAAAAGAGATAGAACGAACACCTGTATTATTTATTTATTCATATCAATAATTAATCAAAAATAATCAAAAATAATTAAGTTAAAAATTAAACCTCCTTCATCAATTGGTGATTCTGAATGAACCTCTTTTGAAATTCTTTGATCAAAAAATGTGATTTCTTCCAATGATCCTGTTGCAAGTAAATTCGTACTTTCTTGGTAATCAATACAAACTGCTTCAATTAATTGTGGATTTAGGGAAGATACCTTTTCGTTAATATTTTATTTAATTAATTATTTTTTTTTTCTAAAAAAAAAAAACAAAAAAATAGAAGTCCTTACTAAATTTAAAGTACTCATATCCCAAAATTTAATTGCTCCATTAGTTGTAAGAGTAACACAATTATTTAAGTGGGGAATACAAGCTGTATCTCTCACTTTATATTTTGGTTGAAATGAAAATTGTTCTGGTTGATTTAATGACCAATATTTATGAATTCCATCACTGGTAGGTTTTCCTTTCTTTTTTATTTGATCGATTGACCAAACTGCAACACTTTTGTCTCTAGAACCTTTTTTTTTGAATATTAAATTTTTGAATACTTTATGTGGATGAAAAAAAAAAAAAATACCTGAAACTAAAGTTGAATCGTCATGCCATGAACAAGAAAATAACCAATCTGAATGAAACTATTTTATTAAAAGTTAAAAAAAATAAAAAGATTTTTTTTTTTCAAAAAAAAAAAAAAAAGCAAACCTCTAAAATTGCAAAAGGTTCAAAAGATGGAAGAGAATAAATTGCAATATCACAAGGATTCAATCCACCAGTTGCTAACAAAGTTTTTGAAGGATTAATTGCAATTGTATGAATTCCACATGAAGTTAAATCTTGTTTTATTTCATGAATTCCTTTAATTAATGTGATTTCATATTGTTTTTTTGTTTCAATATTGAGTACTATGAGCTATTTTGTTTTTTAAATGCTTTGATAAATTTTTTTTGCTTGTTTGAATATTCAAATTTGAAATGTACATGATTGCACTTTGTTCCAATAATAATTTCATCATGTGAGAGCCATAACGATGCGAAAATCTTATCCAAATCATTTAAATTGATGATATTTTCTTTATAACTTTGCGGAAGTTTTCTTGCTAAAATATCTCGTAACTGAGTCTCTTCAAAACTTCATTGTTTATTTTGTTATTTTTATATGCTGAAGAAAGAAATTAAAAAAAAAACCTTTTCATTTTAGAGTACTCCCTACTCCTCTGGAGATCAAATATTGAACGCTTCATTGAAATTTCTATTATTATTGAAACAAAAAAAAAATGTTTTAGAAATGAATTTCTTCTTCTCAAAATAATAAACAAAGAATGAGAAAACATTTTCAATTCCATTCCTACTCCACTCCAAATCGAAATTCAAATTCAATTCAATTCAATTCGATTTCATTTTTTTTCTCTCTTTCACAGTTAATATTAAATTTGAATGAATTCATTAAATAGTTATAAATATAAATATGGAATATCAAGTATAAAATATGGGAATCTGGGAATCAATCATTGAGAACTAAAAACCGTTTCCTTCCGCAATTAATTGCTTTTTGCAAAAATAAACAAACAAACAAACAAATCCAAAAGACAACCCCAAAACAAAAATGAAAAGCAAAAACAAAACTAAAAGAACTAAAAGTCAATGAAATATTAAATGTTTACAATTCAGGCGAAATAAATAAAATAAAATAAAATAAAAATCAAAATAAAATAAAAATACAAAATCACAATGCATTATGCAGAATAACTCAAATAAAAAATAGAATAGAATCGAAGGTGACACAAACCCAAAAAACAACAAAAACAGTCAAAAATTTAGTGACGTATTGTTGACATTCTTTTGATGAATTATGATGTCATTTCAATCCTGCTGTTGAACCGTTGAACTATTCAAGATCTTTATTGTCAAAAGATGTTATTTACTTATTTATTTCTGAGCTCTTAATTGTTAAAGTCAATGATATTTGAAGCAATATTGAAGAATCCTTTCAAATCAAAATCAAAATTGAAATTTATTGCATCCATCAATAAAGCTACAATCGATTGGTTGTTTTGAAAAAAGAAAACCAAAGGCAATTGTTGAATTTTATTGTAATTGAAACTTGATTATCATTAAAAAATTGAAACTTGATGATCATTTCGACTGACAATGATATTTTGAGTGTTGGGATCAATTATGATATCCATTGGTTTATTCACTTTGAATTGTGTGATGTATTCTCCATTTGAATCAAATATTTGAATTCTATGATTGCTATAATCACAAACAAAAATATTATCATTATTATCAACACAGATTCCATATGGACAATTAAATTGACCATTTCCACTTCCTTTTGATCCAAATGTTGAAATGAAATTTCCTTCTGAATCAAATATTTGAATTCTACTATTACCATAATCACTAACAATAACATTTCCTTTTGAATTAATTGTTATTCCCACTGGATGATTAAATTGACCATTTCCATTTCCTTTTGGTCCAAATGTTGAAATGAACTTTCCTTCTGAATCAAATATTTGAATTCTATGATTATTAAAATCACAAACATAAATATTATCATTCAAATCAACACAAATTCCTTCTGGGTAATTAAATTGACCATTTCCTTTTCCTATTGATCCAAATGTTGAAATGAAATTTCCTTCTGAATCAAATATTTGAATTCTATTGTTACGATAGTCACAAATAAGAATATTTCCTTTTGAATTAATTGTCATTCCCCATGGCCCATTCAATTGACCATTTCTATTTCCATTTGATCCAAATAATGATAGAAATTTTCCTTCTGAATCAAATATTTGAATTCTATGGTTATTATTATCGCTTACAAGAATATTTCCATTTGAATTAACAGTGACCCCATATGGAGAATTAAATTGGCCATTTTCAATTCCATTTGATCCAAATATTAATTTTGGCTTATTTATTTCATTGTAATTTCTTGGAAAAACTTCAACTTCAAAAGGAGAAGAATTGATATTGATTCCATTAAATTTAACAAATATTGAATATTTTCCTTCATTTTTCAATTTCAATTTCACTTCATATTTTCCATTATTTAAATCCACAATCTTCCATTCATTATCTTTATTATTTTCTTGTTTCTCACTTTTTATTTCTTTATCAATTTGAATTTGAAAATTGTTTTTATTTCCACCCTTTTTAATTTGGCTCCCATATTTTGAATAACTAATTATCTCAAATTTAAATTCTTCATTTTCATAAATTCTTTGTTTCTCATTTCTTGAAATTAAACATTTATCAGTTGAAATGTCATATCCATCAATAACTCCAATACTTGAAATACTTGAATAAATTGATTGTTCTTTTGTTTTATATATTAAAAATCCAATCAAAGAATGATGACAAGGTTCAATTATCCAAATATTATTTGATAAATAATTTAATCTTGAGTGATATAATTTCTTCATTGATAATAATCTCAAATTATCATTTTTGTTGTTACTGTTATTCGATAAAGAAATTGAATTTTGAATCATTTGACAAGATCCAATAATACTTTCAATTCCAAATTTCAATTCTTCTTTTTGTATTTCCAATTCTTTTTTTTTATATTTCTCAATTTCCTCTAATTTGTTTAATAATTCTTGTTCTTTTTCATCCAATTTATTTCTAATCTTATTAAAAAATTGATTTATTTGAATTTGAGTTGTGGTTGAATTAATTTCTAATTGTTTGATTACTTCTTCACATTTATTTATTCCTTCTCTCAATTCTTTCTCTTTGGGTTTCACCTTATATTATTTATTTATTTTAAAGAAAAAAAAAAAAAGAAAACCAACCTGATTAATTAAATCAATTAATGATTGCTTTTCACTTTCAAAGATACTTGACAAGCTTGAAATGGGGTGGGTTCGATGTTTATCAATACATGATGAACAAATTGGTTCTTTGCAATCTTCACAAAATAATTTAATTTCTTCATTTTGATGAACATGGCAATAAACTTGAGAACTTGATTTTGGAATTTTGGCATTGATTTGACTTTTATCTTTCATTTCTCCAATTAAAATTAATTGATGACCTTTGGTTACTTTCATTGTTTTATGAGCTTTTGAGCACATTTCACAATAATACTCTTGACAATCCAAACAATAATGAGTTGCTTCATTTTCTCCATCTGAACACATCAATTTTTGATCATCATCTTCAGATACTAAATTTTTGAAGGAGTTGTGAATATTGAGAGCATTGAGAAGATAAGAATCAGTTGATAAATTTGATAATTGTTCTCTTAGTTCAGATTGAAAAGGAGTTCTACAAATAGGACATTTTAATCCAATACTTGAATGATTTCTTTCAACATAAATTTCCAAACATTCTAAACAAAATGAATGAAGACATCCAAGTGTCTTTGGTTCTCTAAATATATCTTTACACAACGAACATTCAAGATCTAATTCTGATTCTAATTCTATTTCTTTTTCTGTTGAAGACATTTCCAGCAATTGTTTTGCTACATTATTTTTTTTTGTACTTCCCAAAAATAAAGAAATCAAAGTGAAACAAACTAACAGATTTCGTTCCTCGAAGTTGCAGAATTGTGAGCTCCAGTTGATGATGGAGGAACTGACCATGGTTTATAACTGCTTGTGAATTTTGTGGGTTGTGAATTTTGCGGGAGCTTTTCTGGGTGCTACCAAAGGAAAAGAATTAATTTTGAAAAAAATTAGAATGTTTGAAAATAAACCCTTACTTTGTTTTTTATGTGCATATTCATAATAGTTGGTGTTTTAAAAGGATCACCACAGTATTCACAATTCAAAGAAGCCATTGTTTGCTGGAACTTCGAATGACAAAACAAAGTGGACAAGTCGCAGATTTATAGCTATTAGTTGCTCTTATTTAAGGTATTATGCAGAGCAGAAAGAAGGGAACAAAACAAAAATTTTTTGTCCATGTTTTTTTTTTTTTTTTTTTTTTTTTTTT
>Ga0209960_1004730_pt1 | contig 10176 bp, 12 predicted proteins | sample ThiBiot_500_plan_2_FD_183947 | JGI IMG/M metagenome (GOLD analysis project Ga0209960, IMG submission 183947) | Wastewater bioreactor microbial communities from Cape Town, South Africa - Thiocy_expt_500_plan (SPAdes) | ecosystem: Engineered > Bioreactor > Thiocyanate-remediating >... | reverse complement strand
GCCGAGTTTTTATTACAAGCAGGTGCAAATGTTGAATTAATTCGATTAGAAAATATTGGCATCTACGGCAATGGTCATATGTTAATGTTGGAAAAGAATAATTTAGAAATCGCCGAAGTTATTCATCAATGGTTACAAAAGAACATTTTTCTTCCATATGCAAATGCTCAATCGAATACGAGCGATATATTTGATTCGTTTATCTCCGAAAAGAAACAATAAACTGAGAACAAACAAAAAATAAATAAAGAAAATAACACTGAATTGCTTGAATATATGTCTATATATTAAAAAAAAACTGGCGAGAATATTCTATTTTGAAAGACCCAAAAAGAATGTCAGATCATTCTCTTGTTTGATCGTCGATATGCGTAAATAAAAAATTTATCTTCTGAAAACAAAAACAAAAAAGTCATGATTCAATTTGAATCGTTCGACGATGTTTACTTTTTAAGTGGTGGTGGTACTGCAATTTCACCAGGTTCTTCTAAAAAGACTGGTTCACTACCACGACGATTTGGCTCACCCGAATAACCTTTTGTAGCTGGTAGAGCATCTTTAACTGCTTGTGCAGTATCTCTAACCTGTCAACAGAAGAAAAAAACGTTTTATTCCTCTTCATAAATAAACAAACAATGAATTATACTTGATCAGCAGCATGTGTAACTGCACCTTTGACTTTTTGGTATTCGGGTAATCGATCGTAAGCATCATTGATGGCATCTTTAGCTTGTTCACCAGCTTTTTCGATTTGTTTTTGACTAGGTAATCTATCGTAAACAGCATTGGCTGCATCTTTGACTTGTTGACCCGCTTTACGGAGTTGTTCTTTATCTGGTAAACGATCAGTCACAGGTGAAACATCGGGAAGTTTTTCTGAGATGATTGTTGTTAGTTTTTTGTGACGACCAAAAATTGGATCGATAATTTTATCAAGACCGCTTAAGATGGTTGAACTGAGTGGAAGAGTATTTTCAACTTTACGACGAAATGAACCATTGTCATATTCGGCATAGAGAAGAGCTACACCGAGACCAAGTCCAACACCGTAGAGAATAGCTTTGCCAGTTGAATTACCTCCCACTTCAGCAGATGATGAAGGTGGAACGGATTTTGATGATGAAGGAGGAGGAGAAGGTGGTTGAGAAGAATTTGAGCTTGACGATTGTTGAAATCGTTTGCCAATAATGATTATATTTCGTGCTTTTGATTGAGCACTTGATGGTTTAATTACACGGAGCATTTTGAACTTGAAAATTGTTTAGTAAAATCGCAGGAATCTATAACATGTGATTATGATGAAAATGCATGTGGTGAAGTCTTTATATATACTTCTACTCGTTCTACTCATTCACATCGATGTAAAGTCGCCATCTTGCGGTAAACAAATCGATAAAACCTCTCGAAACAGTTGTTTGTACACGAAAATAGATCAAATATGCCGTAATTTATGAAATTAAAATTCTCTGTAATTAACAAGCGCGTAAAAAACTTTTAAAATCTATTTTTTTCATTTTCATAGATGTCGTACAAAGTCGCGAACAATTAATTTATTATTCACAGAAACAAAAAAGCCGAATTAAACAACAAATAACAAAAGGATTTATTTTTGTATTTAAAAAAGAACATATGTATACACTCAATTGCGAAAACCACTTCGTTCATCTTGTTGTTGTTCGACATTTGTATGCCCATAATAAGCATCATAATCACTCTGACTGCTATTACCTCCAGCTATGGCAAAATCATATTCCGACAGTAGCTGCATTTCGGAATAAGATGTCGAATAGGAATGCCGTGTTGGCGAGAGCATCATCGGTGGATAGACATTTGGAGGTATATCCTCAGGATAGAGATTCCAATGTGGACGCATAGCTCGTGATGTTGATTGTCGATTGCTTGTAATTGTCGAACGAATGATTTGTTGACCATCTTGAAGAAGAACCGATGGTGGAAGATCTTTGATCGATGACGACGATGTGTTTGTTGGTAATGTTGATTGATTCGATGGAGCATTGGGATTTGAATTTGTTGGAGTTGCTGTTGGCATTCCACCTGGTCCAACAGTCGGTTTCATGCCTTTGGGTGGAGGAGATTTTGGTCGAAGTTGTTCGATACGTTCGGTTATATTATCAGGAGCTGGTAGAGGTTTTTCGAAATAGGATTTGTATGTTTGTTTGTCGAAGTTCGACGTCGAAATTTCCGAGCCAACTGACAGCCAACCACGTCTAATTGTTGAATCTCGTGCGAATAAATGTAAACGACGTCGTCCCAAACAAAAATGTTCGATTATATGAAATAATTCAATCGGTTTTGTCGGATCACTCCATTCGGGTTCTTCAGTTATGATTAAATCAATATCAACATTGGCATGTATAAAATCAGAATCAACCGAACGACGAACAGTACCACGAATGCCCATTAGACAATGTTCCTTTGAATAATACGTCGTAGCTTTTATTATTTAGAGAAAACAAAAACAAATGAAATCTACTTTTGTTCGTTGAAAAAGTGAACCGTTTTCAAGAGTCAATGGTGATCTCGTACTGTTTCGATTTGTTTTTATCCAACAAATATCTTCACATCGTCGAAAGCCCCATTTTTTCAAACACTACAAACAAAAAGAAAAACAACAACTTTTCGATGTATTCATTTTGTTTTTTATTCGTACTGCTCGTCCTTGGTCTAGTCCATCGGCTGATCCACACCAGAGAAAGATAAACGATCGTTGTGCTGCAATCGATTCGACATCGAGTTTCATCACTTCATCCCATGTCACATATCGATCGAAATGTATGCCACTTGTTCGTTTGTATTCTTCTAATGGTGGTTCAATTAGAATCACATCGAATTCGCATTCAAGTGATGATAATGTGAAATTATTTGCTAGAATATCACAACGAAAGTACATGGGCAAACAACTTGTCTTGTTGATATAATCATCTTTTAAACGTATTAATTCACGAAGTTTAGGATATTCTTCGAAACGGTCTTGAAGACCGGCATCACGAATGTAATTTTGTGGTCGTTGACCAGCATTGACAAAATGTTGACAATAATCATTATTTGGTGCCTAGATCAAAGAAGAAATAAACAGATAGTTCACACATGAAAATCATCGCTACTTCGTCATATTCGTTGTCGTTTGATTGAGAGATTTGATCACAAAAATGTACCTAAAAGAATTGATATTTTAATTGAAAATTACTGACGATCAGTCATCGAGATTTACTTCATCAGTAATCACACGTGATGTTTGAATCGATTCAGAATCGTTTGTTTGTTTTCGAGGCAGTTTCGTTCTAGACATCAATCATAACTGAAGTTTTCTTTTTCTAAATCAATTTCTACTTGGTTTTTGAGAGAATATTCTGTCGAATTTCTTCGTCACATTTGTCATTCATTAATCTCGTTAAACCTGATGAACTCAAACCGAACTAAATAATAATAAAAACAAAACAACGCAGATAAAATTTATGTTCCAAATCATCAAACAAATCGTCTCACTGATTTCGATAGCGTTCGTTTGATAACTGCATTTCGTTTCTTTAATATTAAACGAAATTTTTTCTCAGGATCAGTTTCTTGTTTGATTAAATCATCGTAATCATGTTCAGTTTCGTTTGGTCGTGATTTTTTCGTCGTTCGAGACGAATCATCTCGATGTCGTGGCTCGGATCGAGATCGACTTCGTCGTTTGCGTGTTTTATCATATCGATCATCGCGATGTACTCGATCACGAGAACGATGATCTCGTCGACTTGATGATTGAAAAAAATGACGAGAACTAACAGGAGCCATTCAATATGAATGCAATGCAGATGATTTTTTTCTACTACAACCTTTCAATTTTTAACCAATTAAAAACGAAATGTCATGGAACGACATCTTTAGACTTCAGTTCTAGATGGTTTAGGTAGGCATGATTAATTATTGTTATTTTTTTCGATTTATTTATTTCACGGTCAAACAGTCGCGACTCGTTTCTTGATATGGCTAGTTGGTTGTACAGATTCTATGACGATCTAACGCGAAAGAAAGTTTATGATTCAAATACGGTACAGGAATCTCAATTGAAACGATGTTTATCTATTTTTGATCTGACTATTCTCGGTTTGTAATTCGAGTGAAACAATTTTCGATCGTTTTTTTCTTTCTTATTTCGATTTGAAGGCATCGGTTCAACACTCGGTACTGGCACTTATATTTTAACCGGCCAAGTTGCTCATGATACAGCTGGACCCTCGGTCGTGCTTAGTTTCATCGTAGCCGCTATTGCTTCTGTATTTGCTGGTCTTTGTTATGCTGAATTCGGAGCCCGGGCACCACGTGCTGGTAGTGCATATACGTATACATATGTGAGTGTTGGAGAACTGATGGCATTTATCGTTGGTAAAAGTTGGTTGTATGAATATTGTTGAATTCACTGTATTTTTTGATTAGGTTGGAATATGATCTTAGAATATGTGATAGGTAAAAACGAAATTTGAGCTTGTTTGATTTTTTTTACGAAAATGGATTTGTTTCACTAGGAGCTGCGAGTACAGCTCGAGCTTTGAGTGCTTATTTTGATTCATTAATCAATTTTTCCATGCAGAAATTTTTCATAACTTATCTTCCTATTCATTCGAAATTATTCTCGAATTATGCTGATATATTCGCTATGGGTATTTGCCTTATTCTAACAGGTAGAAAAACAAGTTTATCGATTGAATTATTCCTTTTTAAATCATAATTTCGAATTCAGCTCTACTAATCATTGGCATCAAAGAATCAGCTGTAATGAATAATGTTCTAACAACGATTAATTTGATTGTTGTTGCACTTGTGGTTGTTATTGGTTTTACAAGAGTAGATTTACATAATTGGAAGCTTTCACCCGCAGAAGTAAAAGAAAAATCTTTGTTTTTTTTTATTTTTCTCTCGAAATATTTTCTTCAGGCAGTTAATGCTACAGGGCCTGTTGGTCGTGGTGGATTCTTTCCTTTTGGTGTCGAAGGTACATTGGCAGGTGCTGCGACCTGTTTCTATGCTTTTATTGGGTTCGATCTTATCTCGGCAACAGGTGAAGAAACTCGAGATCCTCAACGTGCCATTCCAATATCAATTGGTTTTACTTTATTTTTTTGTTCGATTATCTATTGTCTTGTATCGGCTGTTCTCACATTAATGGTAGATTTTGAAAGAGAAATTTTCATTTTCGAAAAACGAATCGCGTTATTTAGGTTCCATATTTTCTCATTGATCCAAATGCGGGTCTACCTGAAGCATTCCTTTATGCTCAATTGCCGTCATTTAAATATATTATTGGTATTGGTGCTATTTCAGGAATATTTACTTCGTTACTTGGCTCACTTTTGCCTTTGCCACGTGTTTTATATGCAATTGCATCGGATGGTTTAATCTTTCGATTCATTGCCTGGATACATCCACGTTTACAAACACCGTTAGTTGCGACAGTTATCGGTGGAATTCTATCCGGTAGATAGACAAACGATCTTTCTTTCTTTTTCTGTAGAATAATTGAAATTAATTTTTAATATTTAGCTCTCATTGCATTACTATTCGATTTGAAATCATTAGTCGAAATGATGTCCATTGGAACACTACTCGCCTATTCACTTGTCTCAGTTTCAATTCTATTTCTTCGGTAATTATGAAAAATAGTCTGCAATTGAAATAATTTCGATTTTGAAAACGAAATTTTAGTTATCAACCTACGGAAAATTCTGATGGAGAAAACATTAATCAAACGAATGGTCCAACAAGTTATACAGCTAAGAAAGCCTATCATTTAGTCATTGGCTTAGGTAGATATTTTCTGTTTGATTAATATAATTTCATTGAATTTAATTTTATTCAAAAATAATTAGTGATCAACAGTTGTTTTCTATGTGCAGTTCAGATCTTCACTATAGACCAAATTAAACGTGCTAATCCGATTGCAATCTCATTTTTAATTCTCTTCTTTATCATTGAAATTCTTCTCATTGTTCTCTTCGCACGATTACCAGTTCACAAATCACCACTCTATTTTCAAGTTTGTACAATCAAAAAGAAAAGAACAAGCCAATATTTCATTTCTTCTCTTCTCTTGTTAGACTCCATTCGTACCTTATGTACCTATCTTCAGTGTATTAATCAACATCTATTTAATCTTAAAACTATCACCTATTACATGGATACGATTCGTTGTTTGGATGTTCACTGGTAATCGATTGATTGATGATAAAATTGTTCACATTTTGCTTTTCTTTAGGCTTTCTCATCTACGGTTTCTACGGTTTTTGGCATAGTTCTCAACGATTTACGAATACAGCTCAACGTCTTCTTTCCAATAGTCGTACAAATTTATTAACAGACGAATAAAATCCTATTCTCTCTTTTTCTCGATACATTCATATATTTTTTTGTTCGTTCTTGCAAATAAATCTATTTCTTCATATATGATAATTAGTTCATTAAAAAAAACTAATTTTTAAATAGACCTGTTCGCCTTGGTTTCACGAACGTTCGATTGATGTGATAATCAAAATTAATAAATAAACACCTGTAATGGCATTGACGTCTTGCTTTTCTCTCTTTATTTCGACCTTCACTTGATCAATTAGTTAAAGAAAATATTTTCTTAATAGATAATTAATTAATTATTATTGCATTTTTATATTTCTAGATGCCACATAAAAAACGTGCGAAAAAAAATCACGTTCAAGTGAAAAAGATTCTTGCTCAAAGTGAATTATCATTGATTGATAAGAAAAAGAAGTCATTCGAACGTGTACCACGTCGAGAAAATAGTTCACATGACAGAAAAATCGAACAACGTCTATTGAACGATGACGACGATGATGAAGATGATAAGAAAAAATTTCGTAAGAAAAAACAAACGTTAAAACGGCATATTCAAGAAGAATTACAAACGAAAACATCGATTATACCAAAGAAAAGTCGAAGAAATAAATATTTTCTATTGAATCATCCTGAATTGAAGGATGCTGTTCAAGAAATATCCAAGGCAAAAAAACGAAAACATGAAGAAATTGAAGAAGAACCTGTTTCACAACCACCGCCACCACCGCCACCATCATTATCATCAGTCGAAGAAAAGAAAACATCAATCTGCGATAAACTAGTATCACATATGGTTACATCTCGTTTCCGATATTTAAATGAAAAACTCTATACAACAACAAGTTCCGATGCTCAAAAACTGTTTCAAAAGGATCCTCAATCATTCTATGCCTATCATCAAGGTTACTCAGTAAGAAAAAGAGAAGAAAAAAAAACTTTTTAATTATCATTGATTAACTAATCAATCATATTTAGACAAGTATGTCCCATTGGCCAGATCAACCATTAGATGAAATTATCGCTTACATACGTAAACGTTCATCGAATCTTGTTATCGTCGATATGGGCTGTGGCGATGCACGTTTAGCACGAACATTAAAATCGACACATCCGAATATAACAAGTTTCGATTTAGTTGCATTGAATGAACATGTTCAAGTTTGTGATATTGCTCATACACCATTGAAATCATCGAGTGTCGATTTGGTTGTTTTTTGTTTATCATTAATGGGAACGAATCTAACAGATTTCATTCATGAAGCTCATCGAATTTTACGTTTACGTGGTACGATGAAAATTATTGAAATAGCATCGAGATTCGACAATCAACCGAAGAAATTCATTCGAAAAATTGAAACAATGGGTTTTCAATGTTCGAAAACGAATTCATTAGAAGATGAACAAGGCAAAAAATCATCGAAATATTTCTTTTCATTTGATTTCGTTAAAACATCCGACGAGATTCAATCGAAATCAATAGTAACACTTGCACCTTGTTTGCACAAAAAACGATAGACTTCAGATGTCTATCCATTTGTTTTTGTTGTTAAAATAAAAAAAAACCAAATAATGATTCGTTTTTTTTTAATGAATCGGTTAGAGAAATTTCGAGAATGTCTTGATACACAAATTAAATCTTTAATTATTTACATATATATATTCATTCATTCATCATCATTAGCATTTATATTCGCCTTGAAAAAAAAACATGCCGAAACTATTTATACGATATTTGTTTACAGTGATACGATCTATAGAAAAAAATTGACAATTATTTTCTTGCTTGTAAACGTGTAGTTGATGTTGCTGCAGTTTTTTTTTGTGAAAAAAGTGCACTTCAAAAATTCTGATCGTTCCGATCAGTTCGTACTGTTGTTCTAGCCTTGAGTACGCGTACAAAATTAGTCAGTTTCAATTAAATATCAAGCGAAACCGCAATCAGAAAAATACCGAACATTGATGTTTCTTCCGGACGGTTCTCGTCTTTTTCCTCTCTTGTTCGGTGTCTAATTTGATGTAAATACGAGCACCCTTTTCAACTCATCAACAAGAAAATTGACAAGGTTATCAGCAAAATATATGCACATGCCAAATCAATGATAACCTGTCATATTTCGTTTTTTCATTAATTTATATTATTTTCGCATGCATATATACATATGGTCTGATTGAAATTATTCATTTTTGACTGCAGTGGTTACGCTCAGGTAAATTTCTGCTTCTGCGTGGTTTTTTCTCAATGCATGTACGCGGCAAATGAATTCCCTGTTTTTTCTCTCCCTCTCTCTCTCTCTCTCTTTCGTCTTCTAATAGAGCGACCATGGATGAAGAAAAAAAATATTTAATTTTCCCTTGCAAAATACAACTATCTTCATGTTGACGAGCTTTTTTACGCCTGATTGCGCGAAATATGGACGATGCGAATGGCAGATATGCTAAACCAATTGTATATCGTCTGTGTCAACCCTAAAATTAAAAATGTGAATGTCTTAGTAATATTTTTTCTCTATTAAATTTTTTTCTTCTTCTGATTTTCCTCTCTCCTATTGCTTTCTCTTTTTCACTCTCTCTCTCTCTCTCTCTCTCTTTCTCTTGTTAACTAAAAAGTGAAGAGCGAAACCGCTTACCTATAAAACCAGAAACATTTATATTAGATCGATTACTCAAGATCGACAACCGTCGTCGTCATTTGAAAGCAAGTAAGTGCAGACTTGTTTTTTTTCTCGACAACTATATACTGAACAAGTATTTCCTAACTTTTTTTGTCTTTATTAAAGTTTTAGGCAATAGTTCAATTAAATATTAGTATTTAATAAGAAAAAAATGGGAAGTTCAAAAAGTAAACAACAAGGTCTTGGCGGTTATGGTGCTTCTTATGACCCAAACTACGGTTTAGATTATTATGGCGGTGCTTATGATCCATATGCAGGCGCTCGTAAGTATTCAATAGATGTTTGTTGATTTCTGTATACATTATATAATTTATTTGTTCAGTTACCGGAGGAGCAACAGGTGGATATCCTGGTGCTGTATACCCAACCGGTGGATACGGATCAACTAGTGTTGGAGGAGTACCACTTGGTCTCGGCGGTTATGGTGGTTATGGTGGTCTTGGAAGTGGCCTTGGCGGCGGTCTTGGCGGTGGTCTTCCACCCAAAGTTCGTGTCATCTTTGTTCCTCAAGGCGGTGCTGGGTATGTCAACTTCTATTCGCATACGAGACAATATATATTAACTGATAAATTTGTTTTTATCTATTTTTAGTATTGCACCTCAAATGGGACAACAATTCTGTGCTCCACAACAACCAGTTTTTGCCCCACCACCACCGGTATTTGCTCCACCCCCACAAGTCTGTGCCCCACCACCACCAGTATTTGCTCCACCACCGCAAATCTGTGCTCCGCCACCACCAGTTTTTGCTCCACCACCACAAATTTGTGCCCCACCACCACCACCAGTATTTGCTCCACCACCGCAAATCTGTGCTCCACCACCACCAGTTTTTGCTCCACCACCACAAATTTGTGCTCCACCACCACCAGTTTATGCTCCACCACCACCACCAATCTGTGCTCCACAACCACAAATCTGTCCTTCACAAGGTGGCTTTGGCGGTTTCGGCGGTTTCGGTACAGGTAAATGCTAATTTAAATTTTAGTGATATGTTTAGAGAATGTTTTCTTTAGGTCTTGGAAGCTACGGTGGCGGTTATTCATATGGTGCTGGCCAACAAGTTGGTGGCTTCAGTGGTAATTTGCTTTTGACTATGAAAAAATAGAATTTTTAATGATGGATTTTAGGTTTCGGCGCTTCATTACCATTG
>Ga0209960_1004729_pt1 | contig 10176 bp, 15 predicted proteins | sample ThiBiot_500_plan_2_FD_183947 | JGI IMG/M metagenome (GOLD analysis project Ga0209960, IMG submission 183947) | Wastewater bioreactor microbial communities from Cape Town, South Africa - Thiocy_expt_500_plan (SPAdes) | ecosystem: Engineered > Bioreactor > Thiocyanate-remediating >... | reverse complement strand
TTTTTCTTTTTTTTTTAACTTTTTTTCTTTTTTTTTTTTTTTTTTTTTTTTAAATTATTATTTCATTTTTTTTTTTTTTTTATGTTTTCAAAATATATTTTTACCTGGTTATCAAATAAAAATCGAAACTTTGGATTATTCCATTCTCGATCCATTATCATAGCCTAACATAGATTCAAAGATTCAACAAAAAAGAATAGTCTAGAAAGAGAAGTAAGAAAAGAATATACCTCAAACTGAGGTCCATGATTGATAACAAACTCAATTGTTCTATGTATTAATCTTAAAATCTCCATATCTGACGGTTTTTCGACAGCAATTTCTAAGACATCAGCAGGTTGCTAAGTTTAATGGATACTTATTTTATTTTATTTTTGAATAGAAAAAAAGAATAAAAGAAAGACAAACCACAATTTTAGAAACACCAACAGAAGGAATAACACTGGTCACTAATTAAGATATTAAAGAAAATTGATCAATTTGAAAATAATTGAGGAAGAAAAAAAAACAACTTTGTTTTCGACTGGGACGTGCTGCAAATGGGAGTTTAATTGAAGAAGTAGAAGGTGCACTGGGATCTATTTGGTTTCATTGAAAAAAGGAAAAGAAAATTAAAAAATGAAAAGAAAAAATCAAATAAAATCAAATAAAATCAAATCAAAAAAGAAACCATAAATTGGTTGTGGGGGTAATGGAACAGGTTTTCCCCAACCAACTTTAATTGCATTTCCAAGTAATTCTTTTCCATCTAGTGCTAATATTGCATTTTGTGCAGGACCTCTTTGCATAAAACTTACAAATCCACAATTTCTATTTCTTTCTTTCTCTTCATCAGTTCTTGGCCACATAATTTTAACACTCGCAATTGCACCATGAGCACCAAATTCTCTACAAAGTAAATCCTCAGTAACTAAAGGGTTTAAATTTCCTACATAAAGATTTGTTGTTGTTGTATCACCATTATCAAAAGATCCAATATCAAAAGATCCTTTAGCATCATCTATTATTATTTTCAAGAAAGAAAAAAAAGAGAGAGTATAAATCTAAATGAAAAGTTTTCTTTTTTCAAAATAATTGTGAGTACATAAATCTTTTTCAATATCTGAAGGTTCATCTAATTTTTGTTTTTGTGTTGCTCTTCCCTCTCTAGCAGCTTGATCTCTAAATTTTATTTTATTTTATTTACTTGTTTTTTTTCAATTCTTCATCTCTTCTAACCTTTTAAGTTCCTCTAAAAATGAATCCAATTCTCTTTTCTTTTTCTTTTCTTCTTTCTTTGGAGGTGCTTCCTATATCCACATAATTAAGATGTTATTCTAATTGTCCAAATAAACATTTTTATTTTTTTTTTATCAAATTATACGACTACAGGTTCACTTTTCTCTGACTCTTCTTCCATCTTTGAAGGTCTATAAAACATATTTGAGTCCCCTTGCCCAGCTCGAACAAAACTTTCTCCTCTAACAAAAGTTTTGTTCTCTGACGAGAGAGTAAATGAGTTGACATATTCAGCATAAACTTTTGCTGCCTCTTCTTCCTCGATCTAACACATAATACATTATTCCATTATTTATATCTCAAATACAACAATAAAACAATAAAACAAAAGAAAAATACTCTTCGTTTCTCTTCCTCTTCTTTTTGCTTTTGGGCAGCACTTTTCTTTATCTGAAAGACAGGATTTTTCTATATACAAATACAAATTAGAATTAGAATTCAAAACACAGACAAAAGAAGAAGAAGAAGAAGAAGAAGAAGAAGAAGAAGAAGAAGAAGAAGAAGAAGAAGAAGAAGAAGAAGAAGAAGAAGAAGAAGAAGAAGAAGAAGAAGAAGAAGAAGAAGAAGAAGAAGAAGAAAATTAGAAGGAAAGCTTCTTTTCCCACTTCACAACTTTTGTTTTTGTAAGAAAGCTACAATTACAACTTATAAGTTCTTCTTTTTATTTACTTCTATTCTTCAAATTTATGAACTTTCAACTCAAAAATTTCTTATTTCAAAAAAAAAGAAAAGAACAACTTTTTAAAATCGTTTCGTTTAAAAAGTTTGTTTGGAAAAAAAAATCCAAATGCATGTGAATTGAAGAGAAAGAGGGAAAGAAAGAGGTGAAGGAGGTGCAAAAAAGACCTTTGAGCTGGACATGTTTTCTTTTTCAAAAAAAATTAGGTTGTGTGCTTGCTGTTTTCCAGTGCATAACTCGGTGAGGAAAAGGGTAGCTCAAAATTTGAGAATTGGCATTGTCAAAACTTATTGTATTCTCCTACTTTCTGGAACTTTGACTGTTATGTCAATTGATTAGTTGTATTCAATCACTTCTTCTAGGTTACACACTGAAGAGATCATATTCATTATTTTTTTTCCTTTAGAACAAGAGACAATGGCGAGGCAGTATTGATAGAATTTAAATATATTTCTTCATCAAAATCATGAGGATTGGCTGCAACTTTGGACTTAGACAGACTCTATGAGATTTGAAAGTTATCATCATCCTGAATGTATTTGTTTTTATTCTCTCATTTTTTTAAAAAAATATAATGAATTTTATTATTATCTATAGAAGTTATTGGCCGCTTAACTACTTCAAGACCGCTCTGGAGGCTTGTGATTAAACTGTGAGTTCTTTATTCTTGTTAGCAGAAGCACCCACTTTTGGCTTTGGTTTTGAAGTCAATGACTTGTGTTTCATTAAATATTTTGTCTTCAGTCATCTCAGATGAGTAAGTAGTCTTTTTTTTTCCTGAATTGAAATGAAATGAAAAAAAATCATTACAGGAAAACTCTAAATACATATTTTCCTCCATCATGGTTTTCATAAGTGTATGGAATGGTTCTCTCTCTTCCTCTTCAAGTTTTCATAAGTGTATGAATGGTTCTTTTGATGAAGATTTTACTTGTAATATTTTGAGCATTGTTCTCATCATTTCATTTCATTTCAATCAGAAAAAAAAAGACTATTTACTCTCATCTGAGATGGAGGAAAATATGTATTTAGAGTTTTCCTGTAATGATTTTTTTTCAAAGAAATAGAATAACAACTACAATAACTTTCGAAAAAAAAAAAAAAATAGGTTTTTGTAAGATAGGCTCTATTATGATGAACAAAACAGATCATAATTTTAAATTGAGGATATTCTTTTAGTAACGCATTCTTTGAAGAACTATCAGCATCTTGCCAGTTTTTCTCGATGACCAATCCTTCTTTTTTAGCTCTTTTTTGGTTGTGTTGTTGTTGTTTGTGGTGGTGGTTCATTTCTGAAAGAGTTAATTAACACTTGTTGGTTTACTTCGTTCGACATGGTTGAAAACCTCTTGCGAAGGTATGTCACTTTCCATTTATCGATAAGAAATCAGTCTAGTTTTTGGTTCTAATATTTTCTCAGGTGAAACAAAAGAACAATATTTGGAATTTATTTGAGTTGTTTCTGGTCCTTCTTTCAAAGATGATTTAAGGGGGAAAAAAAATTCAAAGCAAATAAACATCTTCAATCAAAATTTTATTTAATTTGTCTTTTCTTGTTTGTTTATGATCCCATTTCAAAAAGATATTTATCTCTAATTTCTTCAAGTTCTTTCTAGTCGCATTTTTGTTTTTCTTGTTAAAATCTTTGAGTTTTCAAGGAGAAAAAAAAAAAAAACCAATTCACTTTGAACTTCTTCTAAACGAAGGTTTGCCAGTGTTAGATCCTAATTATTGAAAAAAATATTTATACTTCAAAATAATAATGCATTAATTCAAAAGATCTTACAGGTGGTAAACTTTGGTAAACAGAGAGCTCGTTCTGCTTAAGCTTGATTTGTTCATTCAATTGTTGTAAGATTAAATGCATTTCCTCAATTTTAAATTCATCTCTTATATCCTTTTTCTTTAAAATAATTAATTGTTATTGATATAAAAAATATATCTAATTTAAATATCGAAGAAACTCACTTCTAATTTCAAAATTTTCTCTTGATATTCTTTTCCTTTTAAAATTAATCTTGATGTTGCTATCTTTTTTTCTTCTAATTGAAAGTTTGTTTGTGCTTTGGAGTCTTGAAGTTCTTGAAGGATGCTAATTTGAAATTTGATGCAAAAAATTTATAAATAAATAAACAAATTTCAATAATAAATAGAATATACATTTCTAATTGATTTTTTAATACAAGTGTTTGATGTGTTTTTTCCGTTAAAGTATGTGACATTTCATCTAAATACTGAGTTGATTCAGTAATTTGACTTGATTTCAAAGTTAACTCACTTATTGCTGATAAATAGCTTTCAATATTTATTTATTTATTTATTTCATTTGGAGTGATAAGATTAAGAAATAACTGAAAATCAAAAAGAAATCAAAAATTACCTTGCATTGTGAGTATCTTTCAGGTCTAATATTACAGCAATTGAACATAAGTTATCCATTTGATTCATTGATTGCTTCGATAAATCATTTTTTGAGATTGGAAGTGAAGCCAAGACATCTTCTAGATATGATTCTAAGTGTTTTTTTATGTGGTTCAATGATGTTCAAAGGTGACAAAGACAAAGACAAAGACAGAATACCTTCCTCCATTTTTCTAAAAAAATCAAACATTAGAGAAAAATCGTTCTGCAGGGACCTTTTTGGGATGGAACGAGAAGCCAGAGAGTTTGTCCTCAAACTACACTTACTCAATACAAAGAAGCTTCAAACTGAACTTACTGATGCTACAAAGGTTTAATTTCTCAACAATTTATTTCCCTATCTCTTTTACTTTTTTCAATATCAATTAATTATTGATTATACAATTTTCAGGAACGTGAAGGAATCAATTTGCAAAATTTGATAATAGAACAAAAGAATGAATTGTCTTTCATTCAAAATGATTTGAAGAAAACAGAAAATGACTGGGTGAAGTTAAGATCACAGTCTTCAGATGTCTTTAAAGAGTTTTTCTTTTCTTTTTCTTTTTTTCATTCATTTTATTACTCCAGTCTAATATATTCTTTTTAGAATGGAGACTCTTGGAAAACATATTGAAAATACTAAAATTCAATTCCAAAATATGAAAGATACCATCTCATCATTTCAAGACTTAAATATGATCCCTAATTCTACTTTTCAAGGTTTGCATTTGCAAAAAATTTACTAGAGTCTGAAATGAGAAATAAATGCAAAGATATTTCAACTGTATTACAAAATCTTGAGGAAGTACAACACCAAAAAGAATCAAAAGCATCTGATGGTATTAATTGTTAACTTTGATTCCTTTCAATATCTTTGATATTCATTAAATAAATAAATAAATAAATAGAACTAATGAGTCAAATATCAGAAACAACTAATGTTGTTTCAAAAATTGTTGATGACCTCCAAAAACTTGAAGAACAAATTGAAACCACAAAACTTGTTTTAAAAGAAGCTAATGAAGAAAGAATAAAAAACATTGAAAAGTTACAAACTATTGTTGATCAAAACAGTAATGTTTTTTCTTTCTCTTTTAATTTCCTTCCATAATTTGATCAAATCTTCTTTTTTGAAAAATAGTTATGCTTTCAAAAGAAAATGAAAAAATTCAAGAAGAGATTGAAAGTCGAGAAATAAAATTAAAAAGAAGTCTTCAGAAATTATCTGAACCATTGGAAAAGTTTTTTTTCTTTCTTTTCTCTTTTGAAACTTTTAACTTAACTTTCAAAAAAAAAAAATCCAGTCTCCAATTCACAAAAGAAACAACCTTACAAAGGTATCAATTCATTAATTTCGTTTAGATTTTGCAACTTAATTATTAATTCATGAAAACAGTTTGGATGATAATTTCAAAGAATTTAATCCACCTCAAAATGAAAAAGATTTACAAGATCTTAAAATTTCTTGTCAAGAATTAAGTGAACAGAAATCGATATTAGAAGAATCAATTTCAAATGAAGAGTCCAAGGAGAAAAATACTCAAAATCAAATTGTTTTTTTCTTTCTTTTTTTAAATAAAAGAAAATAAATGTGCAAAAATAAAAATAAAAATAAGGTTCAAAGGAAATTGGAAATTGGAAAGCTCTTGAACATCATTCAAACAATTGATCAATATATTTTTAGAGATCTTGAAACTCTTGACAAAGTGCCAAAATATTCAGTAAGCTCTTTTTTTTTCCATTTCCAAAAGTATGGGCTTTCTTTTAACTTTGGATTGGGTGACAACAAAGAATATTGAAGAAACTCTGAATCAAGACCTTTCTGTTCAAATCCAAAGTTTTGAACGAGCCCAACAAAAAAGTGAAATACTCACTGAAAGTATTCACGCACAAAAAAGTGAATCTGGACTTCTCATTATCACAATTCAAAGGATGGAGTCAACTTTAGAAGAGTTGAAAGTTCAAGTTTCAAAATCATTTCAAAATACAGATGCTCTCAGGGTCAATATTTCATGTAAGAATTTCTTTTCTTATATTTATGCATTTCTTTCTTTCTTTATTTATCAACTATAATGTTAGCTTTGGAGAATTCACTTCAAGCTTTGATCTATCAAAAGAAGGAAATGTTCGATGAGCTAAAAAAAAGTCAAAATCAAACTAAGTTACATCAAGTTACCTCAAAACTATCTAATGAATCAATTTTACTTTCCCAACTCCAAAATCGCTTCCAAGAACTTGAAGGACAAATCGAACATCAAAAAAAGATTAAACAAGATCTTATAAGTCATCCAATTTTAACTTGCAATGATTCGGAGGTACTTTCTATTTGCCTTTACTATTTTTATTTTAAAAAAAACTTTTCAAAAAGTTGATCCAACCTGAAACTGAAGAATCTCGATATAACTCCAAATTTCAAGAAATTCAATCACAGCTTACCACAATTGATCTTCAAGTTGTTTTTTTTTTTTTTTTTTCCTTTTTTTTTTTTTTTTTTTTTTTTTTTTTTTTTTTTTTTTTTTTTTTCCTTTTTTCTTTCTTTCTTTTCTTTCTTTCTTTTTTTTCTTTCTTTTTTCTCTGAAAATATAAAATAAAATAATATCATATAGATTTCTGCAGAATTGGAAAAAAAAGAAAAACTTGAAAGTGAATTGCAATCTACTCAACAAAAGTTAAAGAATATCCAACAAAATTATCAACCAGCATTGAAGAAATATCAGGTTCAATTTTCTTTCTTTAATTTCTTTATTTTTTTGTTCAAAAAAAAGACTAAATAAATCACAACAGCTTTCAGCAAAAGAAGCTATTCAGAAAAAATTTGAAAAAATGGTTAGCTTTCAAATTTCTTCTTTTTCTTTTTCTTCAAAACAAGAATCTAGCCTCAAGTTGAATCACTTCAAATTGAACTTGACCAAGAAGAGAAAAAAACTATTGAAATGGAAGAGAAAATTGTATCTTTATTTCCTTTCTCTTTTTTTTTTTTTTCTTTTTTCCCTTTTCTTTTCAGAAGAATGAAAACTTTTGAAGCAAAAAATTGAAATGGACTTTAAACGTTTGGAAGAACAAAAACTCGATTCTTGGATTAAAGAAATTCAAGTTGATTTGGAATCTCAAAACTCTCCCAAGTACTTTTAGCTCTCTCTTTTTTTTTTTCCTCCTTTAATTTTTTTTTTCCAAATTTTTGATGTGAAAAATCAAAAAAATCATGAATAAAATGTTCAAGAATTTAAATTTGTTTTTGAATTTTCTTTTCATTAATTTTGGTCTATCATTTTGATTTGGTTTGAATTGCTTGAATATGTTTGTACCATCTTTTGAGGTGAGGGTAATTTGTGAAATCTCCTGAAGAAAGAGCATTGAAGACCTCAACATCTTTTGGAGAGAAGGAATAACCAATAAGATAGCTCCTAAGCGATAAATATGAATTTAATCCTTCATAGTCCGAGATAGAAGGAATTTCTTGATTAACATCCTGTGGTGAAGTTTCTGTTTTTTTAAAAAAGAAAAATGAGAAATAATACAAAAAAAATTCTCTTTTGTGTTTGTCTTTTATCCTTTTTTATTATTATTGATCTTTGAATTTGACTTCATGATAATATTTTCAACCTGAGGATGGTTTTAAGAGTTTCTTTAATTCTTCAACGATTTTGTCTCTAGGAATTTCAGTTCCTTTATCATCTCGATTTTGAACATTCTTAAGTTTAACATATCCACGATTAATCTCTTCTTCTCCTAGAATGACAGCATAAGGAATTTGGTTCTTTTCACAATAGTTCATTTGATCCAGAAATTTTGGTTTTTCTTTGTATGAAATTTCGGCCTGTAAATTAGAATGATTAATTGTGAATACTTTAAATTCAAAAAAAAAAGAAAAAAAAAAGAAGGAATGATAATCATACTTTGATTCCATTTTTCCATAATTCAGTGGCCAATGTCATTCTAGGTATTGTGAGATTTCCTCCAGCTGAACAAATAAGGACTTCAACTTCATTCACACGAACTTCTTGTTTTGACTTTGATATGAAAGTAATGTTTCAATTTTAATTATTTTCAAAGAAAAAGAAAGAAAGAAAAGGCCAGAAATGAAAAAATAAAGAAATAAGATAAAGAAATGAAATAAACTTTCTTTGCTTTGTCTTCTAAGATAGTGAAAATACGTTCCACTCCAACACTGAATCCAACACAAGGGACTTTACGATTTTTTGCATCAAACATTCCAACTAAGTCATCATATCTTCCACCTCCAGAGATTGATCCAACATCTTTGCCTTTTTGTTTGAATTGCAAAATTGAGAAAAGCAAAAGAGAAAAAAAAAAAAATTAAAAAGAATTCTTTAATTCAACCTTGAAGGATAGCCTCAAAGATAACACCAGTGTAATAATCAAGACCACGAGCAAGACTCAAGTCAAAAGATACCTTTTAAATTTTGATGAGTTATAACTTTAAAAAATAAAGAAAAAAAAAAAATAGAACCTTATCTAAAATGGAAAAGGCTTCCAAGTAAGTAAAAAGTAACTTCATTTCTTGGAGTCCTTCTTTTGCTCTTTTATTTGCAATTAATGCTTGATCCTCAAGAAGTTTCTCAACGAGCTCTTTACTTCCTACAAACAAATAATTTATTAATTATTCTAAATTTATTTATTTATTTAAAAAAAAAAAACAACCTTTTAACATAACATATGATCCAATTTTATCAGCAATAGATCCTTCAAGTCCTTTTTCTTCGACCATTTCCTTTTTTACCTCTTCCCAAGGCATCTATTTTTTATTTTTTAAAAAAAATTATTTTATTTCATTTTATTTCTTGTCAAAAAAAAAAAAATCACTTTATCTAATTTATCAACAGCAGAACAAATTGTTCTAAACTTTTCTTCAGGAACTCCACTAACTTCAAAAATTCCGTCTAATAATTTTCTGTGGTTAACCTAAGGATTTTTTTTAAAAAAAAAAAAAAAAAAAAAAAAAAAGAGTTGAAATATAACTTGGTACGAAAAAATAAAGAAGGAATTGCATACCTTGATTAAAAATTGACCGACCTCCAAATCTGTTAAGATCTCATACATCATTCTCAAAACTTCAGCATCTGGAATCATTGGATCATAGATACCAGCAATGTCACAATCCTATTATTTTTTGTTATTATTACAATTTCAGAAGAAAAAAAAAATTGGAAATTCGAAATTCGAAAATCATACACATTGATAAAACTCACGATATCTTCCTCTTGATAATTGTGGTTGATCTCTTCTATAAACCTTTCCGATTTGATATCTTTTAATTTGTTTGATATTGGTGTTCATAGCTAAAAACCGAGCAAATGGAACCTTTTTTTTTTTAACACAAAAAAAGTTTATTTTTGAAAAGAAAAATGGAAAGGAATGGAAAGTTGAAGTCTACAGTTAAATCGTATCTCAATGCACAAATTTCACCTCCTTGGTCAGCAAGATCATATATTAATTTTGAATCTTCACCATATTTTCCTGTTAAAACGTCCTTTAATTCAAAAACAGGAGTATCGATTGTGACTGCACCGTGGCGTTTGAAGACTTCTTTGATTGTTGAAAAGGTTTTTTCACGAATTGTCATTTCAAATGGACCATAATCTCTAGTTCCTTTGGGGGTTTTGATCTCAAATTTCTTGAAATCAGAATCTTCCTCTAAAATCTTTTTGAGTTCCTTTAAATCTGCTACAGCTTTATCAATTTCTTCTTGGTTTGGTGACTATTGAATCATATAATAATAATAAATGTTTATGCAACAAAGAAAACATGGAAAAAGTTGACTGAAAAAAAAAAAAAAAAAAAAGAGAGAGAGAGAA
>Ga0209960_1004725_pt1 | contig 10181 bp, 7 predicted proteins | sample ThiBiot_500_plan_2_FD_183947 | JGI IMG/M metagenome (GOLD analysis project Ga0209960, IMG submission 183947) | Wastewater bioreactor microbial communities from Cape Town, South Africa - Thiocy_expt_500_plan (SPAdes) | ecosystem: Engineered > Bioreactor > Thiocyanate-remediating >... | reverse complement strand
TGGTGATAACGTACAATTGACTATCAATTTACACGCACCGATTGCTATGGACGAAGGTTTACGTTTCGCAATTAGGGAAGGTGGCCGTACAGTAGGTGCCGGTGTTGTCGCTAAAATTATCGAGTAAGTAAAAGTTGGCATAAATAGATTAAAATCTTTTTATGCCAAAAAAGATTAGGCCAGTAGCTCAATTGGCAGAGTGGCGGTCTCCAAAACCGCAGGTTGGGGGTTCGATTCCCTCCTGGCCTGCCAACTACAAGTTAAGATGAAAAATTCAAATATAACTGAAAGCAAAACAAAAGATATAATTAATTGGACAGCTGTAGTGATGCTAACTGCAGCTGCCTTTTTTTGTACTTATTATTATTCTCTATCAGGTCCTGTTATGGCTATGGTCTGGCTTGGCTGGTTCCTGTTATCACTTTTTTTAGCTTATCTGACAAGCCTCGGAAAAAAAGCATTCCAATTTGCGCAAGAATCAAAGATAGAACTATTAAAAGTAGTGTGGCCTACCCGTCAAGAGACAATTCAAACTACGACCATAGTTATCGTCATGGTGACTGTAACTGGTTTTATATTATGGGGAATTGACTCCCTCATGGTATGGACAATTGCTAAAATAACACATCTAGGGTGAGCTTTGTGGAAGAGCAAAAATCGAAGCAATGGTATGTTGTACATGCCTATTCAGGTTATGAAAATTTTGTAATGCGTGAGATAAAATCACGAGCTGTTCACCATAACGTCGAAGATAAAATTGGTGAAGTCGTCGTACCTTCAGAAGAAGTTGTGGAGATGCGGTCTGGCCAAAAAAGAAAAAGTACTCGTAAATTTTTTCCGGGATATGTATTGGTAAACATGGTTATGGATGATCAAACCTGGCATATGATTCGGGCAATTCCACGTGTTTTAGGCTTTATTGGTGGCACAGGCCAAACGCCTACTCCAATTACTGATAAAGAAGCTCAAGCAATTATGCAAAGAGTTGAAGACGGCGTAACTAAACCAAGGCCAAAAATACTTTTTGAACCCGGTGAGGTAATTAGAGTTAAAGAAGGCCCATTTGTTGACTTTAATGGGGTTGTAGAAGAAGTAAATTACGAAAAAAGCAGGTTAAGGGTAGCAGTCTTAATCTTTGGTCGCTCAACCCCAGTGGAGTTAGAGTTTAGTCAAGTAGAAAAGACCTAACTAAGTAAGCGCTCATTTGAACCTCGTTCCTATGAGCATTTTGTAACAGGGGAGCTAATTAACTGCCACAGTAAAATTAGCGCTTGCACCCATAAGGAGTAAACATGGCAAAGAAAGTAGATACATATATAAAGCTGCAAATTCCCGCAGGTAAAGCAAACCCAAGCCCACCAGTTGGTCCTGCATTAGGACAACGTGGTGTAAATATTATGGAGTTTTGTAAGGCATTTAACGCTGCGACTCAACAAATGGAGCAGGGTTTACCAACTCCAGTTGTAATCACAGTCTACACTGACAGAAGCTTTACGTTTGTTACTAAAACACCTCCTGCTTCGGTTTTATTAAAAAAAGCAGCAGGCCTTCAAAGTGGTAGTGGCACACCTAATACGAAGAAAGTTGCTAAACTCCACGTTAGTAAACTGGAAGAAATAGCAAAAACTAAAGAGCCCGATCTAACCGCCGCAGATCTTTCTGCAGCTGTTCGCACTATCGCAGGTACTGCGCGTAGTATGGGTATTGAGGTTGAAGGTTTAGAGTAGAAGAGGTCGCCATGTCCAACGTAACAAAAAAACAAAAAAGAATTTCAGAAGTAGTAAAACCAGGTCAACAATATGCTGCTACCGATGCGATAGAAGTGTTAAAGCAATTCGCTTCTGAAAAATTTCTTGAGAGCATTGATATAAGCATCAACTTAGGTGTTGATCCAAGAAAATCAGACCAAGTTGTTCGCTCATCAACTAATTTACCTAATGGTACTGGTAAAACAGTTCGCGTTGCTGTATTTGCTCAAGGTGAAAATGCAACAAAAGCAAAAGAAGCGGGTGCAGATTTAGTGGGATTTGAAGATCTTGCTGAACAGATTAAAGGCGGCTCATTGGATTTCGATGTTGTTATTGCAACACCAGATGCAATGCGAATTGTAGGACAGTTAGGTCAGGTATTAGGTCCTCGTGGATTAATGCCGAATCCAAAAGTTGGTACTGTAACACCTAACGTCGCTGAGGCAGTTAAAAATGCCAAGTCAGGACAGGTAAGATATCGTACTGACAAAAATGGTATTATTCATTGTACCGTAGGCAAAATTAACTTTTCTGCTCAAGCAATTATTGAAAATATACAGGCATTAATTGTTGATTTAAGAAAAGCTAAACCTACCTCTGCTAAAGGACAATACCTTAAAAAGATATCACTATCTACAACAATGGGTCCTGGATTAGCTATTGATATTTCCTCTTTACCAGTGTAAAATCTTCACCCATTTCAAGAATTCACGGCATAGATTAGGTTCCATGCCGTCGAAGACCGCAGGTGCTTAATGCTTAATTTCCTGCGCAGACGGTGAACCGGCTCCCCTAAAGAGACGGCCACCATAACTGGCAAATCCCTGAGATTTGTATTTTTAGGAGGTCAGTAACGTGACATTAAATTTAGCTGCAAAAAAAGCTATAGTCGAAGAAGTGGCTGAAGTTGCTTCCAAGGCTATTTCGGCAGTAGTTGCTGATTATCGTGGTTTAACTGTGAATCAAATGACTCAATTGCGTAGTGAAGCACGCAAAGCGGGTGTTTATCTTCGTGTTGTCCGTAACACATTGACTCGAAGAGCGTTTCAAAACACTGACTTTGAATGCATGAGCGAAAAGCTTGTTGGGCCATTACTGATTGCTTTATCTTTGCAAGCTCCTAGTGATGCAGCAAGGTTGCTTAAAGATTTCACAAAAACATTTGACAAACTGGAAGTTAAAGCTTTATCAGTTGGCGGAAAAGTTTACGCAGCAAATCAAATTGATGCTGTTGCAAGCTTACCGACTCGAGACGAAGCGATTTCTAAGTTAATGTATGTGATGAAAGCACCAGTTGAGAAGTTTGTGCGGACGCTTGCTGAGCCACACGCAAAACTTGTCAGAACTGTTGCGGCAATAAAAGATACTAAAGCAGGATAAACCCTTTAATCGTTATTTTTTTTAATCAGGAGCTATTAATGGCTGTGTCAAAAAATGAAATTCTAGATACCATATCAAACATGACTGTTATGGAAATTGTTGAGCTAATCGAAGCAATGGAAGAGAAATTTAATGTTTCTGCTGCCGCTGCTGCTGTAGCTGTTGCTGCCCCTGCCGCTGGTGCTGGAGCTGCTGCTGCTGAAGAACAAACTGAATTCACTGTAGTGATGACCAGTTTTGGCGCTAACAAAGTAAACGTCATTAAAGCAGTTCGTGAAATTACCGGTCTTGGCTTAAAAGAAGCTAAAGATATGGTAGAAGGTACTCCTTCGACAATTAAAGAAGGTATATCTAAAGACGAATCTGCCGATATCAAGAAAAAACTCGAAGAAGCAGGCGCTTCTGTAGAAGTTAAATAATTATAGAAGTTCAGTAAGATTAAACCCAGCCATGTTTTCATGGCTGGGTTTACGTGTTTGAAGTCATCAACAATTTACAGAGGAACCACCATGGCCGTTGCAGAAGCTAAACCTCAATATTCGCATGCTGAGAAAAAACGATTTCGCAAAAGCTTTGGGAAGCAGGCCGACAAAATGGCGATACCAAATCTGCTTGAAATTCAACTAAAATCATACAGAGATTTTTTGCAAGCAGATAGTAAATTAAATGCGCAATTTAATACAGGATTACATGCAGCATTTTCATCAGTCTTTCCAATAGAAAGTTTTTCAGGTAATGCACGACTCGAGTATGTAGGTTATAAACTTGGCGAGCCCGCATTTGATGTGCGTGAATGTAAATTACGTGGTTTAACCTATTCTGCGCCTTTGCGCGTTAAAATAAGATTAGTAGTGTTAGACAAGGATGCGTCCGAGGAACCGAAGCCAATAAAAGACATCAGAGAACAGGATGTATTTATGGGCGAGATACCTTTAATGACCGATGTAGGTACTTTTGTTGTGAACGGAACAGAGCGAGTTGTTGTTTCACAGTTACATCGCTCACCAGGTGTTATATTCGAACATGATAAAGGAAAAACCCATTCATCGGGTAAACTTTTATACTCAGCACGGATTATACCCTACCGTGGTTCATGGCTTGATTTCGAATTTGACCCTAAAGATTGTGTGTATGTACGAATTGATCGTCGCCGCAAACTACCCGTAAGTATTCTACTCCGCGCATTAGGATATGAAACTGAAAATATTTTAAATGAATTTTTCGAAATAACGAGCTGCTCGCTCAAAAATGGTGAATACCATATCGATTTAATCCCACAACGATTAAGAGGTGAAATCGCGTCGTTTGATATTGTTGTTCCTGAAACTGGGGAGCTGATAGTTGAACAAGGACGACGTATCACGGCACGTCATATCAAGCAAATGGAAAAATCCCAGATGCAGGATTTGGTTGTTCCCCGAGATTATTTAATCGGAAAAATTCTAGCAAAAAATATAATTGATACCTTAACTGGAGAAATTATAGCTCAAGCCAATGATGAAGTTACCGATGAGCTGCTCGATAGTATGGCCTCTCACGGAATTCATCAATTTGACATGATTTACACGAATGATCTTGATCATGGCTCATATATATCAGATACAATAAAAATTGACCCAACTTCAAGTCAGCTAGAGGCCTTAGTTGAAATTTATCGGATGATGCGGCCAGGCGAACCACCTACGAAAGAAGCAGCGGAAGCATTGTTCAAAAATCTGTTTTTTGTAGACGAACGATATGATTTATCTGCGGTCGGTCGCATGAAATTTAATCGAAGAGTGGGCAGAAAAAATGATGACGGCCCTGGCACTTTAACGAAAGAAGATATTCTTTCGGTAATTAAGACACTCATCGATATTCGTAATGGTATCGGAATGGTCGATGATATTGATCATTTAGGTAATCGACGTGTCCGCAGCGTAGGTGAGATGACAGAAAATCAATTTCGTGTTGGATTAGTGCGTGTTGAGCGTGCGGTAAAAGAGCGACTGAGCCTGGTTGAGTCTGAAAATTTGATGCCACAGGATTTGATTAATGCTAAACCTGTATCTGCTGCAATAAAAGAATTTTTTGGTTCAAGCCAATTGTCACAATTCATGGATCAGGTCAATCCGTTATCTGGTGTGACTCATAAGCGCCGTGTTTCAGCATTAGGCCCAGGTGGATTAACACGTGAGCGTGCAGGTTTTGAGGTGCGTGACGTCCATACCACTCATTATGGTCGAGTATGTCCTATTGAGACTCCTGAAGGGCCAAATATTGGTCTAATAAATTCCTTATCTGTTTATGCAAGAACTAATGATTATGGTTTTATTGAAACACCATGCCGCAAGGTTATCGATGGACGTGTAACAGATGAAATTGAATATCTATCTGCTATTGAAGAAGTCGATCAGTATATTGCTCAATCAAATGTAGATTTAGATGATGCCGGTAATATATTAGCTGATCTAGTACCATGCAGACATCAGAATGAATTTTCGTTAACAACACCCGATAAAATCAACTACATGGATATATCGCCGAAACAGATAGTCTCTGTAGCTGCTTCTTTAATCCCATTCCTCGAGCACGATGATGCGAACAGAGCATTAATGGGTTCAAACATGCAACGTCAAGCGGTACCAACATTACGGTCAGAGAAACCTCTGGTTGGAACAGGAATGGAACGTATCGTTGCTGCAGATTCTGGAGTATCTGTCGTAGCAAAACGTGGTGGTATCATTGATCTGGTAGATGCTTCACGTATAGTCGTTCGAGTTAATGATGATGAAACTACTGCGGGTGAAACTGGGGTTGATATTTATAATTTAACTAAGTATTTTCGGTCCAATCAGGATACTTGCATCAATCAGCGCCCTATAGTTAAAACCGGTGATCTTATACAGCGAGGCGATATTTTAGCTGATGGTCCGTGTACAGACATGGGTGAATTAGCGTTGGGACAAAACCTGCTTGTAGCATTTATGCCCTGGAATGGTTATAACTTTGAGGACTCCATTTTAATTTCTGAACGTGTTGTGCAGGATGACCGTTTCACTACGATACATATCGAAGAGTTAACGTGTATTGCTCGTGATACCAAACTCGGTACTGAAGAAATCACCGCAGATATTCCAAACGTAGGTGAATCGGCTCTATCAAATTTAGATGAATCAGGAGTTGTGTTCATAGGCGCAGAAGTAAAAGCAGGTGATATTCTCGTAGGTAAGGTGACGCCCAAGGGTGAGACTCAGCTGACACCCGAAGAAAAATTACTTAGAGCGATTTTTGGTGAAAAAGCTTCTGATGTTAAAGATTCGTCATTAAGAGTTCCGTCCGGTATGAATGGAACCGTTATCGATGTTCAAGTCTTCACACGTGATGGTTTGGAAAAGGATGCACGGGCAAAAAGTATAGAGGAAGAACATCTGGCACGAGTTCGTAAGGACTTGGTTGATGAACGACGTATTCGCGAAGAAGACATTTACCATCGTGTTGCTCATCTAATTTCTGAAAAAGTAGCTACGGGTGGACCAGCGAATCTCAAGCCCGGTTCAAAAGTAACACAAACCTATCTCGATAGTGTAGATCGACAAAAATGGTTTGATATACGTCTAGAAGATGATGCGATAAGCCAACAATTAGAACAATTGTCAAAGCAATTAGAGACCTTGTCTAAAGAGATGGAAAAGCGCTTTAACGATAGCCGTAAAAAAATCACACAAGGTGATGATCTGGCTCCAGGTGTATTAAAAATCGTTAAAGTATATCTCGCTGTTAAAAGAAGAATTCAACCTGGCGATAAAATGGCAGGTAGACATGGTAATAAAGGGGTTATCTCTATAGTTGTACCGGTTGAAGATATGCCTCATATGGAAGATGGAACTGCTGTGGATATTGTTTTAAATCCACTAGGTGTACCTTCACGTATGAATATTGGTCAGGTACTTGAAACACACCTCGGTTTAGCAGCTAAAGGATTGGGTATAAAAATTGCTCAAATGTTAGATACTAAAAAGAAGGCATCGGACATTAAGTCATTTCTTGAGCAAATATACAATCATGATGGTATACAGCGAGTAAACCTGGAGTGTCTCAACGAGGAAGAGTTGTTCCGATTAGCTGATAATCTACGTGCCGGGGTGCCCATGGCAACACCAGTATTCGACGGTGCATCAGAAGAAGAAATTAAACGTATGTTACAACTGGCAGATCTGCCTGCTGACGGAAAAACCGTACTGATTGATGGACGAACTGGTAATCAATTCGATAATCCAGTCACTGTTGGTTACATGTACATGCTTAAATTGAACCATTTAGTTGATGATAAAATGCATGCACGTTCAACTGGTTCTTACAGTTTAGTGACGCAACAACCATTAGGTGGTAAAGCACAGTTTGGAGGACAGCGTTTTGGAGAAATGGAAGTGTGGGCACTCGAAGCATATGGTGCTGCTTATACTTTACAAGAAATGCTGACAGTAAAATCAGATGATGTTGGTGGAAGAACAAAGATCTATAAAAATATTGTGGATGGTGACCATCGTATGGATCCTGGAATGCCCGAATCATTTAACGTACTGCTGAAAGAGATTCGAGCATTAGGAATCGATATTGAACTAGATCATGACTAACCATCATCCAATATAACTGATTTAACATTTTTGGAGACATAGACTTGAGTACTCTAAACGACGATCCGATGAATGAGCCTATGAGAAAGCCCCCAGTAATGAGTGATTTACTGGGTATACTTAAGCAGCAAGGTCAAAGCGAAGAATTTGATGCTATTAAAATTGCTCTAGCTTCACCTGAACTAATTCGCTCATGGTCATATGGTGAGGTTAAAAAACCGGAAACCATAAACTATCGTACATTTAAACCTGAGCGAGACGGTCTTTTCTGTGCCAAAACATTTGGTCCAGTCAAAGACTATGAATGTCTCTGCGGTAAATACAAGCGCTTAAAGCATCGCGGTGTAATATGTGAGAAATGTGGTGTTGAACTCGCACTTGCTAAAGTCCGTCGTGAGCGCATGGGGCATATTGAACTAGCTAGTCCTGTTGCACATATTTGGTTTTTAAAATCACTTCCGTCTCGTATAGGTCTATTGCTGGATATGACCCTAAGAGATATAGAGCGTGTTCTATATTTCGAAGCTTTTGTTGTTGTTGAACCTGGGATGACTGAGCTTGAACGAGGACAATTGCTTAATGACGAAGCTTATCTTGATGCCATGGAACAGTATGGCGATGAGTTTGATGCGCGAATGGGTGCTGAAGCAATTAGAGATCTATTGCGACAAGTTAATTTAGAAGAAGAGATCCGTAATTTACGTGAAGAGTTACCCTCAACAAACTCTGAAACTAAGATTAAAAAAATAACCAAACGATTAAAACTACTTGAAGCATTTTACGAGTCAGGTAACAAGCCCGAATGGATGATCATGGATGTATTGCCAGTGTTGCCTCCTGATTTGAGACCACTCGTACCTCTCGATGGTGGACGATTTGCCACCTCCGATTTGAATGACTTGTATCGCCGTGTTATCAATAGAAACAATCGCTTGAAACGTCTTTTGGATCTAAATGCTCCTGATATCATCGTACGTAACGAAAAACGGATGCTTCAAGAATCTGTAGATGCTCTACTTGATAATGGTCGCCGTGGACGCGCAATCACAGGAACCAACAAACGTCCTTTAAAATCTCTTGCTGATATGATTAAAGGTAAGCAAGGACGATTCCGCCAAAACTTATTGGGTAAACGGGTAGACTACTCTGGTCGTTCTGTGATTGTAGTGGGACCTACTCTTAGATTGCATCAATGCGGTTTACCTAAAAAAATGGCTCTTGAGTTATTTAAGCCATTTATTTTTAGTAAATTAGAGTTTCGTGGTTTAGCAACAACAATTAAAGCTGCTAAGAAAATGGTTGAGCGAGAAGAGTCTGTAGTTTGGGATATATTGGACGATGTTATTCGCGAGCATCCTATTCTGCTTAACCGTGCGCCAACACTCCATCGATTGGGCATTCAAGCTTTCGAACCTGTACTTATTGAAGGTAAAGCAATACAGCTGCATCCTTTAGTGTGTACAGCTTATAATGCGGACTTCGACGGTGACCAAATGGCGGTCCATGTTCCATTAACATTGGAAGCCCAATTAGAAGCGCGTTCATTAATGATGTCGACGAATAACATCCTTTCTCCTGCAAATGGTGAGCCAATTATTGTGCCCAGCCAGGACGTGGTTTTAGGATTGTATTATTTGACTCGTGAAAAAGTTAACGCCTTAGGTGAAGGCAAGATTTTCGTTAGTGCTCAAGAAGCACAGAATTTTTATGAATCAGGTCATATCGATATCCATGCAAAAATTAAAATTCGTATGCTGAATGATGATGGTTCATATCAGTTAGTAGAAACAACCGTAGGAAGAGCTATCCTTGCTGAAGTTTTACCAAAAGGTATGCCATTCTCCACTATCAATAGAACGATGACCAAAAAAGTCATTTCAAAAGTTATTGACGGTTGTTATCGTAATTATGGCTTGAAAGAGACTGTAATTTTTGCTGATCGCTTGATGTATACTGGTTTTAAATATGCTACTCGCTCTGGCGTCTCCATTGGTATCGAAGATATGGAGATACCCGATGATAAAGCGAATATCATTGAACATGCCGATAATGAAGTGCGTGAAATTGAATCACAATTCCGCTCAGGTTTAGTTACTAATGGTGAGCGTTATAATAAAGTTATCGATATTTGGTCACGCACCAATGAGCTAGTGGCTAAATCGATGATGGCAAAAATAGCGACTGAAGAGGTTTCTGATAGGTCAGGTAAAAATGTTCGACAAGAATCCTTTAACCCGATATTCATGATGGCGGACTCTGGTGCACGGGGTTCTGCTGCACAGATTAGACAGCTTGCTGGTATGCGTGGATTGATGGCAGCACCAGACGGCTCTATTATTGAGACACCAATTACCGCAAATTTCCGCGAAGGACTAAACGTATTTCAATACTTTATTTCTACACACGGTGCGCGTAAAGGTTTGGCAGATACGGCATT
>Ga0209960_1004724_pt1 | contig 10181 bp, 13 predicted proteins | sample ThiBiot_500_plan_2_FD_183947 | JGI IMG/M metagenome (GOLD analysis project Ga0209960, IMG submission 183947) | Wastewater bioreactor microbial communities from Cape Town, South Africa - Thiocy_expt_500_plan (SPAdes) | ecosystem: Engineered > Bioreactor > Thiocyanate-remediating >... | reverse complement strand
TGAATTCGATTGATTGATTTATTTTTAAAAATAATAGACTAATTGGTTCCTTGATTCCAATGATCTTAACTGAATTATCTTCACCTGAATATTATGAAAATTGTATTGAAATTTTAATTGAATTTGCTAGAAGTTCTCAAGATCTTTCTCCTGCTATTCTTTGCAATCTTATTCCATTCATCATCTCTAAAAAAATGGAAATTGAAAAAGCATTCTCTGGTTTAAATTTATACTTTTCTTTCTTTCTTTCTTTTCAAATCAAAATAACTTCCTTTCTTGACAATAGATGAAGATGAAAGTTATTTACTACCAATGTGTCGACTCATTATCTCAATTGCAGAAAATGCCACCTTCTATCTTGTTTCAAATTTTTCAAAAAATCAAGAAATTCAACAATTTTTTTCATTAATATTACTCTTCACAAATTATCCTGGGAATTATCCAGTAGATCAAGAGATTTCTGTGATTCCTTTAAATTTTTGGTATCTCTTAACTGAATGTTGTTTAGATGATCAAGATAATCCAAATCTTGAAATAATTCAATTTTTAAATCCAGTTTTTTATGAATTAGTAATTTTATCTTGTTGTCTTTGATTTTTTTATTATTTATTTCAGAAATTAATTAAATTCAAATAAATAAATCAAGATTCGAATTTTATGTTTAAAATGTCAATATCCTCAAGAATCAGAATATTTAAGTTGGCCAAATGGTTTTTTCTTTCTTTCTTTCTTTCTTATTTTAAAAATTTGTTTGTTTATTAATTCAAAAAAAAAAAAAAAAACTTGAAGATGATAAACAAAGTTTTGAACGATCTCGAAGTGATATTGCTGAAACATTTTTATATATTTCACAAATTTATCATGAATTTACTTTGGAAACTATTTTGGGGTTATTAGAAAGTAAAATTGGAAGTAAATTTTGGCAGGTAAAAAATTCGATAAAAATTCAACCCTGATCTTGTTTATTAACTTTTTTTTTTTCTCATTTAGGAAATTGAGTCTACATTTTTTGCTCTTGTTTCAATTGGAAGTATAATTCAAAAGAAAAGTTTGACTGAAAATCAAGGAAAAAAACTTGTTGAAGTGATTTCTTTTCTTAGAACATTTCAATGCAATGGAAAATTACCTGAAACTATTCTTCTTTTTTATGGTTAGCTTTTTTCTTTTTTTTTTCCTTGATTTTCTTTTTTCTTTCTTTTTTAAACATTTGAAATGGATTAGGATCTTATGGTTTTATTATAAAAAATGATTCACAACTTTTTGGTGATTTGGTTAATCAAATTCTTCAATCTTTTCGAATTGAACAACTATCTCTCGCAGCTTCAATGTCTCTAAAATCTTTGTGCTCATCTTGTCCTGAAACTACTTCCAAATATTGTCCTGGTTTCCTTCAACTTTATTTAAACCTTGAAGCTCATGTCCAGGTTTTTTTTTTAAAGTCAAATAAACAAATTCAATAAATAAAAAATAAAATAAATCAGACAAAAGCTCGAGTTAATTTAATTGAATCAATTAGTATATTGTTAAATCCTTTAGCCTTGGAAACAGTTGTTGAAGGACTTTCTTTAATTGTTCGAAAAAATTTAGAATCATTAGATGCAATTCTTATCTCACCGGTATGTACTCGATTCAACTCATTAATAATAATCTTTTCATATAAATTAAAATTAAAATTAAATTAAAATTAAAAAATTGAATAGAAAGAAACTGATCGAGATCAAGTAGCCTCAAAATTAGAACAATTAGTTGCTTGTTGTCAATACATAAAATCTCCTCCAAATGTGGTTGCTTCACTTCGTTCTCAAAAACTTGAACACCCATTTCAATTTGTCTTTAAATCTACTTTACCTTATCTTGAAAAAATCCTTTCACTTTGGAGAAAAGATGAAGAAACTATGAAAGTTCTTTTTATTTTTTCCATTTTTATTTTTTCACAACAAATAACAAATCAACAATAATTAAGCTTCTATGCCAAATAATTGATGAATCATTAAGAACATTAGATGATCAAATAGGAAAAGAATCCTTTGTATTAATGTGTCAAATTCTTATTACTGGATATCAAAACAGCAATTTCCCTTGTTTTTTAGTTACTGCGGCAATGGTTGTTTCAACTTTCTCTCCTTCCTTATCAGCTGTTTATTCAGAAATCAATTCTTCTTCAGAACATTATTCAATTATTCAAACACTTTTACAACTTCTTTATCAATTATCATTGACTACGTTTCAAATTAGTAATTTTTTCTTTTCTCTTTTCCTTTTTCTTTCTTTTTCTTTCAAATTACTTATTTACATTATTAGATTTATTCCTATCTCCAGATATTATTGAAAATTATTTTAGATTACTTGTCAGAGTAATTTTTTTTTTTCTTTTTTTTTCATTCTTCTTTTAAATTCAACTTCAAAATTATTCAATTGAAAATTTAGTATCTTAGAACTTGTCCAATTGCATTCTTTGAAAATGATCAAAATCTACTCTTAAAAATTTTTGAATTTTTAATTTCAGTCCTTTCACTTGATCAAAAGGAAATCCTTGAGACATCTTTAACATTTTTTGTATCATTTTTTTTTTCGATATCAAAGGTTTGAATAATAATAATTTAACCTCAAAACAAAATTTTAGAATGAGTTCATTACCAAAGATTTCCATGATCAGAGATACCATGATACCTCAAAAAAAGTAATGATAGATAACATTGATGCTTTAGTTCGTGAACTATTATTGGTAATCTTCTTTGAGTTTTTTTTTTTTCCAAATTTTTCCATCAACGAATTGATTTTTTTTTCTCAAAGGGAATTGGTGGAAGAGCTCCAAGGAATACAATTTCTCCATTCTGTCAATCTTTTTTTATCCTTAAAAATTCTTATCCAGAACAATTTCGCTTTTCCTTAATAAAATGGTTACAACAGGTTTGATTTTTCATTACCTTTTACCCTTTTCTTCTGATTTTTAAAAAAATTTTGAAGGATAAATTCCCCACTGAAGAAGTATCTCAGGATGAGAAAAAAATATTTCTTGATCAAATATTCAGGTTTTTCTTTTTTTTTCTTTTTCTTTTTCTTTTCTTTTTCTAAGAACAACATTTAACTAAATTTTCAATTTTTTAACAGCAATCTTTCCGAACCAAAATTCAAAGACATGATCAAAGATTTTGCTCTCAAATGTCGAAATCTTGAAAATACAACATTTTAGAAAATAAGTAAATAAATTCATAAGTTTTAAATAAAAACAACTCAAAGTTCTATGAAAAAATGATTGTACAGTTTTTATTTATCTATTTAACCAAAAATTTTTTATGAAACGACGATAAAGCAATTCCAAAAGCTGTAATAATATTAAATGGAGCATAATAATGAAGATGAAATTTATCAACATCAATTTTCCCCATCATCATAACTTCTTTTTCTATTTAATTTATTTTATTTCATTGAAAGTTTAATATCCAGAAGAAGAAGAAAGACTTACTATCAGCTTCAATTTCTAAAATAAAATTCTTTTTACTAGCTTTTTTCACTTTTCCTCTAAAATCAAGAGTATAAGAATTCCTTGCTAATTTTTTGATTTCAATATTTGATTGGTTTTATAAAATTAAAATTAAATTAAATAAAAATAAAAATAAAAAAAACCTTCATTCCATTTTGGAGGTTTATTTCTAATGATGTGGAACGATTCCGTACTACCTTTCTCTATTAAATTGAATAGCCTACTTTCATTATCACTATTCGTTTTAAGAACTTTTGGGACCATAGCACCAAACTCTCTTGGTTCCCATCCAAGGAAACTTTTTCCATATGATACAATTGCGAGTTCTGTTTGAGGAACAGAATAATTATAAGACGAATGTGCATTAGCTGTTCCAAAATCAAAAATTGTGAATACTGTGCCTACCAAGTTACATCTTGATTATTTATTTTTTTTTTTTGTTAAGAAAAGAATAAATAAAACATTTTAAAAAGAGATATACTTTACACCACCTAAATAGGTGTCATTGTCTAAGTGAACATTTTTGAGAGATCTTGATGATGAAATAATATATTCTCCAAAATCAGGATTAAACATTGCAATCAATTTCAATTCACCTGTTGCTTTATTAAAGAGGTGATAAATTGGATTTCCAGTTTCTTTTTGAGTTCGAAGAAGTATAAGTTCAACTGCATTTGAATCATTAGGAGGTCTTTTTGATTTGAATTTTAGAATTTAATTTTTAAAATATTTATTGAAAAAGAAAAAAGAAAAGAGAAAGAAAAATAATCATACTCATAATAACGAGCTTTTTCTGAAATAAATTTTTGAATTACACTTTCAAAAATTTTCGAAGAAATTGCGACTTGGTCAAAAGATAAACAATGGTTTGAAATAAAATGTAGTCTCTTTGAAGAAATATTCTCTTCATTCCCATTTAATGCATCAAACTCATCATTGAAAGTTGGAAATAAATTTTTTCTAACAAGATTGACTCCAATCCATCGATAACATGCTCTTAATATCTTTTCATTTGAAAATCTATAAAATGAAATAAAATAGTTTTGAATAAAGAAGAGAAAGAAAAAAAATTCAAAATGAGTCAAAAAGAAAGAAAAGTTACGTTGAGGCAAGATGAGAAGCTAATACGACTTTTCTTTGGTCTAATGTTTTGATAATCTCTTTTGCACATCGATCTTCTAAATTTTTAAGTGATAGAATATGGGATACAGCAAATAATTCAAACATATTTTCATTTCCTGATAATTCTTTTACATCTTGTACCAAAAATTCTAATCCTAAAATAAATGCTTCCATCATTTGAGTTCTAGGGAATCTTAAATGAATCATATTTAATTTATATCCTTCTTCAGTTTGAAAAAGTTTGATCAACTATTTTTTTTTTTTTTGAAAAAAAGATGATTTCTTTGTTAAAAATTGAATAGAAAAAAGAAATATAGATCAATTTTCAAAAAATGAACCTTTAGGTATTTTCGTGGAACTTTCATCGAATAATTAACAGAATTTAAAAGGAGTTCTTGTTCATTGTTTTCTATTAGTACAGGATGTTTCATTGTTTCAATTACTTCACGAACTTCAATGATATCAAATTCTTCTCTTTCTTCATCTTCTTCCTCTTCTTGATAGAATCCATTTTCAAATTGTGAAGGAGTTGATGGAGTACTGAAAAATAAAGGTTAATAAAACTTTGTAATTTCATTTTTGATTAAATTGAAAAAAGTTAATGAACCTTGATGATTTCTCAAGAGTTGGATCTATTGATGTATCAGTTTCAGCAGAGAGAAGAATTTGAACCTTTGATGATTGATTTTTATAAGATCTTCCATTTAATTGTTTACCATTTATAACTTCATCTTCTTCTTCTTCCTCATTCCCTTCTATAAAATCAACTTTTCTCTGGACAACATAAACAAAGAACTTTGAAGCTGTTCCAGGAGTAAATCGTTTAGGATGATATCCTATTTGATATGGAGAACTAAATTGACCTAACTTTGTACTATCTAACCTTGAAAGTTCTGATGGAATCTCAATTTGAGATCTTTGAAGAGCATAATATTTCATTATCTTTTAATATTACTTTTCAATAATAAATAATTTAAATCTATTAATTCACTTTCTTCTTCTCCAATTTGATGTATACACCTATATCTATCTATGTTCTCCTTTTTGATTTTTTAATAAATAATCTTTCTATTAACTTCTTCACTTTCAAATATTGAATCTTTCACTTTTTTCTTTCTAACTCTAATACTTTCAACTTCAAACTTCAGAATATATAACCAGATATATCTTTCCTCTTCTATATACTATTCTACTCTTCTATTTTGATTTCTATCTATTTTCTCCTATTACAAACTCAGTCTCTTCTTTTATTCCTCTTTCTCTTCTCTTTCACAAAAGATAAAACAAATAAACTTAAGTTAATCCTCTAAATACTTTAACCAACTCTTCTATTCCTTCTCAACAATCTCTACTCTTCTTCTTCTTCTTACTTCCTCTTCTTAAGCTTATTCCTTCCCCTCTTCCTTCACTTCTCATTCACTTTCCTCCTAATCCTTCCCTTATTTCTCAAACCCTTCTTTCTATTTAAACAAAACTATTAGAATACAAGAGAGTCAATCAGAAATAGTTTATAGTTAAGAATATGAGATAATAGAGAGTTATGGATTGAATGAAGGTTATAGTTGTAGTTTATAAGTAAATAACGGTTTCAGATTTAAATTCCCTCTTCTGGAAAAAAAAAAAGTGGGATCCGCAATCGAAAAGTGATCACAAAACCTATCAAAAAGCGATGGACCCACAATTAATTGAACCATCATTCAACATTGATAAGATCTCTTCATACTTTGTTGGATTTGTGGACTTATTAGTTGATAGATCAATGTATAGTTGATGTTCTGTTTTTTGAAAAGATCGGAATGCTGAGGAAGAAAGAAAATAAAGTTTGGATTGAATAGAAATGTATTTGAAAAAAGCAAAGATTTTCTTTCTTTAGGATTTTGTGATCTTTTTCGATTGCGGATCCCACTTTTTTTTTACATCAACATTGCACTAGTCAAAGAGATTAATGAAACGAACAATAAAATAATCAATGACCAAAATGACAAAGAAGAAGAGGATGTTGAGATTTAAATAAAATTACCCAAGGTAGATTTTATGATTTGATTCCTTTGATAATATGATTTTCTATGACTTTGATTATTTATAATACACGATATAAGAAGGATAAGTTTGTGATTCATGAACGACTAATTCATCAGCAATCCATTCTTCATTTACTTGTTCAACTTTGGTTATTGGATAAGCTGAATTTTTATCTTTACCATCAACTATTTTATTTTATGAAATCAATTGTGAATGAAAATCAATTTCAAAAAAGAAAATAAAATATGGATGCATACCAAGAGTGAAATGAGATTGATAACCAGGATTGATTGATTTGCCAAGATATTTCATTGTTGATGGATGTTCAATAACTGGAAATGGGTTTCCAACTATTACAAATCCGATTACAAATACTTTGAGATTCTCTTGACAATATTTTTTTGCATATTCTACTTTAGATGTCATGTAAACTCCTTTATTATTTTGAAAGGAAAGTTAAACTCAAATTTGAAAGACTTTGAAATAAAAGAAAAGAAAAGAAACAAAAACCTTGTGAATAATAACCAGCATCAATTTTACAAACTGTTCCAAATCCATCATCAGCTGTATTTTATTTTTTGAATTATTGGTTTTTAGATGTTTATAGCTTGAAAAATAAAGAATGAAATGAGACAAATCCTCCAAGCAGCATCTTCAGTTGTTCCTTGAATCATTGGAATCACGAATAACTACAATTTTGAAATTAATAGTACAATCATAAATGGTTTTCAAAAAAAAAAAAAAAAAAAAAGGGATTTGAATGAAATGAATAATAAGTAAATTTTACATTATTTCCATGATTCCATCCAAGTTTTCTAAATTTTGAAATGTAATCACCCAAATATTGAACAAATGATTTTCTTAATTCTGGTTCTGACTGTTCAATCCAATCTCCTTTCTTAAATAAATTTGGAGCATTTTGATGTTGCCCATAGATTTGTCTCCCACGAACTTCAAATGATTTTTGAAATTCTTGATTTTCAATTCCAATAATTTTGTCAACTTTTGAAAGATCAAATCCAAATTCATTGAGTAAATATTCAACTTTTTCATATTCTTTTTCATTTATTTTTTGTGAATTTTCAAAGAGTGTTTTCGTTTCACTTTTGTCTTGTTTTTTCTTTTCTTTTCCTTTTTTCTCTTTTCTTTTCTTTAAACTGTATTTCCAATAATCATTTCCTGATTAATTCATTGTTTAATTTAAAATTGAAAAAAAAAAAGAAAAAAAAGGAAGATACCAATCGCATTTGGATTTTCAAAAGAATCAAGTAAACCAGTTTTGATTAGCAAATCTTCACTATAAATTGGAAAATGGGTAATTGGACATATTAATTTTCTATCTTTTAATTCAAATTTACAATCTTGATGAATATCATCCAAATCAATTAATCCTTTTGAAAAATGAGGAGATCTAACACATTCCCTCCATTTCACTCCTTTATAATTTCCACTCACAATTTTCACTTCTTCATAAATATATTTCATCATTTCTAAACATCCTTTCCTTTCTTTTCCTCTAATTCGAATTTCAAATATATTTTCTGACATTTTAACTTCCAATAAACATAATATATTATCATTTTCATTATTAACATGTTTTAATAATACACCTCTTCTCCAAATAATATTATCAACTATTTTATCATGAAATCTAACCAATAATCTAGAAACCATTTCACTTGGAACTTGATTAAATGAAAATATCCTTTCAATTTCAATATTTCCTCTTGGAATTGTTTCAGGCCATTTTATTCTTAGTTTATCTTCGATTCCTAATTTGTCTTCTGAAAGTAAATTTGGAATTATAAGTTTCTTTTCATTTTCATTCTTATTTTTATTTCCATTCTGATTTTGTTGATCTCCCAAAATAAAACAAACTTCAAATTTTTCCAATAAAGATAAATAAATATCAATTAAATTTGTTGGTCCATTCCAAATCTTATTTAATTGAGAATAATCAATAATTCCATTTAATCTCAATTGTCTTATTGATTCATCTGCTTTAAATAAATCTCCTAAAATTGTTTTTGTGAAATGTTGTGGATCCAAAACAATAATATTTGATAATTCAATTGGTTCATCAAAATAAATACAAATTCCCCATTCATGTAATAATCTTAATCCTCTTTTTGCAAATTCAATATCAATATCAAATGATTGAGATTGATATTGAGATTGAACACGATTAATTAACTCTTGAATTTCAATAATTGGGTGATTTTGTTTTAATTTCCTTAATTCATAAATAGATTTTTCAATTGTTAAATATCCAATTGGAACATTTTCACCCATATAAGAATGACTTAATGAAATATTAAATATAATTTCTCTTAATTCATCAATATTTTGTAATGTTGAACAACTCACTTCAAAATAAAATGGAGGTGATTTCAATTCATTTTTATCATATATTTCCATTATTTTGGTTTTTCTCAAATTTTTATCTTCATCATTTTGTTTGTCATTATTAACAATTGAATCCAAAAAAGTACCAATAATAATAATTGAATAAAATGGTTTTCCATTTTGATCACAATAATTTTGATTTAAATGAGATGATAATGATTTCAACCAAAAATCCAAACTTTCCAATCCTTTAATTCCTTTATCCATTCGATATAACACTAAAAATATTGATCTATTTGATAAAAAATAATGATGTGTATTATAATAATCATTTTGTCCTGCAAAATCCCATGTTGAAAATTCTACTTGAACATCGCCATCTTTCTTTTCTTCATTTCCATTTGTATTTTTATTTCCATTTTGTTTTGCTTCCAGATTTTTGTTTTGAAGTTGATTGAATGTTGAAGAATTCCAAATATGAGTATTAACTTCAATTCCATGAGTTGCAGTATTTAAAATCACTCTTTTCAATCTTTCAATCCATTTATCTCTTGTTTCTTCATCTTTAAAATAAATTTCAATTTTCTTTTGGTTTTTATCATTTAATGGAATCAATTCCAATCCTGTTTCTTTTGTTTCTTTTATTTTCCATTGTTTATTTTCAAGAACAATTTCTTTATAAATCTTGTTTAATTCTTTTGGTTTATATTTTCTAAAATATTTTCCTTGTAATTCAATTAAATATTCAGTTTTTCCTAATTTTCCTTTTGTTTCACCAAAATCTATAATTGGAAATAAACAATCCAAAATTGTAGTTTTACCAACATTTTCATAACCAACAACCATTAATTTTGTTCGATAAAGTGGGTTTGAGTTTGGTGATTTACATAAATCTAAAATATATTGAACAATTGATTTTGTTCCTTGATTTCTAATTTCAATTGGTATTATTTCTAATCCTTCTGTTGATGTCAATTTTATATCATCAATTCTATTCAATTTTTTTATTATTAATATTTTACAATAATTCAATGATTCGAACTGAAACAAATAATAATCGTAATAATAATAAAATGGATCAAATACACAATGTTTTGTAGATTCCTTAATTGTAAATTTTCGTATTTCCAAATTAAAGTTTTCAAGATTTCAAGAATATTTAAAGGTGTCAAATCACAATTTGTAATCCTATTTTTTTTTTTTAATT
>Ga0209960_1004723_pt1 | contig 10183 bp, 15 predicted proteins | sample ThiBiot_500_plan_2_FD_183947 | JGI IMG/M metagenome (GOLD analysis project Ga0209960, IMG submission 183947) | Wastewater bioreactor microbial communities from Cape Town, South Africa - Thiocy_expt_500_plan (SPAdes) | ecosystem: Engineered > Bioreactor > Thiocyanate-remediating >... | reverse complement strand
ATGAGATACGCACAGTGTACATGGGCATTCCACTATGGTATTTTTTCGATATACTATTTTTTTTAAATTTAAAATATTAATTATTAAGCTATGATTTTTACCTTCCCAGAACACCAAGCTTCCCCCATTCATCAACAAAAAGTTTCTTTGTCTTTCTAACGAGATTCATATTCCTCAACTTCTTGTATGTGTAAAAATGGACGTAACGGTGCCTGCGCAGATCTTGATCAAGACTTTGTGCTTCTATCGGGTGCTGCTTCAAAATGCTCGTTCCAACATGATTTATGTGATGATTGCATGTATTATTTAGTCCGTATCCTGCGCGCTTATCAGTGCACAACCCTCGAGATCGAGATGCTGGGTTAGGATTGTAACTCTGAGTATTGAAGACACGAATAGCCCGTGTCCGTAACGACCTAGATACGATAGATTGCAGGGGAGTTGAAGCTGCTTTAATTAGTCGAAGCATTGTTGTGTACGATCCAAAATTACAATCAACAATTACTTTATTTTAAAAAGATTAAACATAGCCTCACAAAACAGAATATTAGTGTAGCGATACAAAGATTAATAATCTCATTTAAGCAGTCTGCCCCTGATTGTTCTTAATGCTCGGGTCGGAACCACTCTTCTTCAGGAAAGAATACACATCGTCGCCCTTCAGCGGAGAATTCTTCGCCAAGTGTGCGGGAGTATTTCCGTCTTTGCTTTGTGCGTTGATATTTGCACCAGCTGCCAACAATACCTCGGCTAAACGCTTCACTTTTACGTAGGCAGCCCAGTGCAAGGGAGTCCAACCCTCGTAATCAGGTTGATTGATATCGCATCCTTAATTTTACAAATAGTTTAGCAAGTTATTATGCACCCTTCTTGGGAAAGTTACCTTTCGAGATCAGCGAGTTTATCAAGCGAATTGACCCTTTCTTGGCTACAGCAAAGTGCAAGTAACGCGTATCACTGATGATATTACGTTATTACAAGTGTATTCGATATGGATGAAAGGGTAAGCTGAGAGGGAGAAAACACTTCGTACCTTAGATTAGAAACGTGTTGCAAGCACAATTCGATGACATCGTGCCAATTCTCGGCGTAGTTCGAATCCATCAAAATCTTCACCAAATCATCGCGTTCGTCAATTGGATTAACGATGGCACCTTCATAAGGTCATTAAAATTTACTAAATGGATATCTTTGATACCTTCAGCCAATAAAGGCTCCATTTTCTGCTTTCCCGCGTCTTTCTTCATTTTAGAAGTACGAATATCGTGAGCATATTTAACAAGTTGCTCGTTAATCTGAGGAAAGATTCTGGATCAGCAAAAAAAAAGTATTTGGTGGGTGAAAAAAAAAAGAAAAAGGAATGCACCTTTTTATTTAGATTTGGTTCGTTGGGTTCAATGCCAAAATGACGGCAAACAACTACGAGATATTCGCCAACCTCTAAAATCGCACAAAAAAAAAATTAATATCTCAACTAAAGATACGGACTTGCTGCTTACTTTCGTGAACGGGCAAATCAGACTTGGGTAGTAAAATCTTGCCAGCGTGGTCCATAATTTCCATTTTGCCTTTCATCATCTTTTTATCTGGCATGGACTTCACATTTAGATCATACTTGCGGAACTTGCCTTTTCAAAAATAAGAATGTAAACAATAAGAATAATAAGAAATAAAAGTAATCGTAGCGATGTGAAGCTGTTGCGATTGAATCAAAAGAAAATCTTTTAGTATCAATTTCGCTTATTTAATAAATAAACTGCAATTACCAATTAAACCGCTGGCCTTTAACTCTTCCCATGCAGCCAAAAGACCATTTTGAGGAAAAGCAGCTTCCATAATTGCTGCGTCGTACTTCTTTGTCGGATCCAATGGGATAGGCCCGTAAAATATCACCACTTCTCTGGTTGCCATAGAAACTTGTTCTTTAGTTACGTACTTGTTAAGAGAAATCTTTTTTTTTTTTTTTTTTTTTGCTGTTACTTCAACCCAGGAAATTTAGCTGCTCAATTAACAAATCCCCTGGTGCGAACACGAGTAAACAAAAGTAGTCATTAGTGCACTCTTTTCTTGCAATCATTTTAATAATACTGAGGTGCCTTTTACGCTTCACGGATCCCGCGAATAATGGCAGAGGCGCAAGAGAATAACAGGTAATTCAGGGCGCAGATTTATGAAATTCATCGACAATAATAACAATTATATTTATGAAGCGAGAAAAAATTGGATTCAACCCCGCCAAATTTGAGTCAATTCAAACAGGTAACAAAAATAAATTTACGCCAACATTTAAGAATTATTTACTCACTATTTACACTATGAAAGATATTTTTGGACGTGGCCAGAAAAAACAAGGAGGATTTTACTTTATTAATGTGCTTAGGGCTGTGGAATTTAACCCAAGGATATTACAACGATGTAAATATTAATTATCGAAGCTACTGAATATTTAATGATATTTGCCATTTTAGGCGGTAAATGATTTTCAAGCTGTTTTAGATCGGCTCAACAGTAGCGATGAGAAAATTAGCCCTGATTTTAAACAATTTGCCCTCGGACAGGCACATCATATGATAGCTTATTGTAAAATGATGAGCGATAAGTCCAACGACGAAAATCGTGCAACGATAATTCAATCGATAATGCAATCAGTCGAACACGCATCTCAGGTACTCAATAATACTATGGTCAATCGAACCACACCGGATCTAATAAAGTCATTTTCAAGGCGGATGAACGACAGATCGGCCTCTGGAATACAACCGCGCTCGCACTTATTCTAAAAGCGAATGATTTTCATCAAGCCTTGACCGTGCTCGAGAGTCTTATTTCTAAAGTGCCAAATTACTTGGACGCCCTCAATAACTACGGTGCATGTTTGATGCATAACAATAAGGTATGCAGAAAAATCGTTAATTTCCCTTAATAAGGTTGCAACTGTTGACCTAAATATAGCTCGAAGAGGCAGCTCTTTGTTTTAAAACCGTCTTGAACCAAAATGGCGATCACATTGAGTCATTGAATAATTTATCGATAATTTTATCGCGGTGGGATTCGTACGTAAATGAATTTATAAAATATTATGGTGCTAAATATATATATAACACAGATTAGATAGTGCTATATTTATGGCAAATAGAGCATACGAACTTGCCTCGGTTCAAAAAAAGAACGAGTTGGAGGGCATGTGCCACGATATCGAAGACAACGAAGACAGTTCATTATCGAGCACATTGTTATTCATTGCAAATAATTTGTGCTGCTGTCACCTTCAAAAGGGCGACACTAATGCTGTCACAAAAATAACTGAAGACGTGAGTCATACTCATATTAACAATGAACTCTTACGTTAACGGCCTGCTAATGATAGGTGGCAACGTTGCTCAACTCGAGTTTCTTTCAAAATCATCCGTTAGTTGATTATAACGTGAGCAAGTTATTCCTGCGCACGGGCAACTTGACTTCATATCAAAGTACAGTCACAAAGGCTATCGATTTGCAACCAAATGGAATGTTATGGGCCGCGCTTGCGGAGGTAATATATTAAGTTTTGCAACAAATTGGAGATCTGAAAAAAAAAATACGTTCTTTTTCCACAGGGATTTGAAGCTCTACGGGATATTAATTATGGTGATCCAGAAGCCATGCAAGATAATAATAATAAGGCTATGGTTACATTTGAGCAAGCCATTCAATGTGCACCAAGCGATCCGTTCTTGTGGAACCAGATCGGGGTGTTTTACTTGAGACAAGAACATTACGCTAACGCCAAAGAAGCTTTCGAAACATCCATTCAGCTTGATCCTCATTATTTCAATGCTTGGTCGAACTTGGGTGAGTGCTCGCGAGCTAATTGTCAGAAAATCAAAAAAAAATTAAAATTTCTGCCGTAATAATGATATTTAAATATTCGACAATATTATAGCCTTGGCTACTCATTTGGAAGGAACAACTGAATTGGAGAAGGTTGAACAGTTGTACAGAAAAGCGCTGGAAATTGACTCCCGATCAGTTGACGTAATGCTTAATTTCGGTACTCTGTATCGCCAACATAGTAAGTGTTTCATTGCTATACATACGGCGATCTCGGGTATAAAAATAATGAATGTTCTCGGATCTGACTCGCATTCGCAGAGCAATACGACAAAGCACTAGAACTTTTGCAACACTGTGAGTCGCTAGGCCCCAACAATGCGCTCGTGTTGAACAATTTTGGTTTGTTGCATCAAGCACTTGGAGACGTGCAACTCGCCTGTAGTTACTTTGACAGAGCGCAGCAAGTCGATCCAACTTTTGAGCCGGCCAAAGCTAACAGAGAAAAACTTAGTTTCAAGCCGGGTTAACAGTAAGTACATTAGTGCGCAGTGGTTGGATGTAATAACCTGGAAATTTCGGGTGCGGACCTAGAACCTTCCTTTTATGGAGATGAAGTCTTCTCCTAGCTTCTTTTTCACCATATTCGCTCAAATTTATCCCAAATAGGAAGCAATGATTGTAAAAATACTTCTCGATACTTCTTTCATTACCAAATTTGGAATGAAGCGGCGCGACCTCTCCCTTAAATAGGCGACAATTTGGGGGTCATTCATATTAATTCGATACTACAAATACACAACACTATTAATACAAACCATTATTAATGTCTACAATGAAGGCTGTTTCTCAAACTGAATTCGGTGCTCCGGATGTGCTAAAAATCGTGACTGTGCCCAAGCCAGTCCCACTAGCCCGCGATGTATTGATCGAAGTACGAGCTGTGAGTGTAAATCCAGTCGATGCTAAGAAAAGAGCGACCAAGAACTTGTTTTCCTTTGTCGGAGTACAAGATGTGGATTCTGCAATTCTAGGATGGGATGCCAGCGGTGTAGTGAGTAACGCACCAATCATTTTTCTAATTAATGCTTTTTTTTTTTTTTTTTTGCTATTAAATTGAGTTGTGTCTCGCTTTAATACGAATCTACTGACTTTTTTTTTGCAGGTGGTCGCAACGGGCCCTGAAGCCAAGAAATTTAATATCGGCGACGAGGTTTATTTTGCTGGGAGTGTAATTCGTCAAGGCACCAATGCTGAGTACGTGCTAGCGGATGAGCGGATAGTGGCCATAAAACCCAAGTCTTATTCACACGAACAAGCAGCCGCATTGCCACTCACCGCACTTACGGCGTGGGAGGCGTTTGAAGAACTTATGCGCGTTGAAGTTCAAGCAAGTAGTCCAGACACGGATCCGCATCAGAAATTAATTAATTTTTCTTCGTAGGACGAGAAAAATCCCAAGACGGTGCTTATTATAGGCGGCGCAGGGGGTGTCGGGTCAATTGCTATTCAGCTCGCTAAGCGAGTGTGGAAGCTCCGAACTATTGCTACAGCCTCGCGTTCTGAGAGTGTTCAATTCTGCAAAAAAATGGGCGCAGATTTGGTGATCGATCACCGAGACTTGCGACAGCAATTAGATAAGGTGAATGTGAAGCACGTGGACTACATTCTAGACTGTAACAGTTCTGGCGATTTATTCGAGCAGTTACCGAGTCTGTTAACCAGTGCTGGTCACGCAACGTTTATTCTTCCCATTATCAAGCCACAAAATCTCGTGCCTTTGTTCACTCGACGTATCGCGATCAGTTTCGAGTGGATGTTTGGCAGATCTCAATTTGATGAAGAACAGGTACGAAAAATATATATATTTAACTGTAATGTACGTACAGTAGTTAATTAGTTGCTTTAATGAAAGGAGAAACAAGGAGAGATCTTGAGAAAAGTGACTCAACTAGTAGATCAGGGCATGATTACGGACCGTGCGAATAAAATATACGCAAACTTGTTCGAAGATTTGCATAAAGCTCATGCCGATATCGAGAGTGGACACACCCTCGGCAAGATTGTATTGTCGGTACCAAAAAATACACCATAAATAATGCTACGTTGCGATAACGTTACTAATAAATTTATTGAAATAAACAAAATTTTGGTTCAGTGATTTAACTCCATAATAATAATCGCTTGCTTAGTATTAAAGGATGTGTTCGTTGAAATTTCAAATGCGTAACAAAAACGAATCTTTTACAAACTGAAATGGCAGCGCAATACCTCTTACCTTCGTCTGGTGCTATATTGCATATTCGTCTTATTGCTGCGAGGCATCTTAAAGTGGCTGATGTTACCGGTAAATCAGATCCCTATGTTATTTTCCGATGCGGTAACGCGGAGGGAAAATCAACCATTAAGTCGGTAAGAATATTTTCGTTTTATTTTATTGACATCTTCGAGCCAGAATTCTCTCAATCCAGAGTGGAATGAAAAGATCGTGTTGGAATTGAATAATTCGAAACCAGAATTTTTAGAAATACTAGTACTCGACCACGATACAATAGGCAAGAAAATATTATAACCCATTATGGTATTTTAATAACCAATGTACCTTAGGAAAGGACGACCCTTTGGGAGCACTAGTTCTACCTTTGAACGACTTGTAAGCATACTCAATAACACTAATAAACCATTAACGAAGCTTGTTAGAATAAATTCGCTAGAAAAGCAGCGGTGGATCAAACTACAAGGCGTCGATACTGGCGCAATTTATCTAGGATTAACGGCGGTGAATTTCGGTATGTTCGAGACAAGGAAGTAGCTTCAGTTGGTATTCTCCCTTAATTTATTACGCATTAGGTTATCCACAAGGTTCATTTGCTGGCTATGATCCAAAAACACTTGATATTGCCTATCATATTCCTCCTGCCTACGCGCCCAAAGGTAACGATTAACGTTCTATTATTGGATCTAAAATGCGAGTTAAATAGGTTATTTAATTGGTAATGGCACATTGATTCGTAAACCAAAAAAACCTAAATGACCGCGTAACATTTACTCCGCTACATGTATAGTATACTCTGTGAACATATTGTAAAAACACTACATTTAAAATCTACTTCAATTAAAACGCCCCTTTTGAACAAAAATAACCGAGTTTAATATTTTGCAATTTACATTGTCTATACAAGCCCAAATCCTTGATAATTATTTATGGACGTCATTAAGAACTGCTGTAATTTTTCCTTTGACGCATATTCTGGCAACAGTAAAATATTGTAACAAGTTGATGCGGTGGGCAAACGATTCGAATCAGATCCGTTTCGTTGTATCGTGAACGGCAGAGAACTCAATCCTTTTCTGTCATATATAGGTGAGCGTGTTTGAATTCACTGCGCAAAATACTCACATTGGCACGCGATCGCTTCCCGTACAAAATCGAAGGAATTTTTGTTTTTCCGCCAAACTCAACCCGTGCAATATTTCCCACAGCCATTGAACGACTTGTTGCGAGGGCACATATCCCTCATACTTGGTGACTTTCTGCAGCTCGCGAAGGTCCAAATCATCGGTTTGAGCACCACTTAAACAGGCAGCCAATTCTTCAGCGCGGAATAACTGCTCAAAGGGGTTATTAATTCCGCTCAACTATTATCACGTCTTTAGTGCCAACTCACAGTGAATACGCGCCCCTTGCACACGCTCATAAATCCCTGCGCAAACGCATCGAATTGATCTTTGACGGACTCGACCAGCATGTACCGCACGAAGCTGTCAACATATTCTGCAAATCAAAAACTAAAATTAGCTCGGCACGGTGACTTCCCGATTAAGCAATTCCGCGCACCGATTCTATTTTCATTCGTCACTGCAATGTTGCTGCCGTTGTATCGCATCTCGTGCACTTTAGTCGCGCCAAATTCTTCCCAACTGATTTGAAATGTCAAGTCAAATGCATCTTCGACATCACCTTCAAACGACAGCAATTGTTTCAACCCCCTAAAAATGTATTAGAGATCATCGAGGCAGGTTGCTAAATTTAGAAAATATACTTGGCCACATCAGGGAAGGCCTCCTCGTAGTCTTCAAAAGTCAATGGTGTGCCGAGCAGTTTTTTGTACAAAATGGTCGAAAATTGCGCGTTGATCAACACGCCGTTGTAAATCGCCAGGCCCAACAACGTGCCGATCAGTTTGAACTGCGTGCGATGTTCTAACGACTTGCTGTTCAGCCAATACGATCGATCTTGCAGCTGCGTGAACATGCCTTGACATTACCAAATTAGGAAATCATTGTCTTGGTGCTTGAGATCTCCCTTACCATAATTCAAGTCCACGATGTGTTCGATACATAAATGGAAGAATTCTTTTTGAACGCCTCCAGCATCGACGCCCTCTTCGCCAGCGAATTTGACTCGCAATGGCTTCTTAAGGTCGTTTGTATTCGCGGCGATTTGACTGAGTGCGTCCTCGATCACGTGACTGCGTCGAACGATCAGCACCAAAAATGGTATTGTGTCGTTGCCTAACATGCTTTGCACCACTGCTTGCTGTCGAAAATGAATTCCGAGTAAATGACTTTGATCCGGCGAGAAATTTCACGTATTTCGAGGAATGCACGCTTAGATTTCAGTGAAAAATATTTTTGAAATACAGATTAAAAAGAAATCAATGCTTAATTAGGTAATTTTTCTCTGGGGCAAAAATCCATTAAACACCAAGATCCTTACTTGATAATGAACTGACCGTTCGTACGTGGCATCAATTTGCATCAAAAGTGTCTTTGAATTCGCGTCAAGCAAAAATGGAAATCTCATGTAAGAGAACACACTCGGGGTGCTGTAGGGAATAATCGGAATGAGTTGCGATCAAATTAAATGGAAGAAATTAAATATATTTACGTGACCCAACGGACATATTCTTCCTGCAAATTTAATACTGCGTTGACCTCCTCGCTGTAGAACTATTCGTAGAAAATTTAAATTTCATAAAATAATTATTTTGTCTAAATAACTAGCCGATACCTACATTGTAATAAGGTATGAACTTCTTGTCCTCGTTAATGTCATCTGTGATGAAATTAATAACCTTATTTTCCAAATTTGTTTGCGGCGGAGTTTTTTTACTTACACAATTCTTTTAACAAATAGACGCACATCGTAATTGAATAAACGTCCACTTTCTTCGCGACGAGCATTGATAAGCGACTTTTAAACATAAAAACTAATCTTTTGAACTGCGCAGGTGATACCCTATGTAAAATAATTACCAAAATTTGTTAACAAGGAATAAAAATAAATTGACTTGTAATTACATACCTCCTCCACCAATTAGCAATAATTCTTTTCGACTTTTCAGGCAATGACACCAGACTCTTCGTTAAACTCTCAAATATTGACGCGTTGTGATAGTTGGCAGTCGTTAAGAACGGATTCTTGGAAAAAAAAAAAAAAAAATCAGTTCAGCCGCTGTGCGTGTTGTATCTTACCTCCATAATTACAAGATAAAAGCGCAATGTTTCAGCAGCATTCAACAACGAACTGTTCGTGTTCAACAAACACTTGGCGATGGCTTTGTTCACGAGATTAAATGGTCCACTCGTCTCAGGCTGGCGTACCATAATATTGTATACTTCGCGAATTTCAGCGTAGTCGATCCCCGGAGAGTGTCTGTCAACCACCGCGTCAGGCTTGAGAAAACTTCCATTTAAGGTAGCAGCGTGAGAAAAGATGGTGTCTAACGCCACTTCTAGCTCATAGTTGGTTTTAAATGTAGCCATAAGCTCCTTCAATCGGTTCATAGACAATGTCTCTAACGATATCTTCTTGGTTGGTAGTGGCTGAGTTGAAATCAAGACGAAGGAGTGGTCAGAGGACGGCGAGACAAAGAGCGCCTTGAATGAGTCCGCGGGCACATTGACTAGGCGAGGTGACAGCACGAAATCTTCATCGGAGCCAATGCCGAGCTGTCCGAATTTATTGCTTCCAAAACTGAAGACTTTTTGGCTAATTATCAACGCGTTCCAGATTAATATGGGATTAATTCACTGCGTTTAAATTACCTTTCGGTCAAAATGAGAGAATGTCGTTTGCCTGCAGCAATGTCTATAATTCTTTCATTAAACACCAACTCCTTCGGCAACACTTCATGATCCGTTGTGCCCAATCCGAGCTGACCCATGGAGTTGTTTCCAAAACTCAATACTTTACCATCGTCTGTTAATAGCTGTGAGTATTAATTAATTAACTTTAAATTTCACAACGCACGCGTAAGAACCAGCGAATGAAAAGCGCCACAAACCACCTTTTTAATGACGTAATGGTGCAGCTCGGAGATTAATGTCGGCTGCACGCGTGATGCAACATCACCGAGCCCCAACTGTC
>Ga0209960_1004722_pt1 | contig 10183 bp, 11 predicted proteins | sample ThiBiot_500_plan_2_FD_183947 | JGI IMG/M metagenome (GOLD analysis project Ga0209960, IMG submission 183947) | Wastewater bioreactor microbial communities from Cape Town, South Africa - Thiocy_expt_500_plan (SPAdes) | ecosystem: Engineered > Bioreactor > Thiocyanate-remediating >... | reverse complement strand
GAATGTCCCATTAATGACCAACATTAATGACCCCCATTAATGGCCCATTCATTTCCCCATCAATGAGACATTCGACTCCTCATTAATGCCCATTACTCCCAATGCCCATTAATGTGCAGTCGAATACCCCATCAAGTACTTATTAATCCTCTCGTTTGTATATACATTTCTTGAGATTGAAGATTTTAAATCAATTAATAAATTTATGAAATCAATCAATGATAGATATCAATGAATGTACATTAGAGATTGATAATTGTGATCCTAATGCATGGTGCGAGAATACAATTGGAAGCTTTGAATGTTTTTGCAACAATGGATATTCAGGAGATGGTTTGAATTGTACTGGTAATTTTTTTAATTCTTTTTCCTTTATGTAAAATAAATAACCACAATATATTGTACACTAAAAAAATAGATATTGATGAATGTTTAACAGATAATGGAGGATGCAATTCCAATGCAATTTGTACAAATACTCCAGGAAGCTTTAATTGTACTTGCAAAAAAGGATTTTCAGGAGATGGGTTCAATTGTGAAGGTATTTTTTCTTCTTACTTTTCTTACTTTTCTTACTTTTCTTACTTTTTCTTACTTTTTCTTACTTTTTCTTCTAAAAAAAAAAAAATGAACGAATAAATTCAATAGATATCAATGAATGTTTAATCGATAACGAATGTAATACTCAAGCAAATTGCATAAATACTGTTGGAAGTTACGAATGTCACTGTAACCCTGGATATTTTGGAAATGGAATTGATTGTCCTCCATGTCAAGCAAATAGTTATTCATTTAATGAAACAACATGTCAGATTTGTCCTGAAAATTCAACAAGTTCATTAGCAAGTACTTCAATTATTGATTGTAAATGTATTGCGTTCAATCATTATCTTGATGTTCCAACAATTTCTTGTCTTCCTTGTCCTCTTGGATTTAAAGTAGATGAAATTTCAAATGTTTGTCGAGGTTCATTTTTTTGATTACATTACTTCATTATTTGTTGTTGTTAGAAAGGAAAAGAAAGGAAACGTAAAAGAAAGAAAAAGAAAAGAAAACTAACAAACAAATGGTATAAATAGATATCGATGAATGCGCTCTAGAGACTGACAATTGTGATGATCGAGCAATTTGCACAAATAATGTAGGAAGTTTTACTTGTGTTTGTGGACCAGGTTATTCAGGGAATGGTTTGAATTGTAAAGGTAATCCTTTTTTTTCTTTCCCCTTTTCTTTCCTTGCCTTTCTTCCTTTCTTTCTTTCTTTTACCTTTGGAGAAAGCTATAATAACTATTTTTCATTTTCTTTCCAGCAATTAAATGTCCACCAATATCAATTGGAAATGCGAATTTTTCAACAACAATTGCGGGGAATACTGCTTTAGGAAAATGTGATGATTTATATTATGGAAGCCCAACACTTTATTGTGATTTAACTGGTAATTGGAATCAAACTGTCACTGGAAATCCTTGTTCAAGTAATTTTTCATTTTATTTCTTTTTCATTTTCATTTTTTTTCTTTTTAAATGGTTTTAGATAAAATACAAATAAATTAAAACCAAACAAAATTATTTTGTTTTTTTCAAAAAAAAGAGAGACTTGGGACAGCAAAATGTAGATGTGATTTAGAATGTGGAAAATTGAGTATAAATAAATGTAAACAATGTTATTTAAATGGTGGAATGGTTCTTGGATCTTATTCTGAAGGATGTTATTGTCCTTTTGATAATTCATTCTTAAGTTTATCTTCATCTTCATCAATTTGTCAAAATCCACTTCCAAAATGTTCAACATGTTTTACTTGTGATTCAAGTTGTTTAAATTGTTTTGGTCCAAATCAAAATCAATGTACTTCTTGTCCTCCTAATTTTGATCTTGTTACTTCAACTTATTCTGATGGTTTTCTTTTTTTTCTTTTCTTTTTTGTTTTTTGTTTTTTTTTTTTTTTTTTTTTTTTTTTTTTTTTTTTTTTTTTTTTTTTTTTTTTTTTTTTCTTTTTTTTTTTTTTCTTCTTTAAATTCCTTTCCAATTCATGAGCTGATCAATAAATAAAATAAAACAACAGGAAGTTTAAAAACAGGAGAATGTAAAAGTAAATGTGATGAAGGAAAAGCAAGAAATTCAAATGGAGATTGTGAACCACCAAATTGTTCATCATTAAATGATTGTTCAGGTCATGGAACTTGTTTATTCACAGAATTAAGTTTAGATTCTTTTCCAACACCATATTGTCTTTGTGATGATGGACATTATGGAGATGATTGTTCTCAATTACCAAAATGTGGATGTGTTAATGGATACTGTTTCTTAAATACTTTTAATAACCTTGAATGTAAATGTAACTCAGGTTGGAAAGGAACAGATTGTAATACTCCAATTTTTGATTTTTCACCAAAAACAGATTCAATTCTTGGTGGATTTCCAATTGAAATTATCATTCCTTCTGGAATTGCAGTTTCTCAAGAAAATTTAAAATGTTTATTTGGTGAAATTCAAGTATCATCAATTTTCAATTCAAATAATGGAAAATATTATTGTAAATCATCACCATATCATACTTCAGATATTTATTTAGATTTCAAAATTTCAATTGTTGGTCATGAAAATGGAGATTTCTTTTCAATTGGATCATTTTATTATTCAAAATCAAATCAACTTATTCCAAATAGTGTTGAAACATTAGATAATTATATTTTCACAATTGGACAACCAAAATCAATTTCATGGGATTCAACTCAATTTGGATCTGAAAGTTCAGTTACAATTAAATTATATAAATGGAATTGGAATTATTTGAATGTTGGTGATTTTAATATTCAACCAGAATTAATTATTGTTAATGAAAATGTTACTTTTGGATCAAATAATGGAAATATGAATATTATATTGAATGTGGATAATTTTATATGGAGTTCATCACTTCATATATTATCAATTGATTCAACATTTAAATCAATTAATAGATTTATTTTACCAATTCAAAATGGATTTGATTATGATTCAACTTGTCAAAATTTTGTTTCGACAGATAAGATATTAGTTCAACCAGCAATAAGTTGTCCAAGTTTACCACCAACTGTGAATCCACAATTTAGTACAGATCCAAATTGCAATAGAAATACACCATTTAGTTGTTTTTTACATACATTAACTCAAGAATGTGCATTTTTCGTACCAGTTGCACAATTAAATGTTGAAGTTAAATGTTGTTATTTAAATATTGGATATAATTCATTTTTGATCAGTAAATATGTTGAGAATTCAGGATTAAGAAATGATAGAAGTTTTCCATCCATTAAGAATTTTATTGGAGATATTTTACCAAGAGTTATTTGTTGTGTTAAATCAAGTAATCCAAGATCGTTTTGTGATTTATTTCAAAAAACAAGAAAAGTAAATAATAATAATAGTAACTTCAAGAAATCAACTTCACCCTCTTTAACTTCTTCTTCATCAAAAGTGGGAATATGTTATGGAGATCCACATTTTTTAACATTTGATGAACAAGTTTGGAGATTTAATGGAAAAGGAGAATTTGTTCTTTTGGAACAAATTAATAATCTTGAACAAAATATTGTTGAACCAAATGGATTAACAATTCAAGGAAGATTTTCACAATTATCAACAAAATTGGTCACAATATTATCAGCAATATCAATTAAAGATGGAAATTCAAGAATTTCAATTTATTTGAATCAATTTGGAAATATGAATATATTTTTAGGAGATTCGCAAATACCACAAATAATATCAATTGGAAATTCATTTATTTCACAAGATGGAATTTTGGTTTCAAGAATTGAAGATTCAAAATATCAAATTCTTTTACCAACTTCTGGAGTTTCATTAATAATTATATCAAGATTTTCAATGTTAAATTTAATTGTGATACTTCCAAATTCATTGAAATCTAAAACAAGAGGATTATTAGGAAATTGGAATGGAAATAAAAATGATGAATTTACTTTAAGAAATGGAAATGGAAATGGAAATAATATTCCAATTGCATCTGATTTTGAAACACTTCATTCATCATTTGGATTGGAATATATGATTAATGAAGAAGAATCGTTATTTATTTATTCAAATGGAACCAATTTCAATTCATTTAATGATAATTTATTTATTCCAAAATTTGAAATTGAATTTTCAAGTATTGAATTTGAGAATCAAGCAAGATCAGGATGTATTGGATCAAATATTGATTTGGATGCATGTTTATTTGATGTTTCACAAACTCAAAATATTTTGGCATCTCAAATTTCATTAGAAATTGGATCAATTTATGAAGAATTGAAATTAGATTTGAATTCACCACCTCAATTTATTGATTTAATGGATAATTATATTGTTAAATTATCAGAAGAAATTAGTATTAAATTTTCAGTGATTGATGAAGATGGAGATGATGTGATTGTTAATTCAAATACAAGTTTATTTGGAACATTAAATTTAGACCAACCAATAATGTCATTTGATTTTAGTATTTCAGAACAAATGTATTTATCAAATTCAATTCCAGATTTAGAATTGATTGCAACTGATTCAAATGGTCTTTCATCTTCAAAATTAATTTCTTTCACTCTTGGTCATTTTGGGTTTGTTTTTTCTTTTTTCTTTTTTTCTTTCTTTTTCATTTTCATTAATAACTAAATAAATCATAGATGTGAATCAATTGAAGGATTAAAAAATGAAGCAATTTTGGAATTGAAATCATATTGTTCATCTCAATGTAATGATCAATGCAAAGAAACAATTGAAAAATATCAAGGAATGGAATGTTTTGAAGATCTCAAGAATTCAATTGGAGATTTGTTGACCAATTCTCAAAAATCATGTTGTGAATCAAATCAATTAGTTTGTGAATCATCTTCAAACCTTAGTGGAGGCGCTATTGCTGGAATTGTTATTGGATCTGTTGTAGGAGTAGGAATTATTGTTGGCATTTTGGTTTTTATTTTCTGTAAGAAATCTAAGGGCTATCATGAAAAAGTTAGAACTGAATCACAACTTCAATTACCTATGCAATAAAAAAAAAATCACAATTATAACAGAATCTATTTTTTTTTCGAAAATGATTACTTTTATATCATCAGTGACGAATCCTTTTTGAAATAAAAATAAAGTCAAAAGAAAAAATCATCAAGAACATTTGGTGAAAAAATTGGATTTTGATCTTTTCTTTGGATTATTGAATGTTCTTAAAGTTCAGATATCCTTCGTTTCCAAAAGCACAAAAATTAAGAAAAAAATAAAAACTTCATTTTTTGAAAGTCGAAACTCAAAATTATTTATTTTAGGTAAAAATTTCAAAATATTTTAATAACTTATAATTTAGTTTATTATTACTTCCTTTGTGATTGTGTGTTTGAATCTGTTCTATTTTCTTGAGTAGGTCTAATTTTTATTTATTTTCTTTTTCTTGTCGTGTTTTTGTGGAAAAAAAAAAAAAAAAAAATTCTACATTGAAGACTGAGGTAAAAATGGTTGATTATAAGGATTTTGTGGTTGAAATGGGAATGGAAACCCTTGGGCAGATGAATTTACGAGAGGATTGTTTGTGAATGGATTCATGAATGGTAAAAATTGTTGCATCCCAGGGGGGAGTGAATTTATCATTGGATTTTGAAAACCATTATTTTGACTTTGATTTGAATTAGGGATAGGAGTAGGGGTATTCGAGTTTAAATTTAAATTAATTGATCCATTTGGAGGATTTGATTGATTGAGACTAGAAGGAATATTTGAATCCTTATTTGAACTAGGATTATTATTATTATTATTCCCTAAAGTTGGAAGTCCTGGAGAAACTAAAGGCATTGTAAATGGATACATTAGTAGAGGAAATCCTGGAGGAGGCTAGAAAGAAAGAAAGAAAGAAAAAAATTCTTTTTTTGGCATTTTTAAATAAGAAAAGAAGAAAAGAAGAAAGAAGCAAACAAAAAGACAAAAAAGTAATCTATTAAAATAAATAAATACTTGGGTTATATTTTTTGGATCAAAATTGGTTTGTGGGATTGTTAGAGGATTAGGATTTACATTTGAATTTTGATTTAGGTTTTGATTGAAATTTGAAAGAAGAAGAGGATTTAGATTAGGCAAATTAATTTCTGTTCGATTTACATTATCAAAATGATCTTTAGGAGTTGATGAAGAAGAAGTTGTCTCTATGTCCTTCTTTAACTTCCCATTCTCACTCCCATGTCCATGTTCACCTTCATTAAATGTTGAATATCCATTTTTGTTACTATCACCTGCACTACTATGGGTATTAGCTTCTTCATTCCATTCTGGTGTATGACTTACTTTTTCTTCAGGCGAACTCCTTTTTTCTTTCGAAGAAGATGTTTTTTTATCTGATTTCTTTTGAGCTCTAGCTTCTAGTTTGTCTAAATCTAAATATTTATTTATTTATGGAATTAATTTAATTTAATTAATTTAATTGACCTATTTATTTAAAGACAATTAAAATTTGAAAATGATAAAATTAAAAAATAACCTGATCTTATTTGGTCGAAAAGTGAGCTTGAAAAAAATTCTTTTTCTTTCCATATTTCAAAAACACGAACAATTTTTGTCTATTTGATTTGATTTGATATATAATTTATTTTGATGATTTTGATTTCTTTGGTTCACAATATAAATGTGTAATTAGAAAAGAAAAAAAAAAAAAAAAAAAAGTTACGATGTCCTTGGAAGGTGCTTTTTTGAGTGAATCCATTAAACCAGGAATTACTTTTTCAAATCGAGGTGTATATAAATTAGTCTTCATTTTATCCCTTGAAGTTTTACAAATTGAATCAATAACATAGATTGCACTTAACTTATATTCTGCCGGACATTTTTTCACAAATTTATCAATATGATAAACAACCATTTTATAATTCTATTTATTTATTGATTAATTCATTAATTAATTTTAGAAAAGGTTAATTTACTTGGAAGATGAAAAACTAAAAGAAATCAATCAATCAATCAATATTATGATTAGGAATTGAATAAAATAAAATTTGATTAACAATTTTGAATCAAGTTGAAAAAAAAGAAAAGAAGAAAAGGTAAATTAACTGTTTTTCCTTAACCATTTCCTTTCAAATAAAAAAAAGTTAAAAGTTCATTATTGAAAAATAAAAAATAAAAAAAAAATAAAATACTGATTCATTAAATCACAAATAAAAAATGAAGAAATCAATCACAACTTTTTTTTTAAAAAAAGAGAAATTTTTTTTAGCGGCCAGAAAAATTGTAAAAGAAATTGAAACCAAATGAAATAAATAAAATAAAAACAATTCAAAAAAAAAAAAAACCTAATAAAATTAAAGAATAAATACCAAGAAGTCATAGAAGAAAAAGAAGAAAAGTTTCAAATAATAAGAAATTTTTAAATTTTAAAAAAAAAAAAAATTAAAAAAAAAAAAAAAAAAATAAAACAAAAAAAAAAAAAAAAAAAAAAGGGAACTTCAAAAAAAAAAATAAACAACTCAATAAAATAAGAAATGAAACAATGAATAAAAATGAAATGAAATGAAATGAACCTTAGCTCTTGCAGCCATTTGTGTGAGTTTCATATTTGTGTTAGCTGAGACAGGCGGGCGAGACTTTGTCATATTGTGCAAGGTCACAGCAAACTCCTCTTCCTCTTCTTCCGCCATGATTGTTTCCTTTTTCTTTTTTTCTGTTTTCTGTTTTGTTGGTTCAATTTTCTGTTATCTCGTTCAACTTAAGTTTCAAAAGAATCTTTTACAATTAATTAAAGCCAATGAAATAAGTCATCTTATGAGTTAAGATCTTCAATCACTGATTAGTTTCAAGCAAAGTTCAATTTTTTTTTTTTTTTTTTTGAAAATTAAAGAACAAATAAGTAGATGTGGGTGATCAATTGGACTAACCGAATAAGATGATCTCCGACAAACTTGCATGTTTTGTTTCTGAATTCTTAATTCTTAATTTTTCTTTTTGAAATGCATTTATTGATAGTTTTTACAAATAAGTACAAAAATTAGCTTGTCAAAGATGGGATTGAAACTATCGAAAACAATCCAGAATTGATGTCGAAAAAAACTCATGGTCAGGAACTTTATTACTTTAACCACTTTATTTACTAATGATTGATTAATCTTTTGCAACTCTCTAAAACTTACAGGATTCTGTTTCAACTTTTTAAAAGATATGGAAATGAAACGATTAGGAACCTCTATCAATCCTTCTTGTCAACAACCTCAGAGGAAACGAAAGAGTTTATTGCCAATAATTTTTTGCATTCAGCTTCTCAAATTAGAATTCTTTTCGCTACAAATGCATTTGGGAACTCAAGCCGAAGAAGGTACTTTTGTAAAGAAAAAAAATAATTAATAATTATTACAAATATTTGAAGAAATGAATGTTGTGAATTGGTTTGAACAAATAATAAACAATAAAAACAATAATAAAAGTAAAAAGAAGTACCTTAAAATCCACGAGGTTTTTCAATTACACGAATCTGATAACTTTTATAATTAATTGACAAACATTTTCAAAATATCTTCATTTCCATTGACGTATGAATACAAAAATTGCTCTTACTCCTCAAGACTTTTCTTGCTTTTGCTTTGTTCATTTTTTTGCTTTGTAAATCAGGACTGGAAAGGAAAAAACAAAACAAATCAACAAACAACAAAAACCAATGAAAAAAGACATCGCTTATTTATACCTTTCCGATCTTCTCAAGGAGGACTTGGCACAAAAGTTCAAGCGCAAGCAAAAATTTACACACACTCAAATGTCTCAAGGTATAAATATGTTTAATTCTTTTTTTTGTTTTTTCAAGAGCTTTCTTTTTCTTTTTTTTTTTTTCTTTTTTTCTTTATTTTCTTTTTCTTCTTTGTTTGACCACGAGATTTTTTTTTTCTTTGTTTCAAAAAGCCCTGTGCGGTCCAATATATTCCCAACCCTTGAGCTATGGGATCCATAGGAAGAGGAAATGCAATGGAATCTGAAGCTGACTCCATTAACTTTTTCTGGTACCCTTTCTCTTTATCTAACGAAGACCTCGTTCAACCCTTGGATTTCAATAGTCAAGAACTGACTTTCCAGAATGAAAACTCTCCTGGAATGCTGTATTTCATGCAAGATGACTTAGAAGAAAACCTTGGTGTCCAGGATCTCCAAAATGACCCTTCTTGTACTTCTACTCACTCAAAAGCTAACACACAGCATTTTAACCCTGATTATATTATGGGGTATCAACCTTGCTTAGAAGAAAATGGTCCTGAATATAGTGACTTATTTATGGGTGACTCGGGTAGTCCTGCTACTAATACATTTTCAGGACAATCTTTAGTTCCACAAAATGTTCCCTCGCATGATATGTCCCAAACTAATGGAACCCCGGAACAAAAAGAAAAGAGGACTTATAATCGTGAGTTCGACAAGGATGGATACTTGGAACGTAAAAAAAAAAAGGATAAGGCTGAACAAGAACAAATGGCAAGAGAGAGAAAGAATGAAAAAGCTCGATCTAGCAACCAAAGAAAAAAAGAGGAGTTAGAACAATTGAGACAACAGAATCCGGAATTGATTCAAAAAAATATAGAATTGGTTCGACATATTCAGGAATTATCACAAAAAGGATCAGATTTGGAGCAACAGAATTTGGAATTGATTAAACTTTATCAGGAAGCGATTCACCAGAACCAGAAATTGGAACAGCAAAAACAGGAATTGATTCAAAGGGTTCAGGAATTCGAACAATTCTTTTCGTCCAATATATTTGTCAATTGATGTTGCAAAAAAAAAAAAAAATAATGAATGAGAAAGAAAAAGAAAAAAATTGTTGTAAAATATAATAATTATAAATAATTGAAAAGTTTTTTTTTATTTATTTAGCATTATTCAAATTCTTCTATCGTCTTTGTCTTTTATCATCCCGTTTGTCATCTCTCTTTTCTTCTCGTCTCTCTTCTCTTTTCTCATCTTTTTTTTCAGGTCTCCTTTCTTCTCTTCTTTCTTCTCTTTTTTCATCTTTTCTCTCGTCTTTCCTTTCTTCACGCTTTTCTTCTCTCCTTAACTCTCTCTTTTTATCATTTTTATCATTTTTATCATCTTTTCGATCTTCTCTTCTATCATCCCTTCGTTCTTCATCCCTTCTATCTTCTTTCCTTTCAAGTAATTTTTGTTTCTTCATTTTGTGCTCCTAGAAAAAAATGAA
>Ga0209960_1004721_pt1 | contig 10185 bp, 15 predicted proteins | sample ThiBiot_500_plan_2_FD_183947 | JGI IMG/M metagenome (GOLD analysis project Ga0209960, IMG submission 183947) | Wastewater bioreactor microbial communities from Cape Town, South Africa - Thiocy_expt_500_plan (SPAdes) | ecosystem: Engineered > Bioreactor > Thiocyanate-remediating >... | reverse complement strand
AATCAAAATCAATGAAAGATTTCTTTATGAAATGAATCGAAAAATAAAAAAAATAACTGACTTGTCCTTCATATTTTTGTCGAAGTTCTGTCAATTCAGAATTAACCTATTCATTAAACAAAAAGAAAGTTCATATAAATAATATTCAATGATTGATGAAATGAAATCAATCAAGTTTTTTTTGAAAAAAATTTTACTTGGTCAAATAAGATCTCCAAATTTTCTACTTGCTTTTGAAGTCTCTCATTTTCCTTTTCGATTTCCATTTGAATTATAATAAGACAAATGGATCTTGAATTTGATTCAAAAAGGAAGGGACCTATTTTTTTTTTTTTTTTTTTTTTTTGAAAAAGGGAAATATAAAAGAATATAATATTTGAATTTGCTAATGAATTGCATTTTTGGCTTGTAAAGTCCATATTTTAAAAAAGAAATCACAAAATAATTGTCATTTTGATGAGTTGTTTTTATCCTTTAAATTCAAATTGATTTTTTCTCCATTTAATTCATCATTTTTATTACAATTATATATAATATTATAATATATCTTTTCCAAACGTTGTTTGTTTCAACGTTTCAATCTCCTTAAATATCTTTGTACAGTCTTTTTTGTTGGTAAAATGAACCAGAATCCAAAGATTCCGAAGAAAAACCTTCCATCAGAGAGATCCGAAGCCATACTAAAGAGATAATAATTCTATACATTGATTTTATTGTAGGTTAATTATCAAAGTTAAATCTGATATCAAATTATTGAAATAATTAACTTAAAGTGAAAATTATTAAAAACCTTTCTCTTCAATACTTTTGTCTGAACTTTAGAGATCAAAACACTTTCAACTCTTCCTATTCCACTCCTATTATAATAATTATATTAATCAATGAGAAAGAAAAATGTTTTCTATAATCTATTCTTATTGATTACATTATAAAGAAAATCTTGGAATGAAATAATGAATTGACATTACCTTTTGAGATCTTCTTGAAGGAATAACTTTAAAGATTCATCAGTTGGATTTGTTTTAAAAGCATAGAGACTTAACCCAGCAAACAAGATTAACGACTTCATCTTCAATCAATCCTCAAGTTATCTTAATGTACTCGTATATATATCTACTTTGTGAATTCACAGATATCTATTTAGAATAAGAGTTGAGTTAGTAAATCCAATAAGAAATTACAATTAAGATTCATGGGTAATGAATACATATAAAATGAATATGCTTAGTCAATTCATTGATTCTCACTCGTTAATGAAATATGAATAAGTGAATTGATTGTATTGAATCGAGTTTAATTGAAGGTATTCAAGTTAGAAGAAATCCATTACGTTGGAGGAGAAAGTCACTAAAATCAATTAGAAATCCCAATAAGTAAAAAAATTGTTTATGCGGTGCGCCTCTCTCTCCTTCCTTCCTTCATTATTCTAACTCCTAAACTAACTCATTTGATGCTTTATATTGTAGGTATAATACGAATAGATCTCATAGAATCAGTTTTAATAGCTTAACAGTTTCAGTTTAATATTAGAAATTAGAAATAAATGGACGCATTATCAAATGAGCTGCATCAGCTGTTACTTGAGAGGAAAGATGCTCAAGAGAGAGGTGATGTCAAGAAGATGGAGCAAGTTAATATGAAGATTCAACAAAGTGGTTATATGGTTAGAATAGCATATATTTTATATTTCAAATATCTATATTTTTGAAAGATTTTCTGTATTAAAAATATTGATTTATGTTATTAATAGGTTAGAGATACTCCATCAGGTCCAAGGATATCATTAACTCCTCAACAGTTGAGTCAATTACAAACTCAAAATGTTGGAAGAGGTAGAGGAAGAGGAAGAGGAGAACCTTCTCAAGTTCAATCAAATGGTGGTTCAACAACAACAACACAAGGTAGAGGAAGAGGAAGAGGAAATTTAACACCAAATGTATCACAAAGTTCACCAGCTTTAAATACTTATCAGACTCCAAATCAATCTCAACAATTTCAACAACAATCTCAACCAAAGCAACAACAATTTCAACAATTCCAAATTCCACAAACTCAAATTCCACAAAAACAAACTCAAACTCAACCTACTCAATCAATGAATGTATTTTCCAAACCAATTCCTTCATCAGGTTTATTCTTCTTTCAAAAAAAAAAAAAAAAAAAGAAAAGAAAAGAAAAAGAAATCAAGGATTTGAAAAAAAAAATATTCACTCAATAATAGGAAGTAGTTATCCTGTTGGTGGACCTCCAATGGATGATTCTTCAGATGAAGATGTTTGGGATTATGGAGAAGAACTTGAAGGTGAAGGTGGAGCTGATAATGAATGGGAAACTTTTGGTGACTCTCCAGCTGATTATAGACAAAGTTCAGATTCAAATGATTATGATTACTCAGATTATAATTATAATAATCAAAGTTCACATCCAAATGATAATTATCAAAGTAAAGAAGAAGAAAGAGAACTAGCTGGTCTTCCAGAAAATTATGTTTGGAAAAGCTCAGCAACTAGATGGGAAACTCCTTCAGAAGGAGGAGTAATTCTTTTTTTTCTATTTCTTTTTTTTTTTTTTCTTATTGAAATTTAAAATAGGTTGCAAAAAGAGATGCTAATTTTGAAAAAGAAGTTTTCTCAAATCAACAGAGTTCAGGAATTAATTTTGATAAATATGATTCAATTCCGGTTACTGTTTCTGGAAATAATGCTCCAGCTCCAATTAATTCTGTTTTTTTCTATTTTTTTTTTTTTGTTTTTTTCTTTTTTCTTTCGAAAATAAAAAGTAAAAATAAAAAAAAAAAAGTTTTCAGAAGCTCCACTTGGAGATCTATTATTGGATAATGTTAAATTAGCTAAATATACAACTCCAACTCCCATTCAAAAGTATAGTATTCCAATTGCTTTAATGGGAAGAGATTTAATGGGATGTGCTCAAACAGGTGAATTATCATATTCTATTTCATATTCATCCTCCCAAACAAATCAAAATAATTTTTTTTTTTACTTTAGGATCTGGAAAGACGGCAGCATTTTTATTACCAACTTTAGCACTCATTCTCCGAAATCCAAAACCAAAATCATTACCAGGAGAGAGAAGAGTTTGTCCATTAATTTTAATTTTAGCTCCAACAAGAGAGCTTGCTTGTCAAATTTTTGAGGAATCACGAAAGGTATAAATTGGAAAAAAAAAAATACCTTGAAAAAAATAAAATAAAATACAATAAATATAAAATAGTTCGCTTATAGAAGTCATATGCAACCATGTGTAGTTTATGGTGGTGCAGAAATAAGAGATCAAATATTTGCAATTCAAAAAGGAGCAGATATATTAGCTGCAACACCTGGAAGACTTGTAGATTTAATGGAAAGAGGAAGAATTTCATTAGCTTTTGTCAAGTAATAATAATTCATTTCTTTTTTGATTTTCTTTTCCTTTTTTTTTTTTTTTACTTTTTTCTTTTTATTTTTGATTTTTTTTTCAAAAAAAAAAAGACATTTAATATTGGATGAAGCAGATAGAATGTTAGATTTAGGTTTTGAACCTCAAATTAGAAGAATTATTGAGAAATTTGGTATTTCAATTCAATTTCAATTTAATGATTGAACTAACAAAATAAAATAATAGATTTACCTGGAACACGTAATAGACAAACATTAATGTTTAGTGCAACATTTCCACCACCTATTCAACGTCTTGCAACAGAATTTTTATATAATTATCTATTTTTAACAGTCGGAAGAGTAGGCTCTGCTTCAGAGAATATCACTCAGAGTGTTGTTTATGTAGAAGAGAATAATAAACTTGAAGAGATTACAAAATTACTTTCTCAATATGGAAATAGTAGAACTTTAATTTTCGTTCAAATGAAAAGAACTGCGGATACTTTAGATTATCAATTAAGACAAAGAAAATTTCCAATAACTTCTATTCATGGAGATTTGAAACAATGGGAAAGAGAAGAAGCTCTTAAAGCTTTTAAAAGTGGAACAAGTAGTCTTTATTTTCTTTCATTTATCACTTAATATTAACAAAACTTTTTTTTTTTTTTTTCTCAGGACCTTTCCTTGTTGCTACAGATGTTGCTGCAAGAGGACTTGATATATCAAATGTCTCCCTAGTTGTAAACTATGATTTACCATCAAATATTGATGATTATATTCATCGTATTGGAAGAACTGGAAGAGCAGGAAATACTGGAAAAGCAATTTCATTTTTTAATCAAAATAATCAAAATATTGCAAGAGAATTAATGAATGTACTAAAAGAGAACAAACAACAACTTCCCCAATTCCTTGAAACTTTTGCTTACATGAGAACTCCTTTCCCAAATAAATCAAGGAGGGGAGGAAAAAGTGGTGGTCGAAGTGGAGGTGGTGGTGGTGGAGGAGGAGGAGGAGGAGGTCGTCGATTTTATGGTGGAAATGATTTCATGCAAGATCCTATTGAGTGAAGATTTTTTTTTTAAATTTCAAATCATTTTTTTTTTTCAAACTAAACTAAACTAAATTTTTCATTCAATTTAATCTAGCGATAATAATTATCAGTCAATAGATCCTGCTGATTGGGATAGAATGCAAAAGAAGAAGAGCGAATCCACTCCAAGTTAGATTTTGATTTTTTAATTTGACAAATTTTCTAATTTATTTATTTATTTAGCAAAAGTATATGCAAGCGTAGCGTATGTTGATACTTCAAAAACTCCAAGTGGATATGATGAAGATGATGATGATGCATTAGATTGGGGAGATGATAGAATACCTCGTAGTGCCTTCTATGATTAAACTACAAGATTTTATTTACTTTTTTTTGGTTTTGGAATTTGCTATCGTTTTCGTTTTTGTTTTCTCTTTGTTATATAAATTCTCAAATAGATTGTGTAAAATGATATCAACAAAAAGAAAACCCTGAAACTTTTCTTTTCATTTCTTTCTTTTCTTTTTTTGAGTTTAATTTTGTTTATTTAGAGTACACAATAAAACAAGGATAAGTTTGTGATTCATTCTTGAATATCTTGTCTTCTTCTGTGATCATTGCTTCTTGATAATATTTTCTAGAACAAAAAGGTAATCTCATTAATTCTTCTTTTTTTTTTTTTTTTTGATTCAAATGAGCTTTTTTGATTGATGTTGAATCATATAGATCTATATGAAAGAGTTATAAATACTTGAAAAACTCTGATTGTATTTATTTGAATCATTTGAAGGCAAGCAAGCAATCTCTTATTGAAAATTTTTTTTTTTAAAAAAAAAAAAAAAAAATGGTGGAAAAAAATGGCGAAAAAAAAAAAAAAATGGCTGGTTTTACCAAAAACAAAAAGTTTCATTAATTATTTAGACCCGATCGCATCCAACATCTATCTTGTATCCATTAATTATAAACTTTCTCAAATACAGCTTTTTTCATCAAGAACAAATTATTTAACATGTTAATAACCATCTGTTCATAAATTTTTTTTTGATATTTTGGATATTTGAGAAAAGAAAACAATTTTATTTTCATTTTTTTTTTAATGCATAAAGATTTTTTTTTGGATATTTAATTTGGCATTATTGTTATAAGTTAGAAGTTGTTTAGATCTCATTGAACTAATAACTAATCAATATAGATATTTGTAGTTGAGATCAGGCTTTGAAAAGAAGAATGTCGTTTGTTGATAATTTTTGGGGAACAGAGGATATTACTGCTGGGTTTCAGGTTCTTTGTGGACATGTTCGAAAAGGTTTGATTTTTTTATTTATTTATTATGTAATTGATTATTTGAATGTATTCATTATTAACTATTGTTGGATTGATTTAAATCATTTAAATCATAATCTTTCCTTTGATTTTTCATTTTGAATCAATCTTAATTTTATTTTATTTTTTTTTCGGAATTAATTGTTTATTAATTTATTTACTGATTCATTTCTTTATTTATTTTTGAATGTATGAAACAACTTATATGAATAGAAAATTGAAATATCTTCTTTTTATTTAACAATCATAATTTCGTGAGGATCTCAAAAAAAAAAAAAAAAAAGTTACCAAACGAAAAATGAAAAGGAGAAATCATTTTTAATTTAATTTTTTTTTTAAATTAAAAAAAAAGGTCGTAAAGAGTGTGAAGATGTCATTGATTTTATTAAAGAAAGAGCATCAATTGAAGAAGAATATTCAAAAAAACTTTTAAAACTTTCAAAATCTGCTGATGGTAAAGCTGGATTTGGAGTGGCAATTGGAGATGATGAATTAAAAACTACACTTAGAACTGCTTGGACTCAAATTCGTGATTCAACAGAAAAACTTTCAGTTCGTCATAAACAATTTTCAGATGATATTTACAATCAACTTCATCAACCATTATTGAATTTAAAAGAAGCTCAAAGAAGAATGGTGACTGATATTACATCAAATGTTGATGCAAGTATTAAAGAATTTGTTCAAATGAGGACCAATGTCCCAAAACTTAAAAAAGTTTATGAAACTAAATGTAAGGAATCTGTTGCAACTCAAGAAGAATTAACTGTAATTTTATTTGATTTTTTTTTTTAAAAAAGAAATTCAAAAAATTCTAATCAAATTTCAATCAAAATTAATGATTATTATAGCAAGCAAATGCAGCCAAAAATGAAAAGAAAATTACAAATTTGAATCAAAAAATTGCAAAACTCAAAAAAGAAATTGAATTATCTGATACTTCTTATAAACAAGCTGTTGTTCGTTTAGATGAAACAAGAATTAAATGGGAAGAAGAAATGGCAAATTGTTGTGTTTCTTTTGAAAATTTTGAGTTAACTAGAATTAACAAACTTAGAGAACATTTAACTGAATATATTGTTCTTGAAGATAAAGTAATTTTTTTTTTTTTTGAAAAAAGTAAAAAGAAATTTAAATTCAATTTCAATTTCAATTCCAATTTCAACAAATAAATAAATAAAATAAAAGCTTCATTCTCAACATCATAAAGAAGTTATTGAACCAACTCAAGTTTATATTGAATGTATCAAAGCTGATATTGATCTTGAATTATTTGTTTCTGAAAAAAGAACAGGATATGGAAGACCTGGTTTTTATTTATTTTATTTTATTTTTTTTTAAAAAAATTGGTATCTGAAATCTTTCCCCTTTTTATTTTATTTCTTGATTATTAGGACCTACATTTTATGAAAACTTTGAAACTGGATTACTAAAAGATTTCGTTTTTGGAGTTGATTTAGAAACTCATCTTAATGGAACAGGAAGAATGGTCCCGGAGATCATTGAACTTTGTATTACCAGGATTGAGAAAAAAGGTTTAGAAGATGAAGGATTGTATCGTTTATCTGGAAGACAATCGAAAGTAATTTTTTTTCTTTTCTTTTCCTCTTTTATTAAAATTTTCTTTTAATTATTTTCCTTTAAATTAAAAAAAAGGTGAATCAGCTTCGAAAAGATTATGATAAAAATAAAGCTTCAGTTAATCTTGATGATCCAGAAATTCATACTAATGACGTTGCATCTTTATTAAAACTTTATATTCGAGAGTTACCAAAACCAATTTTAACTTTTACACTTTATGACCAATTTATTGAGAGTGCAAAAGCAAGTGATGAAGAAAGGTTTCTTTCTTTTTCATTTTCTTTTCTTTTTTCTTTCTTTTGATCAATCTATTCATCTATTTTATTTTCTAATCTCTAGACTTTCTCAACTAAAAACTTTGGTTCAATCCCTTCCTGCTGCTAATAAAGCAACTCTTCATTTCCTCCTTACACATCTCAAGAAAGTATGATTTTGATTGTTTTAACAAAATTCAAAAGAATTTTCTTTTTTGGTGATGTATTTTTCAAAAAATAAATAAATAAATAAATAGGTAACTGATAAATCTGAAAAAAATAAAATGGGAATTCCTAATATTGCTATCGTATTTGCGCCTGGTTTGCTCAAATCCGAAAACGAATCCAATTCTTTAAGAGATTTCCGTCAGCAATCAAAAGTTATTGAAAGTTTACTTGAACATTTTTCAGAAATATTTGATGAATAGATTTCATTTTATTTCAAAAAATATTATTCATTTAGAAGTTGTTCAGAATAAATAAAAATGAAAATGAAAAAAAAAATTATTTTTGTTTTTTTTTATCATCTTCATTCACCCATAATCTTTCATTTTGTTCTGCATCTAATGGAGAATACCATGAAGGGAATTTCTCTTTTTGTTTTGGATTAAATCTATAACTACAATATTTATTAATGAAATGTTAATGAATTGTTTTTAACTTTTTAAAATTTTTAATAAAAAAAAAAAAAAATGAAATTAACTTTAAAAGTAATTCTTCATCTTTAACAAAACGTGTCGTTATAAAAATCACAGTTTTCATGAATCCAACAGTTAATGGATAATAAATTGGATGATCAGCTATGAATCTAATTTTTGATTTTGAATTTATATTTTATTCATTAATTTATATTTTATTCATTTTTTTGTATACATGTGCAATAAAAATTTACTTGTTGGGAATCAATTCTTTCCATTTTTCAGGGAAATATTTATTGAAATTATATGGAAAAGCAATGACATTGCTCCTTTTCCCTTGTGAAGGATGATTAATTTTATGTCCAAGAGCAAAAGGGTTATTCTCAATTAAATTAAAATCTCTTTCTCCTCTTAAATGATTAACATATTTTTGTTGAATTACTTCTTTATGAATTGGTCTGTATTTGAATTAATTTGATTTTAAAAAAAGTTTCGATTTAAAAGAAAGAAAAAAAGAAAGAACTTTGTATGTGAATAATCTTTTGCATCTATAATACAATCATCAGATCGTAAGAATAAGTATGAGTTATCTTTATCAAAATTTGGAAAGTTGGGTAATTGTTGAAAGAAAGGAGGTTCATACTAGAGAATTTTTTGTTTTTTTAAAAAAAATGAAAAATGAAAAATAAAAGAAAAGTAAGAAAATAACTAAAATTCCTGGATAAAAAGCAACAACAGTCCCAGGTGATGCAACTCCTTTAAGAAATGTACCTTTTTGATTTATTTTATGGAATATTAATTTCATCATCGAATTGAAAATTAAATTGAAATCATAATTAAAACCATTTCCAGCTTCTGGAATATCAGATTGTTTTTCCTCTAAACTAAAAGTGAGTTTTTTATTCTACAATTTGATAATCAATTTTTGATTTTTTTGAAGATTGAAGATTAAAAGAAAAAAAAATGAACCTCTGTTGAATCAAGACTAGCAAAGATATCTTTCACTTGTTCATCTAAAAATTGTGTAACTAAATTTCTTGCTTTTTTTTCATCAAAAGTATCTTTAGAAAAAGATTGCATTAACTGGAGTTTGATTTTTTTTAAAAAAAAAAGAAAGTTTAGATCTTTGTTCAATTTTAAAATAATTTGAAGATTACCTCTTGATTTTCACTTCTAAATATTGGATCATTAAAATCCTTTGTTGCCCATTGATCCCCATATTTTTCTATCATTGCTGTTTTATATTTAACAAGAAGATCTACTGTCATCAAATCAAACTTTTCTTGAACTTGACGAGGTGTTTCAGCCCTCCGAAGATAACTCAGAATCTAAATTATTTATTTGATTGATATAAACTTAGTAATTTTAATCAATTGAAGATTAATTCATTGATTCTTCAAATATAACCAATCTCAATGAATAAAATAGAAATCATCAAAGGACATGTGGAAATCATCTTTTGACAATGATTGCCAAACAAATTTCAACAATTCTTCGAACTTCCCAGTTTTTTCAAAAATAAAATCAAAATATCTTAAATCTTAACAATTCATTACGATTCCTCTTTTTTTATTATTAGAAAGATTTTTTAAAGTTTCAATAAATAAGTGTAAAGAAGTAAAGAAAAAGAAAAACCTTTCCCATCAGCATGTTTTGTTTTGTTTGTTTTGATTAAAATTTCCTTGAGTCATGATTTTTATAATTGAAATTCGCTGTAAGCTTCCTTTAAAGAATTCTTAAATTAAAAAGACAAGACAACATGTTAACAATCACAACACTTCATCAAAGCTTATTTATGATAAATATTGATATTATCATTTGAGTCAATTTCTGAAAGGAAAAAAAATCGAATTTCAATAAAAACCCTTGATTCACTTTTTGAGTTGAAAATCTTTGAATTTAAAAATGAAGAAAAAGAAGAATTTTTTTTTTTTTTGCCACTTGTATCCTACGTTAAAGCACAATAAAAAAAAATCGTA
>Ga0209960_1004717_pt1 | contig 10191 bp, 9 predicted proteins | sample ThiBiot_500_plan_2_FD_183947 | JGI IMG/M metagenome (GOLD analysis project Ga0209960, IMG submission 183947) | Wastewater bioreactor microbial communities from Cape Town, South Africa - Thiocy_expt_500_plan (SPAdes) | ecosystem: Engineered > Bioreactor > Thiocyanate-remediating >... | reverse complement strand
ACATCAGAATTGACTTTTGTTTCTTTCTTCATTTTTTGCTTGTCTGCAAAAAAAAACTTTGAATTTCTTTGTTGTTATGTTCTAAGTTTCTTTTTTATTTGTGTTGAGTTGATTTTGATTGATTAAATTTGGAAAAAATTCAACTCACTATGTGCATACTTATGTAAGCCACTTCAATCATTAGGAAGCCCTGTTCTATGTTTTCCATTGAAACTCGACTCCAAAGCCAAAGAAATGCTTCTGTTTTGATTTTTTTTCATTTTTTTCTTTGATATCCTCCAGTTCTAAAAAGAAATAAATCATTTGAACAAATGTTTGGTATAAATATCTTTGAAGTGGACTTACCTTTCAATGTTTAATCCAATATCTTGAGCACTTTCAATCAACAATTCAATCAATTGAAGCAATGAAGGAGCCAGAAACAAAAGAAAGAAAATCAAAAATGGAAATTTTTTTCTCCAAACCCAATCAAAAGTTCCAAAAAGTTATTTTGGCGAATCAGAAAAAATCAAAAAAAAAAGGAAAAATTTTCTTTTTCCTCTTTTCCTCTTCTTGTTTGTTGCATCCAAAACCATCATGAATCCAACACCAACAATCCATTGTATCAGAACATCAAATGCGAATCAAATAGTTTTTAATCCAAAGGATGTGTTTATATTTTGAACTGGGATTTATTTAATTGATGAATTTTGAAATTGATGTTTAACAACCATCACAAGAATTTTCTTTTACTTGTGCATCCGATGGGATAGTTTGAATAGGATCCATCCATCTATATTTTTGAATAATGTTCAAGATGATATTGGTTAAATTTAATGGATGCTACCTTTTAATTGTATTGGATCAATCAAAAGTGGAAATAGGAATAGAATAAAAGAATCTTGGATTGCAATCTTGAGGGTTATTTTATTTTGAATATTTGACCATCTTTTCTTTTTTATTCAGTTTTGTATTTCAAACATCAAAGAAAAGAATTATTTTTGTGTATCTGACTTTCTTGAACTTCTCAGGTTTTTGAAGTCGAAGATTATTTGAAGAATTTTTTCAAATGCTGAATAGTAAGTTTAAAGACTTTTTTTGATGTAATAAAAACATTTCAACATTCGGTTCTATTAATTAATATTTCCATTGATTCAACAAGTACAATTATGAATTAGATTCAAGAATTCCAACAATTTGATCAAATACTTTCTCAGAAAGAACAAAATTACAATTGATATTGTCAAAGTTCATTTTATATAAGTACAACTTTTGAGTTTTCTTTTTTTAAAAAAACAAATTACACTTTTTTGTCCACCAAAGACTTTTTCCAAGCTGGGATTGCTTGTTCTGTAGGTTGAGGTTTGTTGGGAGACTTTGATGTTTCTTTCCCTTTTGGTTTAATAGGTTCAGCAGGTAAAGAAGCAAACTTTGCAGCTAAGTCAGGATTCTACAAAAAATCAATTTCATTTAAATTTCAAAAAATTTCAAGATAAATAATCAATCAAACAAAGAAAAAAAATTACATCTCTTAAAAATTTATCTTTCTTAAATCCTGGAAGAGCATCAAATTTTTCTTTCTCAACTTGAATTTTAATAATTTCACTTTCCCAACGATCAAGTTCTTTATAATGGATCATTAATTTTTTTAGTTCCTATATTTTTATTTTAAAAAAAATTATTAAATTCTGTTTTGTTTTATTGAAATCAAAAGATACCTTTTCTTCTTGCCATCCTGGATTTGATGCCAATTTCTTTTCAAGTTCTTCTCGAGATGGTGTTCCTTCAGGAATTTCAGGTTTGATGAGCTAAATTGATAAAGATTAGATATAAAATTAGTAAAAACAAAAAAAGAAAATGAAATGAAATAATACAATAGGAGATTCAGAATAGAACTGTGAATCTGTTCTATTTAATAGACGAACTGAAACAGGAAGAGGTCGACCATTATCCTTTTCAGATTTTGGCTCTGGAGTGATTTGTTTTGAAGTTAAAATAGGGCTCTTAGGCTTTGAAGTCTCCTGAATAGATATACTCTCAGGTTTCGGGGTGACTTGAGGTTTAGTAATAAAATCTGGTTTTGGTGTAATTTCAGGGAGGGTGTTTGAATTATTATTTGGATTTGAATCATTTGAGGGATTCGTGAAACCATTTGTAGGAGGAAGGGAAGTGGACATGGGATCAGTTAAAGGTTGAGTTCCAGCTGGGGGAAACATTGGAAATGGGAAGAATGATTGCATTGGCATGAAACCATTTTGTTGAACTCCATCAAAAGGCATTTGATTTCCTAGATTCATCATATTCATCATGTTCATCATACTTTGTTGAGCAAGCATATTTTGGAAGTCTGTCATATTCATTCCATTTGGCATTGATTGAGGATTTGAAGTTTGTTGAGATGGATTTGGAGTTTCATCTTTGATTTCATTCTTTTTGACCTCAGTTGTTGCTGTTGATGGTGTTGATGTTGTTCCTTTGCTTTGATCAAGTGCAAGGAAAGTTTGCATGAAAAGTTTGAGTCCTTCTGGATCCATATTTTGCATACTTTGTTGGAAAGTTTGTAATAATTGTTGCATTTCAGGTGGCATTTGAATATTTGATTTTTTCTAAATTTGAATTTTATTATTATTATTATTATTATTATTATTATTATTATTATTATTATTATTATTGAAATAAAATAAAATAAAATAAATCAAAAATTAAACCACTTTCTGTTTTTTCCTTCTAACTTTAATTTGTTCAATTGGAGGTAATAAAAGTTTAGCGATTTCTCTTTCTATTTCCCTATCTATTTCCCTTTCCTTTTCTAATTCTTTTTCAACCAATTCTTGCTTTTGACGTTCTAATTCTTGTTTCTTTTCTGCTTCTTGTTGTTTTTGCTTTCTTACAACGTCCCTCTAAATTAAAATGTTTTGATTGTCAAAAGAAAAGATAAACTAAAATTAAAAATAAAATTGATTAATTACCTTCCAAGGAGGAAGTTTATTTATTAACTCTTCATCTGATTGATGAGATTTATTTCTTTTCTCAACAGCCTGTTGATAAACTTCATGATCTTTATAATATTGTAAAAGCTATCTCCCGAAAGAATTTTTTTTTTATTGTTAGAATAAAATTAAAATTTGAAATAAAATAAAATAATCAACCTTTCTCAATCTTCTTTCTTCCATCCAAGATGGATTTTGAGCTAATAGATTATTTAATTCATTAAGAGGAGGAACATCATCAGGAATTGGAGGTGGCTTTTTAACTCCAATTTCTTTTTCTTCCCTCTTCAATCTCTCTTCTTCTTCTTTTCTTTCTTTTTCAGCTTTAAGTTTCACTCTATCTTCTCGTTTAGCTTTTAATCCTTCCATTTTTTTAGATCTATCACCTTCTGTTTGTTTTCGTTTCGTTAATTCTTCCATTCGAAGTTTTTCGGTTTCTTCTGGATCAGTTTCATATTCACTTCCAGAATCGTCATTCGCATCATCATTACCTTTATTTGTGAATAAAATTAATAAAATTGATCATTTAACATTTTTTCAAAAAAAAAAAAAACAATACCCAAACTTGACATTGAAAATGAAGTTGACAAAGAGATCGGATTTTCAGAATCTGTTTCACTTCGTTTCTCACCAGATTTTGATTTCCCTTCTGCTTCTCTTTTTTTCATTTCTTCTTCTCGTTTTTTCAATTCTTCAAGTTTTTTCTTTTCAATTTCTTCCATTAATTTCTTTCTTCTTTCAGCTAAAAAAAAAAATTAACTATAATCAAGAAAAATAGAACAATATATCTCTATACCTTGGATCTGGGCAAGCCTAGATTCAAGTAATGCTGCAGGTTTATCTTTCAAAAAGATCTATTTTGATGAAAATATTAAAATTTTTTTTGAGAAATATTAGATTCAAAAAATACTTTAGTTTTTCCAAAGGCATAATCATCTTTGGATAAATTAATAACTTTTAATAATTCGATAACTCCTTGTTGATCTTTTTTTAATGCCTCTCTTTGTGCTGGTGGAAGTAAGTATGAGAACCTAAATGTATGGAAAGGAATCAACCAAAATAAAGTAAATTAAAATAAATAATAAAATACCTTTCAACAAAATCTGCGAATAAAAATCGAACAGGATATCCTTGTCTTCTAATTCTAACAGTTTCTAACATTCCAGAATATTGAAGCTAAATAAATCCATTTTGAAATTGAAAATTGAAATTAGAAAAAAAAAAAAAAAAAAAAAAAAAAAAAAAAAAAAAAAAAAAAAAAAAAAAAAAAAAAAAAAACTTGTTTTAAAACAAAATCTCCCATAAAATTGGATGGAACTTGAGCTTGATTTGGTTTGATACAACGAATAAAATAAGGTTGAGTTCTTTTTAATGTTACCATTAATTCTTCCAATGAAGTCTGAATTTTTTTTTTTAAAAAAAAAATAAAACTTTAAAATTGAATAGAAAAAAATATTGTACCTTAAATTGCCAACAAACAGTTGGAATTTTTCTTTTTAATGTTTCGCTTCTTCGACTTCCGGTTGTTGTCCTAGAATGATGAAATAAAAAGAAATCATGAATCAACGAAAAAAAGGAAGAAAAGGAAAATGAAAGAAAATGCATACACTGGTTCAGGGACTTCAACTTTCTTAAATCCAAAAATTTGTTGAATTAACTCAAGTTTTGAATTGGAGAGTGCTTCTAATAAATCAGAGCTCATAGTATCACGATTTTTCTCAAGAAATTCATTAGAATTGTAAGAAACCTACCAAGGAAAAATTATGTTAAAAAAAAAAAAATCCAATTTTGAAAAATGAGTCAAAAAATCAAAGTTGATACTTTTTCAGCATAATGTTTGATTACAAAAGAATCTTTAAGTAATTTATCTAAATCATAATTTGCATGACCTTTGTAAGATTCAGTCATTCTAAATTTAATCAATTCATTATTTATTTTATCTTTTTTGATTGAAGAAAATTAAATCAAACCTTGTTAGTAAACTATCAACAGTAGCTTTTGGAAAATAACTTTGTTCATCTAAAATATCAATTAATCCTCCTGGAGCTATATTTATCATATCTAAACAAGCTTTGTTATCCACAAATTGAATTTCAGAAACTTTAATTCCTTCATTTTTATATTCAATTTGTTCCAATTTAAATATATGTTCTAGAAAATATTAATTGAAAGTTATTATTTCTATTATTCAAAAATAAATTAATATTAAAAAGTGTTGAACCATTAAAAAAATCTTGAAGTTGCTCATTTGCTAAATTAATACAAAATTGTTCTAAACTATTTTTCTACGATTTTTTTTTGGATTAGTTTTTCCATTAAATTTTTTGAATTAAGATGTAAAAAATATACTTTAAAATTTTCAAATCCAAAAATATCTAAGACACCAATAAATTGTTTGAGGTTAGGTTGACAAATTGCAACATTTACTTGATCAATTATGAAATTAAAAAGTTGTCCATACATAGCTTTTGACAATGCGTCTCTTGAATCTTTTGCCTAATAAAATTGTCAGAAAAATTTGAAAGTAAAAAATAAATAAATAATAAATAAATAAAAACTTGGGTTTCTGTAAGTGGAGTAAAGATTCTTTCTCCTCTAATAAAAGATGATCTTTTAATTAATGGTATCTCTAAAGAAGCTGATTCAATTCCAAGAATATTTGAAATAATCGTTGAAACAGGAACATTTGCAATTGCATTTGCATCTTTAGTTTCAGGATCACAAACAAATGCAACGTTTCCCAAATGTAAAATTGCTACATGAATGAAATCAAAAAATCAAAAAAATCAAAAAAAAAAAATAAAGGAAAGAAATAATTCAAACCAGCAATGATTGAAGATATTTGAGAAATTGTTTGCGAAGGAAACATTGTCATTGCATTCTAATTGATCATTTGAATTAAATTGAGTTTAAATATTTTTTTAAAATATATTTTAATCCTCACCTTTAATAATGTGTACTCTTGTTGATCGTTGACTGTAGGAATTGTTGTACAACCTGATTGAGATAAATAATGAAATGATTCAGGTCCCTTTCCAGTCAAGAACAAATTCTCTAAGAGTATATTTGATTTGATGTTTTTATTTTTTTATTTTTTATTTTAGAAAAAAAGAACCTTTCTCAGTAGCATCAGCACCAGCTAATAAATAATAAAATATGTGATAATTTCTTTCATCTGGTGCTTGTCGAACAACTCTTGACTTGAAAAAGAAAAGAAAAGAAAAATTTTTCAATAAATAATAATGAAAAAGAGTAATATTTTACTTTTTCTAAAAGATATTGTTTGACTTTAGCTCCAGCAAGAATTCCCATATCATTAAACTGTAATTCAGTAAATTTACCCTTGATTCAATTTAATTTTTGATTGAAATCAAAAAGATTTATCTTTTTTTTTTTTAAACAAAAAATTAAATTTTCTTACAAATCGACTTGAGTTTTTATTGTAAACTGTTTTTGCATTTCCAAAAGCTTCAAGAACAATATTTACATTTAATACATCTTTTTGAATCTCAGATATTTGTTTTCCTAAATTTGCCATGTATCTTTTCCAAAAATAAAGAAATAAATAAATAAATTCATGAAAATTTGATATTAAAATGAATCAAAGAGTGTATTTCAACTAACCTACAAATAAATTTCATACTCTCAGTTTTTCCAGCTCCACTTTCACCACTATTAAAGTAATATGTTTGTTTTATTTGGTCTTGTAATTTTTTCTTTTTTTGAAAAAAAAAAAAGGAAACCTAATAACAAAAGATTGATTCTCTCCTGTAGCAATCAAAGAAGAATAAGCTTTTTCAGCTAATGCATAGATATGAGGAGAACATTGAGAAATAGACTTTTGACGAAATTGATGAGGATTATCATACATGTTTGGAATATCTTTAAAAGAATTAACGGCAACCAAAATTGTACCAATATAAGTCTAAATGAAAAATCAAATTGATTGTTTAGATATAAAAAAAAATTGAAAACTTGAAAATAATAATAAAACTAACATAAATTAGATCTCTTGAGTATCTTAAATTTAAATTTCTCAATATCACACTTTCATCTAAATCATCAAGAACAATCATATCTTCGACTCCTTCATTCCCCAATTGTTTGACCTATATAAATTTTTTTCCCATTAATATTTAACATTTAAAGAATCAAATGAATTAACTGTTAATTCTTTTGATGTTAATCCTTCAATTGGAGCAAAAAGATTTGGATCTACACCTAATCAATGAAATTATTTATTAGAATTTTTAAAAAAACTAGTAGATTTTTTGAAAAATTTACTTTCAAGATCAACTCCACTCAAATCAAAGTCTGGAGGAGGAGGTTCCTCTTTCTTTGGTGTTTTTGAAGAGAATCTCTATTGGAAAAATTTGAAATTATGAAATCAAGTCGTAACAGAACAAGAAACAATGGAAAGATATCGTTTGAAATAAAAAGAAAAGTTACCATTTTTCACTTCTAACTTCTATTAACAAATACAAATTCTATGAAAAAGTTTCAAACTTTTTGTTTTTAATAGTCTACAATAACAAAATTCCAAAAATTCAAAGCTTTTGAGGACCTATTGGAAGAAGGAAAACATTAAAACATTAAAACTTCAATTTTATACGTTCAAGTTTAAAAGTTTGAGATTCATTCATTCATTTCATTTCATTCAAAGTAGTTTTGACTTTTAATTTATTCATCAATATTAAGAATAAGACAAATCAATGAGTAATGAAATCAAATAAAGAATCATTATAAATGAAAGTTAGTTATAGAATTAGTCAAAGAGTGAAAGTTAGAGTTAGAGTCAAAGTGATATCCAGTTGAATTGATGCTCCCTATTTTATTGAAACTGTGAAAATAGATGAAGAAAAAGAAGAAGATACTGATGATATTGAAAATGAAAAGTATAAAATTGAAGATTGAGTTCAAAGAGTATATGTTGTGAAAGAGTTAAAGAGTTAAAGAGTTAAAGGTTGGAGTGACGGTATCAATTAGAATTGAAATTCAATTGAAGAAAGGAGGAAGGGGAAAAAAGGAAAAAAACAAAAAGGAAAATATTTCACAAAAGGAAAGTGGCAAAATCAAAAAAATCAAAACAAAAAACAAAATCTCTCCGAAATTTTCTCTTTTTCAAAATCTCAAAAGTTATCAATCATATTCTAACTTATAATTCAATGAATCAAAGGATCTTTTGAATTGTTTGTGAAAAGTAGAAAAGGTTAAAAGTTAAAGGAATTGGTTGTGACAATTAGGATCTGAAGTCATTTGAGAAAAAATTTAAAGAGAACTCCACCAAAGATCTTTTTATTGTTTGTTTGATTGTTCCCAGATCAACCAATAGCTCGTCTTGATGTTTTGATCTCTCTTTACTTTTGAGATTTACAGAAATTGAAACTGTGGTAGTAAGGCTTACTTTTACTTTTGTTCATTTGTTTATTTGTTTTTGGTTGATTACTGAGATCCAAAACAAAGAAAAGGATAAGAAGGATAGGACAAGGTGATGTTGTGATTGAAATTATTAAAAGAAAAGAAAGAAAGAAAGAAAGAACACTGCCTCTATTTCACTTTTACTTTATTTTTTTATTGTTTCTAACAATCTCCACTTTTTCTTGTTCTCTTTGATTGATTTTTTAAAAAAAGATATTTTACTTTTCACTGAAACGCTACGAAATCAATTGAGAAGTCAGAGTTTTTCGAATCATTATTCAAATTTTTTTATTTTATTTTTCTTTTTTATAGGCGCCACGGATGAAGATATCACGAGGATGTCTGTAATGATGCTAACGGATAAGTTAACCATACAAATACATTACTTGCACGGTCTAAAGTGAAAATTTGATTTAGAATTCAAAACAAGAAATAAATAGAAATGGGTCAGTTTTTTGGTGTATAGTTGTCTCATAGGTTAAAACCTCTGAAGTAGCAAATATATTTTTTAACATCATACCCAAAAAAAGGAAAAGAAGAAGAACCTTTCAAGAAAATTGTTCAGGCGAAGATCTAAAGTTGTTCGAACTTAATCAAGATTTGAGAGATTATTTTGATGAACACAAGAAACACTCCATTAAAATTTTATTTGAAGACGGTTTTTCAAAGACACGAACTCGTGGTGGAATTATGTTTCATTTGGAGTTGCAAGGTTCAAATGATTCTATTAGGGGAAGAAAAAAAAAATGTGATATTTGCATTTTTTTAAAAAATAAAATAAAGAAAGTTGAAATAAATTTAATGTTTCTCAGACTGACGTGCAAATATATTTTCATCCACACGATGGTCTTCGGAATAGCGTATATGTTCAACATCATCGAAACAAAATATAATAAAATAAGAAATTAATAAAAAAATGAAATTTACTTCAAGGAAACGGTTTTGAAAGGAAATCAATCATTTTCTGTCTTATCAATTAATAAGTGAAGTGAATCTATTGAATGAAAAAAAAAAGTTTTAAGATTTTATTTAATTCAAAATACAAAATGGGTCAGTTATTTGGTGTATAGTTGTCTCATAGGATTAAAACCTCTGAAGTAGCAAATATATTTTTAACATCACACCCACTCAAACCACAGAAAAAAAAAAAAAAAAAAAAAAAAAAAAAAGAGGAACCTTTCAAGAAAATTATTAAGAGGAAGATCTTGAAGTTAGGAGATACAAATGATTCTATGAAAGAAGAAGAAAGATGTTAGGCTATGTTATAACATAAGAAGTGAAATAAATCTCAAATAAATGGAAAAATAAGTTTCAAAAGAATAAATGTTTCTCAGACTGACGTGCAAATATATTTTCATCCACACGATGGTCTTCGGAATAGCGTATATGTTCAACATCATCGAAACAAATAATACAATAATAAAAATAACAATCAAATAATAAAAGAAATAAAATCATAAACTCATAAAAGAAATAGAAGTTACCTTCCGCATGGGATCTAACATGAACAGAGATCTCAAAATTGTTTCTCAAGCTGAATTCATTTTTTTTTTTGATCCTCAACCATCAGGTGTCATATCTAAATGAAATAAATAAAAATGAAATTGAATTGAGTTGAATAGAATAGAATTGAATAAAATAGAATGAAATTACTTGATGATGAATTGATGAAGAAAACACAGGACACTTATTCAATTAGACAATTAGAAAATAGACTTGTTCCCTTGTAGACCGGAGGGAAATCGAGAAAAAAAATTTTTTTTTTTTCAAACCAAAATATTTTCCTTTTTGGAAATTAAAAAAA
>Ga0209960_1004715_pt1 | contig 10192 bp, 16 predicted proteins | sample ThiBiot_500_plan_2_FD_183947 | JGI IMG/M metagenome (GOLD analysis project Ga0209960, IMG submission 183947) | Wastewater bioreactor microbial communities from Cape Town, South Africa - Thiocy_expt_500_plan (SPAdes) | ecosystem: Engineered > Bioreactor > Thiocyanate-remediating >... | reverse complement strand
GCTTTCGTCAGCCATTGTCTCAAAGAGATCTCAACAAAAATAATACTAAAGGGCAAAAAAAAAGAGCTGCGAATGTAAATTCTCATTTTCCGAAGGATTTTCTCGGAGAAAAGAACTGGCTCCCCACGAGCTGAAGAATTTCAAATCAATAATACAGTTTTTATTCACACAAACATTTTAACAGTACGAAACCAGCTCAAATAGCTCGAATAAAGTTAGTGTGACTTTACCATCGAAATCTGTGTCTTTCGCGATGAACCAGCTCTTTGTGTGACCTAAAATAACGCAGAGCTCCATAAAGTTCTCGAAAGAAAGCTTTTGTCTCTTGTTTCTATCGAATTTTCTGAATAACAAGGTAGCATATTGTGGTGGGATGTTGTTGAAACCAGCTGCTCCCAAAGCTTGTTGCAATTGTGCCAAATTGATCAGATCTGATTTAAACAACGATTAGCTAATGTATAAAGCATTTTAAAAATCATATTACGTACTTGAACGGTTAATATCAACAGCTTCAAAAGCCGCGCGCATCGAACGAATAAACTTGTACAATTGCGCGAACTCTGTTACGTATATTTCGTCATTAATATGTTTATAACACTATATATCATATTACAAAATTTGTACGTTAAATATTTAGCATACCTATAAAGTTAATGGATTGACTTCCATCTATATCGAACATCTTGATTAATAAGAAACAAATGTTCTCGCCAAATTTTTCTCCGCTGGCACTAAGCGCAGTTTGGAGCTTGACGACGTCGATTTGCCCAGTCTTGTCTTGATCCACCGTTCCGAACCACTCGCGCAACAAAAACATCTCATCTGGATTAGGATTGCCATATTGAAGAAGCTGAAGGGTTAATATGTTAAATAAGATGTAAAGGTAAAAAAAAAAAACAAAAAAGTTCTTACCCATTCGCGATCGCGATTTCCAGCCAAACCTTGAGAAGCAGAAATATCATTAAATATCGATATAATTATCGTGTAAATGCATGCGCCGTACCAGTCGGAATATGTTTGTGGTCGATGGGCTGTCCCATAGGAATGTTATCGTGTCCCAACTGAGAGGCCATCAAGGGCACTGCTTGTCCTTGTTGAATGATCTGCCCTTGAGGCATATTTTGAGGCATCATAACAGGCATAGCATTAGCATTGGTCATCATATTGGGCATACTGGGCGATTGAGGCAGCATCTGTTGCTGCATCCCTTGAATTGCAGGCATTGGTTGATTTTGCGCTGGCATGCCCAAGTATCCTGTATCCATAAAGTTAGTACCACATGATAACGTTGTGTTGAGAATTGGGCCGTACTAAACTCAGTTTTCTAAGATCAAAATAAAAATGCTGATTTGCATTCCACTACAATAATACGAAAGATCGTAATACTATTATTTTAGTAAAAGCTTTATGTAGTGCAGTTGTTTATCGCTACTAGTTCAGCAGCTCTTTTGTGGATTCTCTCGATGGAATGAATTAGGTTGTAAAACTCGTACCAGTTTGGATCTGCGGATAACTTTGTTGAGATTGAGCAGGATTAAATGTTTGATATTGAGGTGAGGCTATTTGAGGACCGGCTTGGTAGTTCCCCTGACCTACAAAACACATCAAGCTTAGGTTAGTTAAAGAATGCATTCGTTATATTCATAGACATTAATTCTATTATCATCTCGAGTAATAGTGCGAAATTTTCATTGTGTCCAAAGAATCATACGTATAATTTTACGAAAACTGCATATTTGCTTTCTATTGTTTTGATAATTATGTCTTACCCTGTCCATAATTCATATTGCTTGCTTGTAGATTTTGCGTAGGTGCTGACGGAAATAAAAAATATTAGAGTCAGAATTCTGGATCTAACGATCTCGGCGAGCAATTTTATCGAACACTTGCTTGGCTATTTAATGCAATAATTAATTACCATAGTTCGGACTTCCCCACGGATTTTGTCCCATAGCTCCTTGAGTATTATAAGTTGGTTGTCCTGAACCGAGATTTACATTCTGCTGTTGGTTCATTTGGGGAGAATATTGACCGGGATACTGACTCATGTTGTTCTAATATTCGAAGTTCGAAAATGATTGTTTGCGCAAAGAAAACGAAACAATTAATTTTGGCGAGTTTCCATCCGCACATTTTAAACATCCTTTCAAGCGAAAAAGATAATTTTAGCAATTACAGACCATGTGAATCAATATTAATATATACAAATTCAAAAAACTACTTCTGTTAATCTTTCTATGAAACCACGTGACCGTTGATGATTTCGGCAGTTAAGTTATTCAGTCCATTTTATTTTCTTGTACATAACACCAACCGCTATTATTATTATTTGTATCATATGTCATGAAAAATTTAATACTACTTTTGGTATTTTTTTTTTTTATTTGTTTTGAATCCAACAGCAAACCTCTCACCTGTGCTGATTGCAACTGCTTTCGAAAATCACCATGTGTTGATAATCCTGGTGCAACTGTTTTGTGCCTGACGAATGACACGCAGATTTATTGCTCGGATTCGTCGCTGACGCACTGCCTTTACGGATGTGGCGTTAATACTGATGGAAAAGAGCGATGTCTGTGTCCTTATAATTGTTCAGGACATGGATATTGTTCTGGCGGAGTAACGTGCAATTGTGATACTGGTAATTTTTTTTTTTTGATTTTTATTAACTTAATTTCATGAATATTCTACCTATCAGAATATAATAATAAATATGTAATATAATGTAGGTTATTTTGGCTCGTACTGCAATCAGACAGACTCTTGTTTTGGTAAAGTCAATGGGCTCCACTGCGATGCTGCCAACAGCTCGCAAATGATTGCCTGCTATAACGGCCGAATGTAAGGACACTAAACTGCTCAGTATATAATACACAATAGCAAAAACCTTTATTAGATGAGATCTCACCTTTACTTATCTTGTACCTTTCAGACGAAATTATTATCCATGTAGTAACTGTACATTAAACGACGTAACTGGTCTTGGATTTTGCAATTGTCCGAATAACTGTTCAGGTAAACCTCAACAATAACGAAAATGTTTGATCTCGTTCTACTCTTGAAAAAAAAAAATACAATATTTTATTTATATTTCATATTATATCAGGTAGTGGTATTTGTTCGCAATCAGTTCTCTCGTTGGGCGAATGCCAATGTACCGGAAACTTTGTTGGTACAGACTGCAGCACTGAATACACCTCGTGTTCTGCTTCTTTGGAGGTATCAGAGTGTAGCAATAAGACTCTTGTGAATTGTCTCAACGGGGCAGTCAATTCATATTATAATTGTCCTTACGGATGTGGGGTACGTAAATGACTCAATCTAGCTGTCCGAACCTAACGTCCTCCTTGTAGACGAATATAACCGATGCTTTTTGCACTTGCGGACCTGGTTGTGGACTACGTAAGTTCAATACAAAAAATTAATTTGAAATTGAATAATTATTATTTTATAGACGGAAATTGCACTGCTCAAGGAAGGTGCCTATGTTCCAACGGTTATTCCGGGGAGTTTTGCAACAAGACTACCGTCTGCACGAGTCTAAAAGTAGGGTATATTTGCCTCAGTTCGTAAGCTATCAGATACGATCCGTTACGGTACTTCTTTTATTTATACTTATATTATATTTTAGATCTACCATTGGGTACTGTAATGCGTATCAGTTGGATGATTCGTTCACATTAAATTGTCCATACGGATGTGCCAGTAGACAATGTCTTTGCAGCAGTACAAATTGTATCAATGGTGATTGCACGTCTATAGGAATTTGTAGATGTAATTCTGGGTGGACAGGACCTAATTGTGGTCTACTAATTGGTAGTACTCCTGCTTTGAATGCCGTAAGTTTTGAACTGTAGATCCGAAATTCCAAATTAATTTAAATTGGCAATGGACAAAAACACTTATTCTTACCGAGCGCTAATTGGAATAAATTACATTTAGTATTTTAATGGTATTGAAGGGGTCTAATTTTATCAAATTTATTAATTTTTCTTTCAGACCGGATTCTGCGCCAGTAGAGTGACAGGATATTACTGCGATGGCAATAATTTGGTCCGTTGTTATGAGAGTGTTACTTTATCAATTGAGCCATGTCAATTCGGCTGCAATTCAACTTTGTGGAGCGGATCGAACACTTGTAATATCGTGGAATGTCCTCCAGGTACTTTAATCACATCAATTTGCATTCATATGCATATTAATTGCCGAGTACAGGATTTTTTGGTGAGTTTTGCCAACATTCGGATCCATGTGTGGACGGGTCGCTGTCGGGAAGTAGCGCCCCGAACCAGGATTTTTGCGTTGGAAATTACGTGGTTCAATGCAGGTCAGTTCATTTTAAACTACATTATTGGAATTGATTATAAACTCTAATATTGTTTTATAGTTCACCGAATGCCACGACGGTAGCAAGAATATTTTGCGTTAACGGATGTACTGGATCAACCGCTATCGGACGTCCGACTGCGACGTAAGCTGACGAAAATACTTAAATATGCATATATTCCTAATGATACATACGCGTAGATGTAATTGCGATTGCGGCGCGCAAGGAATTGGATGTGATCTCTACGGCAACTGCAACTGTCAACCAGGGTATCTTGCGTGCCCATCTGGTACGTGTACATAATATATAAGTTAATACAATAATAATGTTATACATGATACGCATTGTAGTCAACTCCAAAAATTAATTAATTAATTTGAAATTTCGTTGACAAATCCAGTCGACGCAGCTGCAAAAATTAATAGTTAAAGAAAATTATAATCTTATATGCAATCACACATATATTCATTAGTACTTTGTTTTCTACGCTTTAACTTTGCTGATGGATCTATATTTAGGTTTCACTGGCAGTGACTGCAGTGTGGCGACCAATCCCTGTTCAGGCAAGAGTGGCGTGTCAGTGTGTCAAGCGAGCAATTCGTCGCTCATGTACTGCTTCAACGGCGTAGTTTCTGCCGCGGAGACGTGTCCGAACGGTTGCACAAACTCGATCGGATGTGCTTGTCCCAATGATTGTTCAGGTACACACGGATGAAATTCATATAGAAAATAATATAATTTGTTTATTTAACCAACCATATGCGATTACGTTGGATATTTAATGCAAAAATTAGAAATTTTTTTGGTTTTTTTTTCTAAAAATAGTAATTTATTTTCAGGCAATGGATTCTGTTCACCGAGTGGCGGTTGTTTGTGTAGCGCGGGTTATGTCGGAGATGACTGTTCGGATGTAAGTCCGAAAATATTCCATATTTGGAAGTATAGATCGAATTGGATATTAACCTCGTGCGTTAGGCTTTGGGTTGCGCGGAAAAACCGAACGGATTGACATGTGATTCGTTAGGACAAAGTTTGTTGACGTGCATGCGCAACAGAATACTGTCCAACGTCACGTGCCTGGGTGGATGTGTTGACGGTGACTGCAAATGCAAAGATAACTGTGGCGGACATGGAACTTGTCGCCAAGGAGTTTGCGCGTGTAACAATGGATATGTTGGCGATGCTTGCGAGATTTGTAAGCGGAAAAATTATTTTTAGACTTTGGGATCTAATCGGTTTTTTTTTTTTTCCAGATGTGGACTCAGATGTTGCAGCTACATTCATTATAGTTATTTGCGTAGGAGTGGGTGCAGCTGTAACCTATTTCTTGATCATTTATAAGAATACTAAAGTTGCAACGCCCCAAGTTGAAATGGAAGATCTGAGAGGCAAGAATCGCGCTAATGCAGGGCGATTGCGCATTAGTAGACGCGCAACTACAGCACTCAACTTGAATGTTGCGGAAGATTAGGTGTAGAAAATAGTTGTAGCAGAGGGTGTACATATAAATTTTATTTTGAGTATCCGAGTGCAGATCCTTTTCTCAAGTAATACGTCTCAATTGTTGTTGAACTATTTGTTGCAATCCCAAATAAGTATCGTACATTAGAGTAAAAAAAAATAAGTTTTTTTGTGTTTTTAGTATTTATTTTCGCATATCAAATTGAATACTCGCACTAACGCTGCTTTCTTTCGCGCTTTTTTGAGTTCGTTTCTTCGAAGTTATTCGCTTATTATTATTTTAATTATTTTCACCACTCAACGGTCGGCGCGCTGGCTTGAGCCCAATCCCTCAACTTCTTATGAACACCTTCTTTATGAGCAGCGTGGGCCCATCGGTCAGCCCATTCGTCCATCTTGTTTCGGTTAGCGCCAATAGCTAAGCCAACCAATACTAGCGGCAGTTCTGGTCCTTCGTCGCCGATCAGATTGAGCACTTTACGCGCTGTTTCTTCAACTTCTGTTGGCGAAGAGAATAATCGAACTAATATTTCATATGTACGCGAGCCAGACTATAATAATAAAATATTACAAAATTTTTTCGTTATGAAAATCGAAACAGATCAGGTTATCTTTTTTTTTCTTTTTAAGAAATAAAATGGTATAAATATTCAATTACCTCGTAATCGGTATGATCCTCTACAAAACTAGCACCGTGGCTCATCAGATTGGCCACAATCAAATTAGTCAAACCTTTGTTTAATTGTATTGCACGTTGAAAGTATTCAAATGCTTCATTAAAGTTCTTGACCATTAGTGAGGCACTGCCGCATATCTCGTATAGTTTGGGGTTCGCAGGGTTCAACAACAACGCTCTATTAAAATTAATCAAAATTATTTTTGGTTTTTGTAACGGATTCGATTATTATTTTTAAAAATCAATAAATGGACTTACCTTTGGATAAATCTCGTCGATTCGTCTTTGTTTCCCTTTGCTGCTTCGATTTGAGCCAATCTTCCGATAACAATTTCATTTTGCGGATTCATTTCATGAGCCTTTCGCAAGATCTTGTCTCGTTCTTCATTCTCTGGCACTAATTCGGCCAATTGAATATATGCATCGACATCGTTTATATAAACGAGGTTATTTTTGGTATTGGCATCGTTCTGGCCTGGCTGCGGCACGTTTTGATTAATTTCAGCATCTTCATCGTCTACATCCGCAATTTGACGCTTTTTGACCTTTGGAATTTTAGATTCTTCGAACCCCAAAATTCCCTATTAACGTTTCCAGTTATTTCAGCCGTTTCGAAAGTTCTCTAACAAATAGAGATCCAGCTCAAAAAAAAAATATAATATTGTACCTTATTGTGTTCGTCAACATGCTTCTTATCGGTTTCAGCATCTTTTTTGGCCTTTGCAACCAACTTTTCGTGGCCGTACAAGACTTTTTTGTTATGTGTTTCGATCAGTTCGATCGCTTTACTCAAAATTTCAATGGCACGGTTACTATCACCAGTCTTGCCCAAAATTGTGCCTAAATAAAGTGTAAGAAATCGTAGAAGATTTTAAATAACCAAGAAAATTCGCTTTGTTAAATTTTTTTTTAAGATCTTGTAATTAATGTTGAAAAATATTATTATCCCGATGCGTACCAATAAAAGTAAGTGCATCAATATCGGTAGGATTGATTTCCAAGACTCTACTGAAGGTATCTACGGCTTCGGGGTACTTTTGTAGCGTCAATTTCAATGTCGCTAATGTTTTGTACCCTGAAATATGCGACGGATTTTCTCTAATAAATTGTTCTAATGCAGCCGTTGCTTTAGCTTCGTCTTTGTTTTGTTCGTAATTGCAAACAATAATGTCGAGAATAGCCTCTTTGTCATTACTAAAACAAATAAAAATAAATAAAACGTATATATGCAATTTTTAATATATATTTATAAACAACGCATTGTGATAGGTAAATATATTTTAAATGAGAATATTTTTTTGGATTTTTTTTTTATTTTGACTTACGGAACGAGGCTCAAAAGCTTATTAAAATACTCCTTTGATTTATCGTATTCTCCTTTTCTCATATAACAAATGCCAAGTCCTATAATAAAACATTAGTCATTAATATATAAATGTTAGTAAACAGGGTTAATAAATTCGTTCTAGATCCAAACAAAACAATAAAGCTGTAATTATTATCGTATTGTATATATAACATTACCTCTAATGGCTTTAATATAATTGGGACTGGAGTTCAAGGCAGCTTGAAAATGCGCGATCGAGGCGTCAAAATCACGGAACGATAATAATTGAAGGCCTAATTGGACTTCTGATTCGGCTGTAAAATGCAATAAATTATTATAGTATTTATATGCATAAAGAAAAAATAGAGAATATTTGCTTGTAAAGATCTAGATTAAAAAAACCAAGGGTTTACCAGTTAAGTGATATTGATTAGAAAAGTCTTCTGATGTTACTTTAGTAGTTGCTTCGGTAGTGTAGTTTCTCTTAATGTTAAAAATAGTCTGCATCTGAAAGTCACAGGTTAAAAAAAAAATATTTAAAAATTACTATGACAATTAAACTAACCTTGTATGTGTTTGTAAATACTCTACTATCATTTTTCAGTGCTAATAAAATATTTTGAGTAGATTTTTTGTTTGATCTGTTTTTGTTATTATTTCGGCTGACTGCAGTGGAGAACGATCTGCTAGTCTTCAAAAATTGCTTGCGACCAATAGACACAATACTACGCAACATTTTAAGGGCGTTGTTGTGCTTGTTGAAAAAAAAACCGACGAAAAACAATAATTTACTTTCATTGTTAGCTGCATCCATGCACTTTACGTTTTTGGAAACGTACACATGATAGAAAAAAAAACTAAAGTCTCTTAAGATACATTTTTTTTTCGAGTGGATCAGGCAGGGAACAAAGTCGAATTGCCCGAGAAAAATTAGAAACAACAACGCATATCTTGCTAAAATAACAGAAAAAACTGTATTAATTCCTAAGATGTCTTCAATTGATAACTCGAGTTGGAAAAAAACTGTAAAAAAAGAAACTTTTACATTACTGTACAATCGCGTTTTGATTTTTTGCCATAATTATTGTCATTTGTATTGTTAGAGTTATTTGTCTTAAATTTTTCTGGCACAAGATCGGCTAAGAGCCGCAACATATTAATTCTAATATTTTTCCAATGTTCCACGTCGTTATACAGGGGACCCATACAATGTCCAAAAGTGGAAATCAACCGGTGATAAGTATATACCTTCGCGTCCCTATAATCCTTTAAGAACGCATTGTAAGAGTAATTGGTGATGCCGTAGTGACACAGCTGCGTGTAATAAAACTGCGCCGCAGCGACTTCGATCTCTTTCGGATTGATCGCACTGGTCCAAAAAAAGAATCCAAAATCGACCAGGCCATTGCCTAAAAAGGAAATATCAATTATATTTCGTTCATTAATATGTAATGCTGGCTACTTTGTAAACATACCTTTTGAAGTATATTCCCAGTCAATTAAAGCAATTTTTCCTTGTGTGACGTGGCGGGGATGTCCGATTTGAAGTGCCAACTCTTCCAATGACAGATCTGATAATTTTTCTAAAGAATATTCAATGAGCTCGTGGCTGACGTCATTATGACAACGTACTATACTCTTCTACGGCCTTTTCATGGAACATCCAATTATGGATCCAAGTGTCTAGGTGTAAAATTGATTGAAATTTCGATGTTTCTAATCGATCGATGTACGCGTTCACTTCTTGATCCAACTTATCGTGATTCATTTCAAGCTAATATACCACGTTAATAATAATAATAATAATATAACCAAAATAAGGCATACAAAGCATTGCGGCCCGTAAGCGTGTTCTACGGCGTCTTTCGTGAATTTCATTCCGTAGCTCGTCAGGCGCTTGACCATCCAATGGCGCAAGTCTTCGCTGCCTATACTTTGAACTTCGTCCAGCGTTTGACCCGCGTACATGGCGTGCATTCTCGCCTAATAATGGTGTCAGGCAATTAGTTTTGGTGTCAAAGTGTCAAAGTGTCAAAGAGGTGACTTACCAACTCGCGTAATGCAGCAAATAAGATTGGCGTTTCAATTCCATCACGCATATCAAAGCACATGTAATTTTCCAAATATTCCATTGTGAATGCTTTCTTTGTCTCGTCACTTCGAAATGCCGCCAAACACTTCGGGAATAGCGGATCATCAACGGACAATTTCGTGAAAAATTTTTCTTCAAGCTCAAATTTTCCAAAACCCGCTGCTGGGCCACCAAATTTAAACACAAATTTCTTCATTTTTTCTAAATTATATGGATCATACTCGATCTCGTCTACGAGATACAACGCTCCGCTACATCCAAACTGCTCACCTAAAGGTTTCTTTTGAAATTTCACAATTTTTTCACCGT
>Ga0209960_1004714_pt1 | contig 10192 bp, 12 predicted proteins | sample ThiBiot_500_plan_2_FD_183947 | JGI IMG/M metagenome (GOLD analysis project Ga0209960, IMG submission 183947) | Wastewater bioreactor microbial communities from Cape Town, South Africa - Thiocy_expt_500_plan (SPAdes) | ecosystem: Engineered > Bioreactor > Thiocyanate-remediating >... | reverse complement strand
TTCAATATTAAAATTCCAAAGAAATATTTTTGTAATTTAACAAACCAACCACCAAAAAATCAAGAAAGTGAAACTCAAAACCAAAAATTGTCCGCCATTTTATTTATTTGTCTCCTGAAGCGCGGTGCAAATTATTTTTAATTCACTTTTCCTCCTTTTTGTTCCTGATTCCTGCTTCTTGGACTGATTCCCCTTTGCATAAATGTAACTCTGATTCTTATTCTATTTCTTAATCATACAGTACATTATGATTCTACTTTTCAATGAACTAACTAACTCAATTCTTATAGATATCTTTGGTTTTTTTTGAGAATTTGGAACTATTTGAAATTGAATTGAGAGACAAGGCTGATATTTAGAAAGGTAAGATTCTTAATTATTTCTTAATGATTTGTCCTTAATATTCATGTAGTTTGATGTTTGATATTGTAATTGTTAAATACTTATTAACATCTCTAAAAGCTCTGAAATATATATTCTTGGTTGTTGGATAGGTTAGATAGTGAGGAAGTTGTTGTTTTAATAGAACAGAAGCCTTGTTGAAAGTGACTGGAGGTTTTATTATCATAAGTGTTTGAGAATTATTGTTAATGATAGATTTAAAGTAAAATATTATGAAGATTTGAAGAAAGTGAGAATTAGAAATTTTAGTTGAAAGTTATTGGTAAAGTTATTTGTTATGCATAAAGATATCTTTACTCTTTTATGCTTCATGAGATTAATGTTTCTTTCTTTTCTCTTTTCTAGATCTCTTCCCTTTTGTGTATATATAATTAAGATTGTTGGAATTATTTGGAAATTGTTTAATAGAATTCAAAATTCAAAAAATAAGTTTGCATTGTAAATTTTTGTTGATTGTATTGTAACACAAATTAAGTCTTGAAATTTCACAAGGAAGAGGATTTTTAGATTATTGAGATTAAATTATAATTGTTATGAGAGAAAAGTTTTAATTGATAATTAGTATAAAAAATGGATGGAATAGTACCTCAAAGAAAGGAATCAGTTGATGATTTTTTTGAAATAGGCAAAAATACCATACTTATTGACTCAGATAGTGAAGATGATGATGACCTAATGATTATCCCTTCAAACAACTCAACAAATAATTTACCTAAAACAGAAAATTTAATGGATCAGAATAAAAGTTTCACATCAATTGAAAACAATAATCAATTACCAAATGAAGAAAGTTTATCTCAAATTTTACCCTCTCTATTCTCTCAAGAGGATGAAAATAACAACGAATTAATAAATGAGAAAAATGATATTCAAAATGAAAGCAACTCAAGAATGATAACTTCCGATATTCAATCAATAGAGAAAAATAATATGCAAAATGGAAATTCAAATTCAATTTCAACTCAACCCACTTCAATTTCACCTCAATCTTCAATTTCTAATACTTCTCCACAAATTACAAAAAATCCAAAAATCCAAAGAACTCCTTCATCATCAAAAAAAGTAGAAAGGATTATGACTCCCGAGTTATCTCAACGTTTAGAACAATTGACCACCCGCTTTAAATATTCCACTGTTTGACTCTTCCTACTTTTTTTTTTTTTTTTTTTTTCCCCTCCGTAATTAATTTTCTCAAATTATTTATTTATTAGGTCATATCAGCTTTTGAGGGTTTGAAAAAAGAACTTGAAATATTTGAAGGTTTTAAAGAGAAAATTAAATGTCCTTTTCCAGGATGTCCCTCCTCTTCAAACTCTCTCTTGACTCATCTTCTTGCGACACACACTCCTTATAGATGCACTAATTGCAAACTTTCATTTCATTCTTCATATCTTTATCATACTCACTTAAGAGTTGTTCATTATAGTATCATTTCTTTCTTTTCTTTTTCTTTTTTCTTTTTTGTTTTCTTTTTTTGTTTTATTTAATGAACGAATTAATGAATTTCATGACTTTTCAATCTAGTTTTACAAAGAAAACCACAGAACCAAGGTTTTTTTTTTTTTCAAAATCTTCCTTTTTTTTTTTTCAATAATTAAAATTAAAAAAAAATTTTTTAATCTTTACAAGGAGATAAACCATCGGATGCAGTTTACATTTTGAAAAGAAAAAAAGATAAAGCTTCCATCATGATTTATTATCAATCTAATTCAGAAAAACTTGGTGCATTATCTACTCTTTCTCTCAATGGTGTTGGACAGTATAAATTTATTCCAGATCCACAAGTAGTTTTTTCTTTCATTCTCTTAACCACAATGATTGAAAAAAAATATAAAGAATAAAATGAATCCAATGGTGGGAAGTTTTGTAAATATTGTTAATAAGACTGCAACTCTTGATTTCAAAATTCCTGTTATGTGTCCAAGAATTGTTACTAAGATTTTAAATCAAGGTGGAGTAACATTAGTAAGAGCTATTATTTTTTCAAAAAAAAAGAAAAATACTGATTTTTAAATTAGGTTGTAACAAGAGAACTTGGGGTTGCTAATTTAATTGTACCTAAATTGGTTCATACAAAGCCTGGAGATTTGATTTTGATGGGTTTTTCTTTTCTTTTTTTTTTATTTCTTTTTTTTAAAAATAGCTACAATTTTTTTCTTTTTCTTCTAGGAAATGAAAATACAGATCTAGAGTTTTGTCAGCCACAATCCAATGATTCTAATTTAGATCAAAGTCGAATGTGTGGAATTGTATTTGATACACCGCAAGCTTTAAGCAATGGACAATATTCTATTCCATTTTTTACTTGTTATGTTGATACCTTTCATTTATTCGTTCCATCAGAGTCCAAACAAAATGTTTATTATTATTATTATTTATTTTTCAAATAATTTCAATAATTTCAATAATTTCAATAATTCAAAAAAAAAAAAAAAAAAAAGAATCAAAGAAAAAGAGCAGCAGAAGAAAATTTAGAAAATGAAAAGACAAAAAGAGCAAATGTAAATCCTTCCATAGATTCTTCGTTTCAAAGTCTCATTACGGAAATAAAATTGAATCTTGAAGGAGTTCCATTTCGATTCCCTGTTCCACTTAATTATCCAAACGATTTCATCTTTTGTAAAGTGAACGTGATAGTACCCTCAGATCTGAAAGTAAAAGCAGCCATGGATTTAATTGAAACCCAAAAGGAAGACCTTCAACTAACTTCTTTCTCTGAAAAATTATACTCACTCCTAAGCATTTTCACAAAACCAGCAATTCCAAGGAGTATATTTCCTTATTGGATTTCAACTTTAACAGGGAGTCAAATAAACCACCTTCAACTTCAAGAGAGACTAGATCAATCATTACTTGAGCTTGAAAAAAAGAAACTTATTGAAGTTAAGGACTCAAATATCACCCTTCTTAAGAATCCTTTTCCTAGTTTAATTTATGGAGTAAAATCGATTTCAAGAACAAAAGCCTTTTTCTCACAAAAGTCCTCACAATTAAAGACTGATATTCAAAAAACTCAAGCTCAAGAAAGAAGGAAAGAGAAAGGAAAAGAAAAAGAGAAAGAGAAAGAGAAAGAGAATGAAATTATAATTGATGAGGAAGAGGAGAAAGACCTCAATATTGATGACCAAATAGAAAGCCAAATGGAAAATGAAATGATTCAAGAAAAGAAAAGAGAAAGGGAAAGAGAGTTATTATATGTGAAGACTTTATTTCAATCTATCAATCAACAAATGCGATCATATTCTTTAAAAAATCCTCAAAGTTGGAGGTTCATGAACGAGATTAGCCCTCATATCAGGTCCTTATTCATGATTCCTTTTAATTTTAAACTCATTGCAAAAGAGGCCATTATTTCTTTACTTCTTACTGGGGATTTTCTAAGGGAAGTCCATGGAGACCATGAAAAAGCCTTGGAGCTTTATCAACTTGGTATCATTTTAATTGGAAATCCAGATTCCATGTTCAGATTTTTCCCTGTTTTAATTGCTATCTCCAGAACACTTTTTTGTCAAAGGAAATTTGATAAAGTTCAAGACTGTCTCGAGAAATTACTTTCAATTGAACTGATGTCTAGTGGAAATGGACCCCAAAATTTTTTTCTTCGAGTCTCAAAGATTTTTCATGAGATGGGAATGTTATTTGTTAATACTGACTTCTTACCAACCGCAAAAAAGTTTTTCTCAATGGCATTACGTTTCAAACGAAATTATTACCCAACCCAAAACAATGAAGATACTCTAAATACAAGTTTAGAATTGACATTCTCAGAGCCAACTTTTGAAAAAAGGATTGAACACCTAAACCATTTTGCCCCACTTACAAATAATCCTCAAATTGGTCACTTAAAAGCAATAATCGCTCAAATCTTTGGAAAAGTTTATTTCCAAGAGAAAAAGTTCTCTGAAGCGAGAGAGTATTTCCAAAGTGCTCTTCAAACCCAAACCGATCTCCATAATCATGTACATCCAGCCACTTTTCAAAATTTATTTGATATTGGACAATGTTATTTTGAAACTAATCAATATGAACAAGCAAAGGATTCCTTTGAGCAAGCTCTTACTGTTTCACAAACCTTACTTCTCAATGAACATCAACCTTCACATGTCAATTTATTTTCCCTCTTAGGCAAAGCTCAATTAAAACTCTATCATTTTCAGAAAGCGATTATCAATTTTAAAAAATCAAATGAAATTCGAAAAGCTCTTGGTCAAAATGAAACAACGAGAGAATTTTTACTTAACCTTCGAGATATCTCTTCTTGTAAAATTCAACAAGGCAAATATGATGAAGCTTTACAAATTCTCTTAACTATGTTTGAAGCTTATTCCTCCAACTCTCAGTTTCCTAACAAGGAAGAAGTTGATCTTTGGAAAGCTGAAGTCTGCTTTGATTTGGGGAAAGTATATTCCAAGTTAGGACAACAACCTTTATCAAAATACTATTTTGATGAATGTATCAAACTTGCAAAATTATTAAATGAAAATGGACAACCTACTGCAAGGAGATCTTATGGGAAAATTGCTGAAGAAATTGGATGGTCTTATGTTCAAGTTGGACAATTTGCAGAAGCAAGACAGTTTTTAATTACCAGAATTGATATTGAGAAAAAACATGGGAAAATTCATGATATTGACTTAGCTGATTATATGGATCATATTGGAAGAAATTTTTTTGAAACTGGACAATTTGATGAAGCAGAACAACATTTTATTTCATGTTTGCAGATCATTGCATCATCTTTTGGAATTACAAATTTGAATCTTGGTTTATTTTATATTTTTATTTTATATTTTTTTTTTCGCGATTTCAAACTTTTGAATTTTAATTTTATTTGGATAGATTTATTAGTAACCCTCAATCATCCTAATATTGGTACTACCCTTGGTTGTATAGGACAAATTTGTCTCCAAAGAAATCAACTAAAGATGGTTCTTCTTCTTTTTTCTACTTCCTTTCATTTGTTTCATCGATTTCATTCTCATTCTCATTATCTAATTAGGCTGCTGATTATTTTAATCGAGCATATCAGTCTTGTTTCAGAATTCTTGGTTTTTTTAATTTTTTTTTAAAAATTTATTTATTGATTTATTTAATAATTTATTTATTGAATTCTTCTCAATTAATTATTCTCAAAAAAAATTATAAATCAATAAATTACAGGAGAACAAAATTATAACACTCGATTTTTCTGGGAAAAGGCGAAAGGAATGAGAGAAATATATCAACTATAAAATATTGAAAATAGAAGAAATTAGAAATTGAAAATAGAAATTGAAAACCTCAAGTATCCTTATGTATGTATGTATTGTAACAATAAAAAGTAAATTGAATTGATGTTTTCATTTTTTTTCAAAAAAAAAAAAAAAAAAAAAAAAAAAAAAAAAAAAAAAAAAAAAAAATTGGTGCGAGATGCAGGAACTGATGGAGGAGACATCAGAGGATGCCTACAATCAACAACTACTAGATGCATGTGAGAATGGAGGCATTGAACTTGTTAAACAATTACTTACAATCCCAATGATTAATGTTAATGTCAAAGATAAACTCTATCTAGGTTTAACCCCGCTTATCTATGCCTGTATATATGGATATTATGAGATTGTTGAGTTGTTATTAAATGATGGTAGGATAAAAATTAACTTGGGAGATGATAATGGAGGTCAAACTGCATTCTATTTAGCATGTCAGAATGGAAGGACTGAAATTGTGAAGCTTCTATTAAGTAATCAAGGAGTGGATATACATCTATGGAATAGTTATAATGGGTTTACTCCTCTCATGATGGCTTGTCTTCCTGGACATTTAGAAGTTGTAAAATATATACTAGTTAGTGGAAGAGAGATAGATGTGAATGTGAAAGAGAAGACTGGTAAAACTGCAATTGAAGTAACAAGAGATGAAACAAGTGTTTATAAGAAAAAGGGAATTTATGAAACAGAAGAAAATTATCAAAATAGGATTGAAAATTATCCAAAGATTATTGAACTATTGGAATCTTTTGAAATGGATCCAAATGAAACAAGGAGACAATTAAGAAGACAACTTGGTATTGATGGTAATTTATTTATTTTTCTTTTTCTTTCAAGAAGTTATAAACTCATCTTATTTTTATAAAATTAACATAAAAGAAGTGAATGCAAGCTTGGTATTTTCTTTAATTGTCCTAATATCAGATGATTACTTTCAATTGATGGATGTTTCTAATTAGGAAGGAAAAAGAATAAGAAGAATTCTATGTTAAATTGTAATAATATTTGTAAGAACAGTATTTTGGAGTAATATTGAATAGATTGAGTTTTATCACCAATTGAATAAATCTTGTTGGAGGGAGTTTGGATTTAAATTTTGAACAACTTGAATTTTGGAAACGATTTTGAATTGCTCAGAATAATTTCAAAAAAAGATGGATGATTATATTTCAAAAAGTATTCTTTAATTTCAAGTAATTATCACAAAGGAGAATAATAGTTGCATAGATACATGCAGCACTAATATCTTTTTTGAAAAAAAAAGAAAGAAAAGAAATCAGTTTGAAATGAAACAAAGAATATAAAACAAAGAATAGAATTAAATGTTACCAAGAAAATCAAGTTCAATTTTCAATCTTATTCTTGTTTCATTTGGATCCATTTCAAAAGATTCCAATAGTTCAATAATCTTTGGATAATTTTTCATTCTTTTTTGATAGTTTTCTTCTGACTCAAAAATTCCTTTACTATAAACATTCATCTCCTTTCTTGTTACTTCAATTGTAGTTTTTCCTTCATAGTCTTTTGCAGTTAAATTTACTTCTCTTCCACTAACTAATATATATTCTACAATTTCAAGATGTCCATTTTTACAAGTAACACAAAAAGGTGTTTCACCAAAATAATTTGATTTATTGATATCAATTCTTTGATCATTTAATAATAACTTCACAATATCAATATATTCTTTCTCACAAGCAATATAAAAAGGTGTTTTAAGATTAATATTTGCTTTATTCACATTAACTCTTTTATCACTTAATAATAATTTTACGATATCAATATATCCTCTTTCACAAACAATATAAAAAGGTATCAGATCACCAAACCCATTGATTTCATTTATCCCAACTCTTTGATCATTTAATAATATCTTCACAACTTCAATTTTTCCTTCTTGACAAGCAACAATGAAATACATTTCAAAATCTCTATCTTCAATTCTTTCATCATTTACTAATAATTTCACAATATCAGCGTGTCCATAAGAACAAGCAGCAAAAAAGGGTGAATGATAATAATTAGCTTGATTAATATCAACTTCCTGATCATTTAATAATATCTTCACAATATCAATATGTCCTCTTTCACAAGCAATATAAAAAGGTGTTTCTCCATCAGTCGCTAAATTAACATCAATTCTATCATCACTTAATAATATCTTCACAATATCAACATGTCCTTTATAACAAGCAATATGAAAGGGTGTATAACCATATTGATTGTCTGCTTTATGGATCTCAACTCTATCATCATTTAATAGTAGCTTAACAACTTCAAGGTGATTATTTTTACAAGCAATATAAAAAGGTGTCATACCATTATTATTTCCTCGATTGATATCAACTCTTTCAACATTTACTAATAATTTCACAATATCAATATGTCCTCTTTCACAAGCAATATAAAAAGGTGTTCCTGAGGGTTCACAATCTTGATTCAAGTTATAATTGAGATCAATTATTGGATTATGATTGGCAAGTAATCGTTGAACTTCTTGAACATCTCCCTTTGTGCAAGCGAGGTGAAGCTGTTCTTCCATCTTCTCCATCAATCAATTGATTCTGAATTGCTTGTGAATGGAACAATCAATCCAGAGATGTCCCAAATATCAATCCAACCACTTTGATGATTCAATTCTTTAAAAAACATCAATTTTTTGTTGGATTTCAATTATAAAGAAATAAATTAAATAGAAGTCAAATCAAATCATTGCTAGATACATAGTTGATGCAATTAACTGAATTTAGAATATGAATTCTTTTCTCTCTGTTATCAAAAGATGGATGACTAGTAATGCTAGCACTGCCTTGAATGTACCTAGTTTTATCAGCAAAGAGTCTGTAGGTAGCTACCTTGCCTCTGTAAAGGCATTTGAAGCTGCTAGGAAGAAATTCGAAGAAAATGATATTGATGCTGCAAAAACACTCATTCAACTTGCGTTAAAAGAAGGTCATGGTATAATTGAAGAATCTCCAGCAACAGTCAGCTATATGAGGAATCTGCTGAGGTTTCAACGAAAAATTGATGAAAAAGCTTCGAATGTAATTAAACAATGAATTTCTAACTCCTTGATATATCTACTCCTGTTGCTTGATGATGGATGAAACTGATAGTAATAGTATTTTGAAGTTGTTAAGTCCAATAAAATCGCCTCAAAATGTTGATAATTCAAAAATTCTTGTTCCTGAATCACAAAAAAAAAAATAAGAAGAAAGAAAGAAAGAGCGAATACACAGTCTGATAGTTTAATTTGTTGCGAATGAATACAATCATGAACTTGAAGGAAGGAGAAGATTATTCTTGAGGTTTATAATACACTATATAAGATGGACAGATTTGTGATTCATGAATAACGAGCTCATCAGCTATCCATTGTTCATTTAATTGTTCAGCTTTGGTGATTGGAAAGGCTGAACTAGTGAGTTGACCATTAACTTTTTTTTTATTGTTGAAATTAATTATGGATTAAAGGATAAAAAAAAAAAAAAAAGAGAAAATGAAAAGAAAGTAAAAAAAAAAAAAACTACCAAGAGTAAAATGAGATTGATAACCAATATTTATTGGTTTTCCATAATATCCCTTTTCATTTTTCTTTGGTTTACCCTTTTCTAACATTACTTTTCCATCATTGTTTATCGAATACGGATGTTCAACCACAGGGAATGGATTTCCAACAATCACAAATCCAATAATAAATACTTTGGGTGTATGTAAACTATATTTTGCTGCATATTCTGCTTTGGATGTAACATAAACTCCTTTTTTATTTTTAAGTCAAATATGAAACAATTAAATAAAATAAAAAAAGAGACCTTGTGAGAAATAACCATCATCAACTTTACAAACTGTTCCAAATCCATCATCGGCTTTAATTTTTTGAATATTTAGATTAATGAGCTTTACAACTTCTTTAAAAAAAAAAAAGAAACAAATTCTCCAAGCAGCATCTTCACTTGTTCCTTGAATCATTGGAATTACAAATGACTACAATTTTTTAATTAATTAATTGAAAGAAGGATCTCAAAAATTATAACAATGCTGAGTAAAATAAATAAATAAAATATACAGTATTTCCATAATTCCAACCAACTTTTCTAAATTCCGAAATATAATTACCCAAAGATTGAAGAAATGATTTCCTTAATTCTGGTTCTGATTGTTCAATCCAATCTTCTTTCTTAAATTGGGCTGGATTATTTTGATGCTTACTATATGTTTGTTGGCGAAGAGTATCAAATGATTTTTTCCATTCCTTGTTTTCAGTTCCAATAACTTTATCAATTTTTGAAAGATCAAATCCAAGTACATCTAGTAAATATTTCACTTTTTCATATTCCTTTTCATTTCCTATTTTTGAGTTTTCAAAAATTGATTCTGTTTCACTTTTTTGACTTTCTTGGTTTTGATTTTCATGACTGTATTTCCAATAATCATTTCCTTTTTTATTTATTATTTTATTTATTCATTTTTTTTTTTCTTTCTTTTTTTTTAATTTAAAATAGAAATAGCAATAACAATAAATTAATAATTTTAATGAT
>Ga0209960_1004713_pt1 | contig 10193 bp, 6 predicted proteins | sample ThiBiot_500_plan_2_FD_183947 | JGI IMG/M metagenome (GOLD analysis project Ga0209960, IMG submission 183947) | Wastewater bioreactor microbial communities from Cape Town, South Africa - Thiocy_expt_500_plan (SPAdes) | ecosystem: Engineered > Bioreactor > Thiocyanate-remediating >... | reverse complement strand
GGTTTAATCCCAATGAATATGGGCTTTGTGGTATGAATGTTTTGACTAGTTGTTGCATTATTGAGTAATTAACAATTAAAATAGGTCCAAAACGAATTTACAATTTGGGCGTGTCCAAGAACGGTCTGAACACTGACCGAACCAAAAAATAAAAACTTCCCACCAGCAACGACGAATGACGAAAGTACTGTGCTTGGTCTCGAACTGCTATTTTAAGAGAAAAGTAAGTGAGGAACGATAAGCTCCACACCGTTTTCGTTGATTTAGCACATCTCGATCCCAAACCTGCACTCTCGACATTGCCATCACTGGTAAGAAGTAGATAGTAAAATAATATACAAAGACAAACATACAGAAATTCAGGTGAGCATATTATTGCCTGAATTAAGGATCCGAACTTTTATTCTTATTTTATTTTTACATTACACGGCTTAGAATCTGAGTTAATGGCCCTAAATTAACGGAAGGGATATTGTTTGAGGTACTCGATGGTACCTCTGACTCAATAAAGGGTGTAAAAGAGGAAAAATAAGTATTAAGATCATTGATCTGACCCGAATTTAACATCTCTTGAATATGTTGATATAAAGGAGTTTGCATAAACGATATTATATCCATATTTACCTCGTCAACAACTTGTGGGGCAATTGAAGTTGGATCAGCGGAGATTGGTGGTGAAATTTCGGAATTTTGTTGTGGGCTCTCTTGTTCAATATCATCTTCGCTAATTACTGATCCCTGTGAATAAAAATCAAATGTGTCATATTCAACATTGAAATCAGGTGCTGGTTGTGATAACGCTGATGTGTCATTGTTGTTATTGGCCTTTGACTTTCGCTTTGATTTTGGTGCTTTGTTGATAGCGCCACCATCGCGGAAATGAGTTCGTTTTGTTTGCTTGTCTTGTAGTCCATTAAAGAGGGTGTCTACATTGAACACTTGTGTCTGATAGCCTCGTCGGACTGCTCCAGAGACCGCTACTTGTTCGATCTTTCGTGGTTGAACTGTGGAGGTTGTATCACTTGTATTAACAAAGCATGATATTTCTCCTGCAGTAGATGAAAACGAATGAAATGTCTTAATATTCTTAATAACATAACTGTCAATCTTATCAATAACTGGAACGTCAATAGCGAGCTGAATTGATTTTATCGGTTGTTGTTTTTTACGTGCTCTAACGCTGTTGCTGTTATCTTGTCCATGTTGAATAACTCGAATCAGATCTTCGGTTGACTCAATTGACCCTCTTTTTGACTGTAATTCTTCTGCGATGAAGCGATTGATATTACCAAAACGCCCATCACACAATGACTTACCATGATATTCCGTAAAATAATTCCATTTCAATTTAATATTTTTCTCTAATTCAATATCGGAAAAGTATTTTGCAAGCTGGCCGTTCTTAAAGTGACCAGCGCCGTCCATCCAAAAAGTAATTTTATTTAAATTTAAACTTTGAATAAATTCGTGTTCAAAAACAGATTTGAGTGCAGTAATAACGAAATGGGCATTATGAGATAAATTGTCGGATAAAATATCGAAATAGACAATATTATGGATATTATTTTCCTTACTTACCTCATTCGGAAGTACGACAGAAACTCCTAATAACGAACGCGAATGCTGCTGATAAAATTCATGGTTAAGTTGAACTCTATGTTGATTTACCTTGAGGTTCGCTTTGAAATCAATAACGAATACAGCTTCTTTATCTCTGAGTGATATTATGTCTTGATTAAGTGATTCATGCTGGCGTGAATTGTCATTTATATGCTGCCGATAGACTATGATATTGTCACGAAGAGTTTTGAGCTCCTGTTTGATTTCTGGAGAAATATCATCTTCAACATGGCAGTTGTTCATATCACAGCTCATGCAGTTCGAATGAATACTCTGTTCAAGCGAAGTTAGTTCAGAAACAATTTTCTTACCATAATGGCACACAGGGCACTTGTCCGTCTCACGGCGACCATCTTTTATCTCCTGTGGAATTAGTTCGAAAAATTTGGAGCGCTTGATAGGTGCATCTGGGTTTTCACGTTTAAATTTATCCCAGACAAAGCTTCGGGTAACATTATTTAAGAATCGAACATTAATGGTCTCTTTTACAATTTTTCTCGTATCAACATTACGAAGGAACTGTTTTGGAGAAGCGGGATCACGAACAGATTTGATGATTGTTCGATAAGAAGAATTATAACTAATTTCATCACTATAAAACATATCCCTAATTTTTGTAATAACGTCTTGCGGTATTTCCCGCTTTTTTTGCGCGGGACGAGGAGCAGCAACACCGAATTCGTTCAAATGCTTACCTGCTCCAGCCCACGCTGTGCTAGAAATTTTGTAATTCATTTGAATCAATTCTCTTCGTGTCAATGATGCATTTCTGAATATTGATAAATATTGTACTTTGTTATAATCGGGTGTAGTCTCATAAATAGGTTTGAATCCTGTCAATAATTTGTTAATCCGCGATAAATCGAAGGAGCGATCAAAGTCAGGCTTAGAAAAGTGCTTCTTAGCGTGCTTTGTATCTAAGTATGCGAGAATTAAGCCAGTAGCATCGCCACCAGCTCTTTTCTCAATGAACTTTGTAAATGCAGCCAGCGTTGAAGAACGCTCACCGCCCTTTTGGTTAGAAAAGGGCTGGGATCCCGTAGGACGACCGCGAGAGCGTTTAGTAAAGGGTCCGAGAGAGTTTTGTGGTGTTTTAGAAGTCATTTTAATGAGTTCTGTTTATTTTTTCGTGTTTGCGTATTTTATGGTTTTTCGCTGTAGGTCGAGAAATCAGACCGTTTTTGGACACAGCCATATTGTGAATTGCCCGAGACCGAAAGATTTTTTGGCCTGAATTTTTTCCTTTTCCACCATTTCTACGGGGCCGCGATTGACCTGAGAATCCTACCCTAAAAATCGTTTTTTTGTGGCGCAACAAGTTTTGTCCCTTATTTCTGTCTTCCCAACACCATGACCACATCCCAAACCACCGTTTCTTTTGATTGCCAAAAACCATCACAACCCGCCAGATCTCGTTCGGCCCCTGACACCAAATACTTTACAAGGCGACAAAATGAATTTTATAAACATGATTGGAGTGATAACGGAGAGTTTTCAGCCGACTGCTACGAACTTGCAGAGCAGATTATCAGAAAGCGAAAACAAACTAATAATTTCAAATAAAACTACCCCCTATTTTTAAAATAATAATTATCTGTGCTGTTTAAATATTTATGTTAGGTATAACATTATTTTGGGCCCAATCTGTATTTACACGACACAAAATTGAATCCGAATCTACCTCCATCGGAAACAAGCGATTCACTCTTATGTGCGTATTGTTTACAAGCAACTTGTGGGCAATTGTTAGTTCTTCTTCATCGTGGTCCGCTACAAGAGCTTCAAGAGTGAAGGGAACGTCAAGATCGGTGTGGGATTTTGTGGACATGAGAAGAAAAAGGCCCATACCATCCTCTTCTTTAACTAGAAGCAGAAAATGCTTACTGATTCTTGCCGTAGGTTTCTCTACTCTCGGGGGGCCACCTAAGTAAACACCGTACCTCATTCTGTAAAATTTCCAAAATTATTTTCGCGCCTAAAAAACTGTAAAAAAAAGTTATTATTTGACTTACCCAGGGCTTTGTAACCACACTCGCACGTAAGCTTTAAGGGCGGTAGAACTAAAGGTTGCCTCAGCCTTGAAATAGGTGGTGAACCACTCCGAGGAAACTTCCAGATGAATCAAAGTGAACAAATCCAGATACCAGACAGTTTCCTTTTCTCCTGGGAGAGTAACACGCATTGGCAAAATTGATGCCCCTCCTCGCTCGGGGTTTTGGCTGGAGGCACTGCAGAAAAGGTGATTCAAATCTCCGTGATTTAGTGGGTGCAGTCCTATTGCCAGCTCTATATTGAACAAATAACGTAATATCAAAGCACGTTCAGTGCGTGGTAGATAAAGTTGAGCATCGTGATCTTGTTGTGGCGGGTCATCCATAAAAGAGGTTGTGGTTGTTGTTTAGCAAAGTTTTTGTATAGTGAAGACGGTTGTGTGCCGAAGATTAGCACGGAAGTTGGTTTTGGGCAAAATTTCTTCGGAGGTGTGGGTGCAGCAAGAAAATTTGAGCAATTCAGTTTTGCTAACCAAACTACCACCACCATGGCTCTCCAAAAATTCGCTTTGCATTTTATATCCACCAAGATCAAGAACCTCGAGGCTGCTTTGTTGGCCAAAGTCGAAGAGTTGGACACGAAAAGTGATTTTGCCGGCATCCAGCAGATTATCCAATTAGTAGACGATACCCAACAAATTGTTGGGACAGTTGGATCAGCAAAGCAAAATAATAATATAACAAGTGATACCACAGACCAACTACTTAAAAGAAAGAGAGAATCTCAGGAAAGTAACGAAGATGAACCATCCACCAAAAAAAGTAAAATTATAAAGGAAAATGCGTGTGAAAAAGAAGGAGCTACTATGCCAATAATTAGTGCCAAGGATACAGCGAATTCCAATAATTTTTCCAACCGCAATAATTTGGATAGCATTCCTTCTGAGGAAGCTGTAGAAGACCTAGATGCATTGCTGGATACTTTTCTGTCTAACTCTGGCGAAGCTACCAACGGGCAAAGTAAAGAAGAAGAACACTGCGTCGGTTGTAGCTCGGAAGACAAAAGCGCGCTAGTAACCGGCCAACGAGGAAAAAAGAAAAGAAGTAAAAAGGAGCCCGTTACCTTGAGAATTCTCTTACAAAACGGTTTATTGCATGTTGGGGATACTATAAAATGGCAAGGTCACAAAACGATAGTCGACGAGCATGGTTGTATCGGTGATCCGGGAACGGAAGGGTACGGTACAAGCCCTTCAACCTGGTTTAATTATGTAAGTAGTAACTAGTAATTAGTGTTGGTCTCCGATATATTGATTGTTGTTTTAAAAAAAGATAACAGCTCCTGGCAAAAAGGGAAGTCGTAATGGGTGGTTTTTGAAGCTTGAAAATGGTAGCAAACTTGATGAATTAAGGAGTCAGTATTACCAGAAAATTGCAGCAAACAATTCGCAAAATTATAAGTAAAGAGGTACCTTAATTGGAAGTACGATGCGAGATTTGTGTGTAAGTAACAAACTTCAAAATTTAGTGTTTAATTCGTAACTAACGTGCTGCCGTATACTGTAGGTGAAGCGGCTTGGGTAGTTACACAAGCGTAAAAAGTCTTTACACAATGAGGTAGCAGAAGTTTGCCTTGCAAGCACGGCTTTAAAATTGTTATTGGTACCGAAAAAAACACTCCGTAAGCACCTAGGGTGGGAAGGTTCTCACTAGCTTTCCTAGCGCATATTCTGTTGTTGTAATGCCACATGTCACAAAAAACAAAAGTGTTATTAAACCATTGTTTAACCAGATCAAAGGAATTAAAACAGAGGCTCGAGTTTATCACCGAGCGCAGAGATCGGAATAAAAATTTATCAAAACCAAATCCAGATTCAAATTGCAGAACAAGATAGTGCTCTAACGAGACTACCTCAATTTCAATTGGTAGTTCATTCAATGCAGAAGCTGGGTGGCTACTAGGAGACCTTGTTCGCTTATATATTTCTATGGATAGTTGTGATGTATGGAACTCTACGTCAATGGCGATACAAATTTTAGGCAAGGCTTAGCAAAGGCAAAAAAACCGTTTTTTAACGTTTCTTTTTTAGCCCCCTCTGGAACATGCTATTATCTGATGGAGATCGGTGTCAATGGAATGTTTATTACGGTCTACTCAGATTACTTCACTTTGTCGGCGACCGGATGTGGCAATTTACCCGACACAACTTCGCACTTTCCGAACCCTGATGGCGTATGCACAGCAGATAGTACATACACAATGTCTCTTAAAATGTGGGCTCCTATTGTAGCTCCAGTCGCCTCTCCAGGATCCGCTGGTCAAACTCCCTCTCTTACGCCAGGTTTATCTCCAACGCAATCCCCCAAATCAAGCAGCACTGGCCTCATTGTTAGCTCCGCTCTCAGTTTATTTGTTTCTTTCGTTTTCAACTCGTTGTAATTCTGATTTTAACGAAGAACAGATTTATTTTGTTTTTGTACAAATATGGAAAGTAGATAACCTTAAGTATCTTCTGCTTCATCCCCACTGCAATAAAATAATTCGTGTTCTACTGGCTCGTCATCGATTACAATTTGATTAAAATCTCGGAGCTTGCTGTCAAGTTCTACATTTTAAAGTTTTTATTTCAACACGTCATATATTACTAGTATTGGATCCGTACGTACCATCCGCCTGAGAACCATACGCGATAAACGAAGATATGTCAATATTGACACGGTCACCCACGGAGGTTAACATCTCTGCCGATGAAGGTTAGATCCGGTTCCACAAACAAATTTAATAATAAATTCGTACTCAAAACAATGTACTTGGCCACTGGAAACGGGAACTCAAAGTTGATGTATATGGTGCGTTCAGGCATAGCCGACAAATTGTTGAAATGTGCCACGGGACATTTAGCCTTCTTTAATGCGCTACGAGCCTTTTAGTAAGGAATGACACCCCCATAAAAATATAATAATACTGTTGTATTGTTTAGCGCTTTCAAATATGTCAGACTTACTCTACGCCACTAAATACTGCAGTTAATTCTGTCCATTGGTGTTGTGTGTACGAGTCAAATTCTGCTAGTTCTTTGAGATCCGGCAGCTCGTCAAACAGAAATACTAAGCCAGAATCGATAGGAGCAGTGTATCTAAGTACGTGTATATGAATATGTATGAATAACTCGCTATATGTACATGTCGAGCTTACCCCCAACTTGGTCCGACAATTTTGAGCGTGCGAATGAAGTGAGGTTTATCGTCTTTTGTAGCCATGACAACGTTAATGTTCTCATTTTTAGGGCCTTTACTGCAGTATACTCGGTATCTGTCGTCGATAGTTAAGTTTGTTGCTTCGTAATATTGCCCATATTCTCCTGTATAATGATTAAGAATGCTAGATCCAAAAAAACTGAATTTATTAGTAGGAAATTACCTCCATCAGTACTTGTAATAGTCAAAGGTACATATGCTGATTTGAATGGCCCGATAGCACCAGCTTCAAACTCTGAACAGACAATTTGTATGATTATTTGAGAAATAAAGTGGATTTAAGGGAGCATCTGACTACGTACTACCACGGTTGTGATATAACTTCCTGAATATTTCTTGGCAATTTAGATTGTTATTGTAAGTCGTAGTTTGGAAGTGCTGTACAATTTGATTACGCCATAATTCTGTCAGACAGACCGCGTCAGCAAAATCCACATGAAATGACAACAATAATATTTAATTACTTTTATCTTTCAAATAATAATTATTTTAATATTAATCAACCACGGATTTGACAAAAATCAACCTGCGGATCTTGGGAAAACGAGCAAGGTTCAAAAACAATTAATATTTACATACCATTCTTAGCTAACAAATTTTTCAATCTCTTGTTTGAGCTCAGAAGTGCGTTGAAGTCTTTGAATTTCAGATTTGTTGAGATTAAGCCAATAATTTCTGTTGGTACATCTTCGAACAAGTCTTTAATGAAGCTTTCCATTTATTATTTGTGCGATACAGTGGAGAGCTGTGCTATTTTAATTTTTTTTTTTAGTTTCGTACCCACGTGATCGTAGAATTCTCGCCTTCTGGTATCATATGTTGATTTCCAAAAACGGTCTGATTCCAGAAGTACGGCGAACAATAAAAAATACGAAAACGCGAAAAAAAATCAGAATCAAACACGAATCAACACAAAACGCAACGCGACGCGATAAAAAAACATATAACGCAACACTACACTGTCAGACATGACAAGCTACAAATAATAAGTAAGTTAATTTAAAAGTGTCAAATCTGACACACAAAATAAAATAATCTTATTTTTACTACAATATTAATATGTTTATAGTTTATAGAGTTACAAATTATGGTGAATAAAACTTAAATGACAAAAAAAAAGGTAAGATTTTATTTTTTTATTTTATGATGCTTATATGAGGTATTAGAGTGAGTCTCCGATTTTGTCCCAAAACCCCGATTTTGTCCCAACTGATTTTTGACTATAAATTGACCAGACTTTTTATATAAAGGTATTTATTTAATAACAACTATTAAAATATGTCACTACAGAGTATAAAGACTATGATGGTTGTAATTTAGTCATTTAATTCATCAATGTGGAATGATAATTCAGATCTGTAGATGCTGCGATCAGATCCACACTTGGCTGTGTGTTCATCAGCCTTATCTTGCTTTTGACACTTAGTGCATACTTGATAGCCTCCACAAGAGGTACAGAGCCAGAATTTATGCTTCTTAGTATAGATGTGATGGCAAAATGAACATGTCCTCTGAGCAACCATCAGCTCCTGGTCAAGTTTGTGTCTCTTGGACAACTCTTTGCGCTCCTCTTTCTCCTCCTCTCTTTTTCTCTTCTTGTCCTCTCTCTCTTTCTTAGCAAGCTCTTTGGCCTGCTTCTCTTGCAGGGCTTTTTCTTCCTTCTCTTTTGAGAGGGTCAACATCTGTTCACCTGTCATCAGTTTGTTCCGCTCGCCAGCATGTACTCTCTTGGTAGTCACTTTGGTTTGTTGAGGTACTAATGCATCTTTAATAATTGATGCCATGACTTGAACTTCCTCATCTTGACTAGCGTGAGGCTGTGATTTTGTACTGAACATGTACTCCTTCTTGAATTTTTGGCGTATCAAGTCATTATTGAATGGCCAAATGCCTGTGCGCTTAAATCCAGCCTTAATGACCTTTGCCTTGAATATATCAGACCTCTCCTCAGTGATGATGTCTTCAATAATTGAGTGCATCTTCTGTCCATGAAGTAGTCGTCGCATTCTTTCAAGGTCTCTCTTCAATCGCACCTCACGTTTGAATGAGCCAAATATCACATCATCAAGTGGCTGAAGCAGATGGGTGGTGTGTGCTGGTAGGTATAGAGGCTGTATATTAGAATCCAACATCAAGTTGACACTGCTTAACTCCATGTGGGTGGAGTGACGATCTAAGAGTAGAAGAGCAGGTTTCCCCCGCTTGAATGCTACAAGTCGCTCTACAAGTGTCTCTATTATTTGCTTCCACAATTCATTGGTAATAAAACCATTAGTAGTTGTGGCATAGTATGTTGGTATAGTGCTGCGAGTCATCTTAAGCTGTGTTTTGACGGGAATTGAGTTGACATTTTGGTTGCTACTTTGTGACATGTCCTTGTAGATGAGGACTATCATCCAAACACGACCAGATGCAGCTACAAAAGGGAGTATGGTGCGAAGGTGACTCTTTGGGGTACTCAATGGGCCTTGCTTCTCAGAGTTTGCACTCGCTAGAATCTTGGAACTTTCCGTTTCGGTAAAAATGCAGGGAGATTCGTCCGCGTTGATGATGAAGTCATCGGAATAATTTTTCTCATCAATAAGCTTCTTGTATTCTGTCATAAACAATTCAATGACCTCTTCAGAGACCTTGTTAACGCGTCCCGTGTCGCGGTCCTTACCAAAGGCATGTGAGACAAGATCTGAGTTGCGTTTGAGAAAATTGTTGAACCAGTGATCACCACGCCAGTCCTCAGGGAGCTTATGAATTTTACGAACAAAACTGATGAAAACGCTCCTTGACAGAGCCATTCCGCTTGTTGCGAATGCTAAAATGATGCTGCATAGTCTTTTCTCGTCTTGATCAGTGAACATCTGATTTCCATGTTTTTTTTGTTTCAATTTCTGGGCTCGCTGGTATGCTTTACGGATGGTCTCGAATTTTTTAGGACTATTCTGAATCAAATCCCGAATTATTTCGCTCTTGGTCTCGCCGTTTTCTGAAATCCGCTGGTTGATCTCATAAATCTCATTTTTGTGGTTGTCCATTCGTGAACTAAACAAATACCAAACAAAATTATATTATTTTGTCGTCAGTTGTTGTGTTCTGACTGGCGATAAAAAATTAAATAGCATTGGTTGAATAATTTACGAAAGTGCGCAAAAAAATCGGTTGGGACAAAATTGGTGGTTTGGGACAAAATCGGCGACTCACTCTTAGATTAAAACGATTAAACGATGTTTATGGAAATTATTGGGTGGAAGTATTTACCAGAGAAATTTGGTTAAAAATTGGATTATTACCCAAGCAAACAATAATTCAAAAATTATTATTCTTGCAACA
>Ga0209960_1004712_pt1 | contig 10193 bp, 8 predicted proteins | sample ThiBiot_500_plan_2_FD_183947 | JGI IMG/M metagenome (GOLD analysis project Ga0209960, IMG submission 183947) | Wastewater bioreactor microbial communities from Cape Town, South Africa - Thiocy_expt_500_plan (SPAdes) | ecosystem: Engineered > Bioreactor > Thiocyanate-remediating >... | reverse complement strand
GATATCTTTACTTATATCCATACATTTTATAATTCAAAAAGGAGACACTCTACCCTAAATTATCAATCCCCTAACCAATGGGAAAGAAGTTTTCAACTAATCAATTCCATCTCAGTTTAATTTGTACTTTTTTTGTGGAAAGATCACTTAGCTGCAATGATGTTTCTTGTAGAGGATAGATAGAAATCTATGGGAGATATACCCAAAAGTTGTGTATGAGGAATTAGGCGGCAATATTATCCTGTGTTAAAGGTTGGGCAATTCCATCAACAAAACTGATACCTTGGATCACTTGGGCCACCCGATGTTGACCTTGCAAACGTCTCCATTTCTTGCTTGCTAAATCTAGCAACTTGAACACCATTGTGAAAGCAGTTTTTCTCGATAAACACCCCCGGGTTTTTTCGGTTCGTAGTCTCACCGTGGCAAACGTGGATTCTATCGGATTTGTCGTGCGGATGTGAATCCAATGTTCAGTTGGAAAATTATAGAATTCAAGTAAGGTTGACCGATCCTTTGCCAAGCATTCCGTTGCTTTCGGGTATTTGGCTTCATAAGTTTTAATAAACAAATCAAAGGACTTTTCTGCTTCTTCTTTTGTCTGAGCCATCCAGATATTGTGTAGCTGATCCTTTGTCTTTTTTTGTAAGGAATCAGGCAATTTGTTCAAAATATTGGCTGTCTTATGAACCCAACAGCGTTGATGGCTTGTCTCAGGGTAAACCTTGGTTAAGGCCTTCCAGAATCCCAAAGCCCCATCTCCAACTGCAAGAGCAGATCCTTTTTGCAATCCTCTAGCCTTCAAGTCAAGCAAGACTTCACTCCACGATTGTTCGCTTTCACGAAAGCCATCTGTCACACTCACAAGCTCCTTATTTCCAAATTCATCAGCGCCAATTATAATAAGGAGGCATTGCTTGCTTTCCAGGCGAGCTTGGAGATAAATTCCATCAACCCACAGATAAACATAGCATTTTTAGATAAATCCCGTTGCTGCCATAAGGTATAGTCTTCTTGCCACGTTTCTTTTAACCGACAGATTGTGGTGGCGGACATTCCCTTGGCTTTATCACCCAAAAGAGCCGTGAGAGCTTCTTCAAAATCACCTGTGGAGACACCCTTTAAGTACAAAATAGGGAGAACTTCCTCAATATTTCTGGTACGCCTCATGTATTTGGGAATGAGAGGGGAGGAAAAGTTAATACCCGAGTCGCTTGGGTCGCGGATACGAGGAATTTTAACTTTGATGTCTCCAATCCCTGTCTGGACATTCCTTTCGGGCAAATACCCATTTCGGACCACAGAAGCTGGTTGATCGGGTAAGGGATTGTAATGAGATAGAAAAATCTTGAGCTCTTCTTCAACGGCATGCGCCAATAATTGTTGAGCCCCTTTTGGCGCAGGATAGTACTCAGAGCATCCTGGGCAGATTCCAGTGGATTTTTTAAGCTAATAACATTATCTTTATTCATGGCGTATTTCCTGTTTTATTTTTTTTATTTACAGAATACGCCGCCTCTATTTTTTACTCCATACACAACTTTCCCTTATATCTCTTTTATCTCATATAAGTATTTTATTTCCAGAATCTCTAACAGATGGAAAGACTCTTCCTAAAATAACAAGATATTTTAGAAAGCTGCCTCCTCAGAAGCGTCAAGGTGTCTTTTCTACTATTAAATCTCTTTTCGCCTCTTTAGATAAAGATTTTTCTTCCGCTGAGTACCATCTTGTAAAAGAAATAAACGTCTTAAAATTAAGTAAAGCGGTAGAGAAAGCTTTAGGGGCAGATTAAGAGACAACAGTTTATTAAATTTATGTATATAATATAAAAAATGACATTCCTTTCTTCGAGCCTTCAAATTCCTTCTCCGAGATATAACCGAAAGTTGTGTATAGGGAAAAAATGGATCTGATGGTATGAGCTGAACATTTACAAATTAACTTATTTTAGCACAAAATCTAAATGCTCAGCTCATACCATCAGAGCCTGCTAAACGGAGGGCATTATACTCTTTAGTGTCTATTTTCTTTTATTTTACTTCTTCTTTTTTAATCCTCTATCAATTTTACTGCACCAGAGAAATTTAATTTATTCTTTTTAATATATTGTTTTTTTATAAAGGTTGCTGCCCACCGATTTAATCGGTTATTCTTATTTAATCCCCTTAACAATTTATTGACCATATGAAAAACAGTTTTGCGGCAAATAATTTGTAAACGCACTTTTAAAGGCAGGCATTCCTGAAGACTACAATATTGGTAATAATCTTTGAGCCAAGTATGATAAAAAATTGCCGTTTGAGAAAGTAAAGGGTCAAAAAGTAATTGAAAATTAACATACTTTAATGACACAAGAGAAAATTGTGTTTGATCGAGCACAAGAAAATTATTGGCCAACAAGGCTTCCGAGATTTTTTCATTATTGTGAGATAAATCAGTTGTATGCTCAAATGAAATTTCTGTATATTTTTTAAAAAAAGAATAGGTTACATATTGCTCAGGTGGCATTTTCCATAAACGATGAGGTTCAATATCAAAAAAAGGTTTACACCGGTTTAAAAACCATTGAGAAAATTCAGGCTCTTTTGTAAGAGGAATATCATAAAGATTACAAAGGTCTTCTTTATACCCAAAATAGGCCCAATCACTAATATGATAGGGTCGTTTCATAGTAAAAAGTGAGGTTTTATGACTTTTAATACTATAAAGGCTAAAAGCAATAATGCGATTTTTAACGAACTTTAGATTTTTATTATAGTCAGGAAAATGATCAAAATACTCTAAGAAAGATTTTGAAAGAACAAAAAGATCAGATCTTACTTTTAAAACATATTTTCTTTTAGCGGCATTAATACCTGATCTTGTAGAGACGATTAAACGGTTACAATTATTTAATAGATCATAATTTTCATAATTGAACCATGTCGCCCCTGGATCACTATTAAAAATCACTTGATCACATTTAATACCGCTTATATCTTCTCCTTCCCAAGTGGATAAAATAATTTCACTTTTTGGAAAAAGTTCTCTAAGCCTTTCACAAATAAAAGCAGTTGTATGAGACGTAATATCATATGCAGCCTTTTTTAAAATCGGTCCTTGCACAACAATTGAAATATCCTCATCTTTAATTTTCATTTTAAGACCCTACTTTTTTTGTTTTAAGCATATAATTTAAAGAATTAACAAGGTCTTGAGGTGTCCCAAAACACAATAAATGATCGCTCCATAATGGAATAATATTTTTATTACTTTCAATCATCAGAGAATAAATTGTAGATAAATAATATTCATTATTTTCCCGCCGATCTTCTTGGATAATTTTTTCAATATTTTTTATTAAATATGAAGTATCTTTAAAAAAATACGTGCCGGAAGAAGCATAAGGAGAAATAACTTTTTTTTCTTGCATATCTACAATTTTATTTCCTGCCTCATTGAGTTTAGCGTAACTCCATCGGTTTTCATTTGAGTGAAAAAGAACAACCGCACCATCACATTTATTTAAATTGGATTTTGGCCAACTAAAAGAAACAAAAGTATCACAGTTATGAATTAAAGTAGGTTGAGCATAGTCTAAAACATCTGCCGCCCTTAAAATAGTTTCTGCTTGCCCTTGGGTTTCACCATTTATAAGAACGACACAGCAATTATATGTATTAAAATAATTCTCCTTGATATGAGCGATTAACGAACAACTAAATTCATCTTGTCGAATAACAAATATAATTTTAGTGGCTTCCTTTAAAGGTAAACAATCTACTGCATGCTGATACATTTTTTTATTGGCAACTTTGATGAGGGGCTTGGGAAGCGTAAATCCGCTTTTTGAAAATCGAGCTCCTTTCCCAGCCATTGGAATAATGATATTCATGAATTTTTCTCAGTATTATAAATATTTTTGTATTAAGGAAATGTCTATTTCATCCCACGATCCTTTAAACTGCAAGGCTTTATCGTCGATATAAACATGAGCATATGGTTTTCCAAACCATAATTCATCATATTCAAACTCATGCTCTTTTAACCATTCGATAAGCGCTTGCCCTTCCCGGGCAATCACCATACCGATATTGGAATTACATGTTTTCATATGCCTTGCCGTGCAAAAAATAATGTAACATCCTTGTGCGCGTAAAGATTTAATTTTGAGAGCCGCACCTTGTAAGGGTGATAAATGTCTATATACTTGCCCTTCCTCCTTTAGAGAGCAAATTGTTCCATCAATATCAATACAGATTCTCATTTTTACCTTCAAAGAAATCATTTAACATTATAATACCTGTTAAGAATAGAGCTTTTTGACGTGATAAATCCTCATAATGAAGGCTTGCCATACTTAAGAAAAGTGATGCCTCAATAAGGTAAATAAAACTTAGATTTATCCCTCTCTTTTTTAAAATCTCACGGCAAGATTTATGAAGATTTTCTAAAACAGAGGATAAAGGTTTTTCTAAAATAAATTCTCCTGGTTTTTCTTCATATAATTTATATTGATGATGAACCATATGATCATATTGTCCATGTACACAGTGTAAAAGTTTTGCATAATCATAATAAGGGTCTCCAAAAATTCCTTGACTTCCAAAAGAACCTCGGGGATCGATTAATTTTATTTTTTTCGATTTAGGACAATATAAAATATTACTAAAACAAAAATCACCATGTATTGCCGTCACACAACTATGTTTATGAATACATCCTTCAATAGCATTGATAAAATTTTCTTTAAGCATTTTAAAGGTTTTATATTGAATCCCATTAATCATAACTTTTGATTGATTAATCAAATCTTGAAAATGAAAATTAGCATTTAATTCTTCTATACGATTTAAAGTTTTTCCTATATAAAAATTTAATAAATGATCAGATGTTATTTCATTTTTTTTAGGTTTTAAAATGTGTAACTTATCCAAAATTTTAAAAATATTTGTTAAAATTATTTTCCCTTCTTTTATCGTTAATTTCTCTTCTACAAGAAGTTCAGATAAAGTTTTAAAAGGAATATATTCCATTTTATAACCCGAATAATCTTTATTATAATCAATTAATTTGGGGAAAAAATGAGAGATACTGGACGGTAAATCTAAATAATATTTAATCTCATCTTTTATTTTTTGAAGATGTGTAGATGTTTTAGTTAAACATCCCTCCATACGATTTATATAAATATCGTTAAAAACTCTAGCTTGCATTGACTTTTTTCCTTTTTATATATTTCAGTTTTTAATATTGTAGTGGTAGTAGTATACTATTAGCTAAAAGTGAGTTGCAGGAAAATTTAGAGTTTTTTTCGCCTGAGAAAATTGTAAGATTTTTTACGTTAGCGGGATTCTGTTGCTACAGTCTTAAATGTCAATTAAATTAGGATTCCAAGGTTGTAAATTCTTAAGCATAAAATTCAGAATCGTTAAGAGTTTACGCATGCAAGCTATAAGAGCAACCTTGGCAATTTTTCCATGTTTTCTTAACCGTTCATAAAAATGACGGATCAAAGGATTAAATCTAATACAAATCAAAATCGGCATATAAAGGGTTCCGTTGCAAATTTAGAGTTGAGATAAAGGAGGCGGTAATTTAGCCTACTATAGGCGCAATTTAGGCATACACATTGAATAGTCTATTGAAAAATTGAATTTGATTTTGATAGTCTTTACTTAGATAAATTGTTTGTTCTTTGATCATCATCGCCATAGCCTCAATCCCCTTGAGAGTTCTATTGGCGGTATTAAATGACTGAAACCCTAGCATCCCGTTTAATGCGGCGATGATCTTGCTCGATGATATTATTAAGGTATTTGATTTGCCTATGGTTAAGGTTTTGTCCAAAGACTCCTTCGTTTTTTAGATCCTCTATAGCCGTTTTATAAGGCGCATGTTTATCGGTAGTGATAGTTGATGGCATGTGTTTGCATTGCTTTAAAACTCTTTTGAAGAAACGTTTGGCAGCCGTTATATCTCGCTTATGAGAAAGCATAAAGTCAATGGTACGTCCATATTTATCTAAAGCCCTATATAAATACTTCCATTTTCCTTTAACTTTAATATAGGTTTCATCAACGCGCAATGATCCAGCTGAAGGCCTAGAATACCAGCGTATTCTTTTCTCAAATTCGGGAGCATAGTGCTGAATCCAACGAAAAATAGTTGTATGGTCAACAATTATTCCCCGCTCACTCACCATTTCCGAAAGTTGCCGATAGCTGATGGGATAGCGCAGATACCATCTTAAACACTGCAAGATGATTTCAGGGATAAAATGGCGATATCTAAACTCTTTAGGTCTCATATTGTAAAATTTATGCCAATAGTTTTTTGCTAATTTATCAGCTTATTTCAAATTTGCAACGAAACCAAAATAAACCTATAATAGAAATCATATTTAACTCCATCAGTTAAAAATACTGGTATTTTCATGTTATGTTTCGTAAAATATCTCTCTAAATTATAGATATTTTTCAATCATGGATTGATAGATATTTTTAAAAGAAAAATCTCTTCTTGTTAGAGTAAATAGAAAGATTACTTTACTGAAAATCACTCTTAAGGAACGTTAGAATGCCAAAAAAAGGAAGAGGCCTTGTTTTAATGATTTCTTATGAATATTTAAAAGAAAAATTAACGCTTCTTATAAAAAGTGCTTGTGTATCAATTCTGGTTTTTTCTTTAACGTTTCCGCCCCCTGTTTTAGCGATGTATCGAGAAGGGTTGTTAGAAGAGGAGAGGGTTCTTCCCCAGTTTACTATAAAAACAGAAGATATCCAAGAACAAGCATTATATATAGCTATTCACAAAGGATTATCACTTATTTCTGATAAAGCGATGAATGCATATGTTTTATTGAGTCAAGCATTAGAAAAAGAAAAGGTGAATTCTTCTTTTAAAGATTTAAGAGATAAGATTAAAGCCCCTGAAGCGTTGGTTAGTGGCAAAAGAATGTTATCTCCCAATACTACTGTTTTGGAAGATACTCTTAAAGCTTTAAGTGAACTTCCTCTGGATCAGATAGAGGAAGAAGTTCTTAAAACCGCTCTTTTTGAACTTCAAAAGAGCTACCAAACGTATTTAGAAACTGTAAAAAACTCTACGAGCGAAGCTCTTGGACATTTAAGAGAATATAAACACCGTTTATCTTTAGAGGGAGAAGAAAGATTTTACCGGGTTCATGCGGAAGATCTCAACCTATTAACTCTTTCTAAAGAAGGTGGCGCTGCTCATGCCTTTGTTGAGCATAAAAATGTCTTTTATAAAGTGCACGAGGGAAGTAAAACCCCCCTTTTCCCAGGTCAAGAATATGCGGTTTATACGCTGTATCGTCTGCTTAATATTGAAGTCCCCGCCACTTTATTACTCAGTATCGATTTAGATGAAAAGGTGATTGAAGAAGGTTGGCCGCACCGAATGATCCAAGCGTGTGCGAAGGAGGAAGGGGAGGGATTCGATAAAGTTTTAGAAAAAGGAAGACCCCCAGAAATTGTTAATTATACACCTCAATTTATTGGGGCTTTGCTCAGTTTACCTAAGGATGGAAAAACTAATAACTATATCTACAATTCTCAAACCAAGAAGCTTATCCCTATCGATAATGATCTGTCCTTTGGATCTCTTATTCATTTTCAGCAAACAGAAGCGCTTCTTAAACATAGAAGCATTTTATTTTGCTTGAAAGACTATATGGATCAACCCCTTGATCCTCAGTATGTATCCTTTTTACAAAATCTCAATCCTGAGACTTTTGTTCTCACATGGTTGAGTCAATTACAAAATAAAAATGAAGCCTATGAAAAACTATTTAAGCTTAATCAATCCTTAGAGAGATTTGAAGATTTACGCGGATGGAATGGTAGAGATTCAAAAAGAGATCATTTAGCTTTCCAAGAAAAGCATAGGAGACAGAATACCTCTCAGTTAGAACATGATCGTCGTTATTTCAGTCAAGAAGATCAAGAAGAGATGCAAATTCCCCTTCAGCTCACTTGGACTGAGGTCAACCGTCTTTATGGTAGTCTTCTCTTACTTCAACAAGGTTTAAGAGATAATAAGAATTTAACTCATTTTCAACTCCTTGAACACTGTTTGCCTCTCTCAGCTGTTCTTTACAAAGAAATTAATAATCAAGAAATTGTTTTCCTTGAACAAGTCTATGAAAGAGTCAAAGATTTTAATATCACCTCTTTAAGTTCTCAAATAGTTAAAGGTAAATCTGTTGAGCATTGGCTAAGACTAGAGAAAGAAAATAAGGAAAATGAGAAACTCCTTCCTCAAGACTTAGCCTCAAAATTCTTAACACAGGTTTTTTCATCTTCTCTAAATTCTTCAGCCAATATCCGTGCTTTAGAAAGAGGAGCCTTATCTTTTCCCTCGGTTTTAGAAAAGTTCTTTCAGCAACCTCTTCCCCCTGGCTATATCGAAAAGTTGATTATCGACAAAGCCAGTCCTCTTCTCTTAAAGCTAATTTTAAACAATCATCCCTCTCTTTCTCTTCAAGGAGAAAATCTTTTAAACACGGCTCTGCAAAGTATTTATCCTGAAGTGGTTGAGATGTTAATCCATAAAGGCATAAACAGCTTTAATGATGAACAGGCTTACCGATATTGGAAAGAACTTAAGAAAAATGATAACCAAGAAGCCCTTAAGATATTTGAAAAACTGATTCCTTCTTCTCCTGCTTTAGAATGGACGCTTACTTTAGAGAAGATTTTTCCTGGCTCTTTACAGAGCCAACATAGTTTTATCCCGGATCCATCTTCCTTTAAAGGGGTTACGTTGGGGAAGCGTTCTTTATCCATAGAGTTGTTTGATTGGTTATTTGATAAGAAAGGAAATTTCAGACGTCAAAAAGCATATGGTCGTTCTGGGATCAGCTGGTGGCCCCAAGAGAATCCTGAACTATACTTTAAACAGCGTCCTGAAATCCCTGGATATGAGCAAGCAGCTACCTCATTTATGCGCGGTTTAGGGATTGAAGGCGTTCCTTACAGTGAATTGATGGGATTTTATCATCCCCAAGAGGGTATTTATCCTGTGATGGTTACCCAAGCTATTCAAGGCGATGTGGTTAAGAATATTTGGCATGATAACACTATTTTTAACACCCTTGATCCTTATCACACAAACTTAATGATTCTATCGGCTATGTTAATGAATGTTGAAGATGGAAAAGAAGATAACTACATTCTTTCCTCTGATCAAACACGGCTCCTTCCTATTGATAATGATCACGCTTTTATGCCTAGCAGTATAAGAGAAGAAAAAGAAAGCTGGTTTACAACAAAAGTATATGAAAAACTTCAAGCCAAAAGTTTGCTATTTTGTTTACCTCAAATGCGACAATCTCTGCCTCCACAAGTTCGTCAAGTCTTTCAAGAGCTCAATATTGATAAGTTTTTAGAAAGTTGGCTCAACCATTTAGAAAAGATTAATGATCGGTATCAAAGCTTTTTCCCCAATGCGCATCACTTCTTTAATCATTCTTCCCCTACCATTGTAAGGATTCCTCTCTCTCCTATTTTTATTGAAGGCTTATATGAAAAGCTTTATCTCCTCAAAGATCTGTGTGTTTCTCCCGCCATAACGCCCCTAGAGATTCTGCTTCAGTTAGAGCCGTATGTAGGAAAACAATACGAAAAAGCTTTTAAGGAACGGACTACAGTTAAACAAAGATTTTTAGCCGTTACTCAAGGACTCTTTAAAAGCAGTCAACAAGAAGACCGTTTATCAGCCATTAATAGTCGCGAGATGATGCAGATTATCAATATTCCTGATCAAGAATTGATTGGCGAAGCGTATAAAGTGACCACCGGTCCTTTGGCGGCCTTAGAAACCTTAAAATCTCTTGAAGAACAGCAAAAGAAAATTGAACAAGCGCGTCAAAATATTTTCAATTCTTCTTTTCTTTCTCTATCTGGAAGAGGAACAGTGACTCTAGATCTTGAAGAACAATCCTCAAGTATTCAGAGACAATCTCTCAATCGATTGTTTCAAGAGAGCTATACTTTTCAGATATTAACAATTCGAAACAGTAGTCTCTTAAGTGACGCCTATTTAAAGCTCTCGGGCGTTCCTGAAAAGCTGAGGACCTTAAAGTATTTAGATTTAAGGGGTAATCCTAATTTTAATGATAAAAGTTTTCAACTCATTGCCAACACAATTTTAACGTTAGAATATCTCAATATTAGTGAATGGAAAAA
>Ga0209960_1004711_pt1 | contig 10196 bp, 15 predicted proteins | sample ThiBiot_500_plan_2_FD_183947 | JGI IMG/M metagenome (GOLD analysis project Ga0209960, IMG submission 183947) | Wastewater bioreactor microbial communities from Cape Town, South Africa - Thiocy_expt_500_plan (SPAdes) | ecosystem: Engineered > Bioreactor > Thiocyanate-remediating >... | reverse complement strand
CGAATGCTTTGTTAGACATAGTGTATAGTTCTTAATTAGAAATACAAAAAAAAAAAGAATCGTGAAGAAAAGAAAATTTATTAGGTACTTCTATTTATGGAGCGAATCGCAATTAATCATGATTCTAGCTCCTTCTGAGTAAAATTACATCTTTGAAACCTGTTCGTACATCTTCATTGCCTGACGAACACCCAAGTCCAACATAATCTCTTCAGAACCACCCGGGATCGAGTACGCGCGAACTTCTCTGCTGAGTCGCTCAACCTTTTCACCCTGACCACCACGTGTATAAGCTAGACCACCAAAGATCTGGCACGCCTCACGAGCACAGTATTCGAACGTTTGCGTTGTTTGTGCCTTAAGCAATGCGATGGGACCAGCTAATACCGTGCTGGATTCCTTATGCGACATCTTCGTCATTTGGTAGGTGATAGTTTCCAACCAAGATTGTGTGGCCTCAACGTGACGCGTCATTTGGGCCAACTTGTAGCGGATGACAGGCTGATCGACTAATCTCTTACCAAAAGCCTTTCGCTTGTGCGCGTACGCAAAAGCTTCTTCAAGGCAAACACGAGCGAATCGAGTGCCTTGAACGCAAATGCCCCAACGCTCGTGGTTGAAATTGTGCATGATGCACTTGAAGCCTTCATTTTCTTTGCCTATCAAGTTCTCTGCAGGAACCTTGACATCCTCAAAGGTAATGTAAGTGGTACCAGAAGGCCAGACACCAGTGCACTTCATTTGGCGGGTGGTGACTCCCGGCATATCGCGTTCAATTAACAAAAGAGAAATTCCAGACATGCCAGCACCACCAGTGCGAACAGCTACGGTAAAGAAATCGGAGAATACGCCTACCGACAAGTTAGAGTTTAATAATGTGATGCATCACATTATTAAGGGTGGATGTGAATACTTACCGTTGGTTATCCATTTCTTCTCGCCGTTTACAATGTAATGTTTGCCATCCGCGGTCTTCTTGGCCTCGCAGCGAAGGTTGGCCACATCGGATCCAGCGTAGGGTTCAGTGATGGCAAGACAAATAGTCTTCTCACCTCGCAAGCAAGGGCCAGCTACTTTGTCCTTCAAGTACTTGGTGCCGAAGAGCAACACAGGGGGAAGACCGATGGCCAGGCCTGCCTGCAAACCCCAAATAACGCCACCAGAGCCACAACGAGATAACTCGTCCAATAAAATCAACTCGGTGAATGCATCGAACTCCTCCGGCTTAATACCACCGGCGAGGTTACTGCCGGCATACTCGGTGGGCCCTGAATAATGTTAGCTACAATTCCGACGGAGGAAATTCGTCGAATCACTTACAAGGAGCACCGATGACACCAGGCAACAATCCAGCTTCGTAGGCTTTGCGATAAATTTCTTTGGGCATCTGCTTGTTTTCGTCCCAATCGTGGCAGTAGGGCATAATCTCAGCATCAACAAACTTGCGAACGGCAGCGCGGAATCTTCGGTGGGTATCGTTGTAATAAGCGGAGTGCCAGTTTTGGTACCAGTTGGGATCGCCGTAAGGAACTAGATCGCCAAAAGTGTTCGAAGCCTTGACAGTCGCTCCACCCTTGCTCTCTTCGCCAACAACACCAATGCAGTACTTGGCGTATTGCTCTAACACGGAAGCCTTGTGGAATTGCTCGAATTGCTTCGAGGCGTCGGTACCAGCGACTTTTTCCAAAACCTTCTTGCCGCCTGGATGTTCACCCAAAAAATTGGTAACATTGTATACTTTTCCTTTAACGACAATCCAACAGTCGCCAGGAGTGTTGTGCTTTGCTACTTCAGCTGCGCTAATAATTTTGCTCATCTATTTTTAAAATAAAATCAATATTTCCAATTAAAGAGTAAAGTCGGTAATGTGTATGGCAATAAATCAGTATGGTAAAAAAAAAATAATATTTTAATATTTAAGTTATAAATTAATTATCTTTGGGCAATTTCAATCGAGTAGACATTTGAGTCTTTTGTCAAACGTATTGTACGTTACTAACTTTTGATATTTACTGTATTGGTAATTGTATAGCCGATTTTAAAATGAATGACTAATTACTTTAATTGTTGTTCTCGTTCCGTGGGAAGTGAAGCGATCCCACAAAATAATTTTTTCCATCTCTTCAAACTATCAAAGCTAGTAGAGTTGTTAAAGTGTTCCTGTAATTTACTATCATAGGGCAATGTTACAACACATTGTTAAAGCTTATTTCACATTTACAAGCCATTTTCCACTACTTTGGATCTCGTTTTCTTGTTCTTCAGCGCCAAATACAGTAGTAACACCCTTATTATCCAGGTCCTTTAGAGGCATATATTTTTCAGCTACTTCTATTAAATCTGCGCGTTGAACGCCGAATAATCGCTCACGATGTCTAAACAAAAGAGTTTGTAATTGAACAAAGAAAAGCTGTCGACTTACAATTGTCTCATTTCCCACGTAATGCCAGTAAGGAATTCGCTTATTCCCTTCTTCGAAGGTGACACAGGCATGTCAATGTCAGAGAAGAGCGACAATTTTGCTTCTTCAATGTTCTACAATGGTAGTGAGTAACTAATTGAAACAAAAATTAAAAACTTACTTGTTCTGTGAAGGTGTTTGAACTCTCTTTTCGTCCGCTCGACGCCCATTCTACGGCGCCTTTGAAACTGTTGACAGTCTTGTCAATGTTAGGGTCTCGATAGCTGTAAAAGTAAAAGATGCCACTGCTTTGACCAGCGCCACCTCCGTATGCACCTCCCTTCTCTCTGATTTCACGATGCAAATACGATTGAGACATCATCGTAGACAGCACCTGAAGTTTGGCAAAGTCCGGGTGAGCGTACGTGACTGTTGGGAAACATTGAGCGACAAAGTTAATGCTCGCTGGAATAGAAAAGAAGAACTGGCGACTCGTCAATTCTTTTTGCTCTTCGAGCAAGGTCTGCGAGCAGTTAATATATTGTTAACATAATCATCCCTGAACTTACGCTCGCTGACGAATTATCAGGTCTACCAGGCAATGTGTTGAAGAATTTACTCAATCTCGTCTTATTAACGTCCATAAGCTTCTCTTCGGTGTTTAAAGCAACGCGCATAACGTCTTTGTTTAATACGCGCAGTCCGATCTGCTTTAGCGCTTCAGAAACCTTATCTATAGCTCCATCGTCTATATTTGCCACAATATCTTGGATCAAGTTGAATTGTGTAATTCCGTCCCATGTTTCTGACACGTACTATAAGGGGAGTTAACTGCGAAATGTAGACCTGATTCGTGTACGTACATGAGCTTGGCTCAAATATGATGCAGCCCAACTCTTCGCATAGGAGTGACCTGAAGACGTGATCGAGTCCAACATATCGGCTTGGATCTGGTGTTATGATTAATTAGAGAAAACCAATTAATAAGCCACTCACATTTAAAATCAGCGTTTTGAGTCTATCTTTGTCTTGGAGTCTGGGCTCATTGAATAACTTGGTCCACAAATCGAACATCTTGTCGGTGTTTCGCTCCAAACTGAACGATCTGAGCAAAGCACTTCGGTTGAATTGTGAAACATCGGAGTGGTTGATAACGAGTGAAGTGGAAGATGAAAATTCTCCCGCGCACAACTCGGTCTGCTGGGCGAATTCTCTGTACGATAGATCGCCGGCACCGACTTCAGTTAGTACCGAGCAAAAAAGTGGTACGTAAATGTTCAAGTCGGCAGGCAGCTGGCTAAAGTCCAATAAAGCGGTAAAATACGAAATTCCGTTTGTCGGTTGCTTGCATAATTGCACTTTCACGTCACTGTATAAATGTTAGGAGAATATTTGACTCGTTTTGTTTCACTTACGAAATGGTTTCTACTTGAATTGGAGTCTTGGGCTTTACGCGCTCTATATCAGACAGTGATATTTTAGGCAAGCACGAAGGATCTAAAACTTTCAGTTAACACCGCAAGATATTACACTGCAATAATCATTACCTGGGATTGCTTCTTGACGTTGCTTTAAAATTTGTGCACGTTCATTAATTTCCTTCAAGTCTTTTTCAGTTAGCTTTTGTTTGATGACGGCGAGTTGTTTTTTCTCGTCCTCGGCCTCTCGCTTGGTGTACTCGGCATCTAAGTTAAATTAACATTGCGGGCTTTACTGTTAAATGAACGCATACCAGGTGTCATCAAGATGGCCAACTTGTGAGGATTGTCCAACAAGTACTGCTTAATTTTCTTTTCGAATATCTTCACGTTTAAATCGCTTTTGAGTTTCTCGATCAATTCATTAAGAGACAACGCTGAAATTGGATTGCCACCGTGGATCCAAATGTGCGTTAGTGCCGATACTAAACTCAACCCGAAGTTCGTGGACACCTGTCAAACGATTAATTCACTCATTTAGAATAAGATATTAGTTTGACATACGTGTTTTTGAGCGATTTCAATTTGGTGCAAGATACTTTCAATTCTCTCTTGCGGAAACCCTTCTTCAGCTGCTTTTGCGAGCGTCTTCTCGATAATGTCGGTAACCACCTTAGCGTCCTCCGTTTTGATGCCCATCAAACCCACGGAGAAGAGCGACTCTCGGTTTGAAGCATCGTATCCAGTGTAAGGTGAGTAGGAACTTCCAATGTTACTGTCTATCAGCGCTTGGTACATCGGTGAGTTGGGTCCACCAGTCAACAACATGCCTAAGAACGACATGACAAAACTCTCGTACGCGTCCTATCAATATATATTTAATTCGAGTTCGTGTCACCATATCTTCACTTACCGTAATCTTGTTGGTTAAATAGGCAACCGCCACTTTGCTTTGTTTCTCTGGATCAGGTGCCACTGAGTTCGGAGAGTTAGTTGTCTTCCTTCGTTGATAAATATGCCTTGTGCTTACTTGGATTAGCTGAGCACGTAGCGTGTACCTCCTTAGGTTGTGAAAAGCGAACTTCGTCCTTCACGTCAGTGTCAGGCACAATGCGTGCAAACTTGCTCAAGGCTTCTTCATGAATAAATTTCAAAATAGGTTCCAATGGTAAATCACCGTAAGTGAGCGTGTACGAGTTGCTAGGATGATAGTGAGTTTTGTGAAAGTCACGCAGCTGCTTCCAAGTCAACTTTGGAATGTCTTTAGGATCTCCGCCACTGTTGTGCGTGTAGGTTGTCGTCGGATACAAATTAGACTGCAGACGTTCGCCAAATAAGCGCGAAGTATCGGACATTGCGCCTTTCATCTCATTGTACACAACACCTTTGAACTCCAGTGTAGAATTCAGATCTGAAATGGGTTTAGGTTTAAATATTAATTCAATTATTTTCTCACCTTTGGGATTACTCAACTCCAATCGATGACCTTCTTGCATAAAATCGTATTCTTCCAATTTAGGAAAGTAAGTAGCGTCCAAATAAACCGAAAGTAAGTTATAATAATCCTTTTCGTTCTGAGTAGCGAATGGATAACTCGTGAAATCACCGCCTATTGACCGTTAGAAATAAAAAAAATGTCTGGATCTCGATTACCAGTCCACGCGTTCATGTACGTATTCAAGCTTCGCTTCAGCATATTAAAGAATGGATCACGAACGGGATACTTTTCACTTCCGCACAATACAGTGTGCTCCAAGATGTGCGCGACACCTGTTGAGTCGGTGGGAGTAGTCTTGAACGTAGTGCTAAAAGTAGTTAGCGAAACCCTCTTCTTAATCAGGCATTATTATTTCTCACCAAAATACGTTGTTTGTATCGTCGCTTTCAATGTGCAAGTGACGCGCGCCAGTAATGTCGTGCACCAAATAATACGCAGTAATATTGCGCTCCGTTATAAATTTTTTCTGCGATAAATTTAGTATAAATTACACTATTTTAAGTATTTAGTTTACCTCTGTAACGGTATAATTGTGTATTTTTTGACCGACATCAATTTGAAGTTTGTTTCGTTCTTGAGGAAAACATTAGATCTGACTATTATTTATATAGATTATTCACCTTCACCACGCTTTAGTCCAGGAATGGGAGAATAATTAACGCTTGCTCCTGTAGTTAATTTACGAAAATAATTTTTTGTTGGCTCGACTTTTGCCTGGCGAATGTTATTTATTCTGCTCTGAATTGTTCTACACACCAATATATTAATAAAAATTATTGATGCATATTTAGGCTTTTACCCAAACAAAGAAATAGGTGATCTGGCTGGAGTTCCGAACGATCTGGCCTTGTTAGCGTGTTTTCTAACACTCGCCAAAGCTCTACGCAATGCCAGCATAGTAATGTTGTTAACAAAAAATACGTCAGTAACCAAAATGTACAATTGTTTGTTAGTGAGTTTCCATGTCACGTGTGCGTTTCCAAAAACGGTCTGATTCCAGAAGTACGGCGAACAATAAAAAATGCGAAAACGCTAAAGTAAAGGTGGTTTATGCGTGTATCCGTTTGTCGTATTTAATGGATTGATAATAAATCACTAGCGTGTGGGTGGACTTCTCTCCAGTTTTTGGCTAGACCATTTTTGGACACCCACACGTGCTAATGCTACTCCCCCATATGTTTACGTCATTTTCTTACTTTGGACATCTACATTTAGCTGCATTGAAGGAACATCAAGTATGGCTTCTAAAGGTAGCTAAAGAAAACTTTTCAAGGCATATCCGAGATACTGATTATCCAAACAGTAACGAAACCAACCGAATTGTCTTTCTCTTACCGGCTTATAAGATTTTTTGTTGCCGCAGTACTTGTTTGCTTTTCTGTCTATAGCTTTTTTCATAACGGGGCAATTTTAAAGCGAAGGTACTCAAATAATGATATAAAATTCTCTAAAAAATCGTATTATTATTGACACAATCTTTATATATAGTTTTACCAACCATCATGCTATTAAAGTGCCGACAACATTGGATGAATTAAAAGATCTTGGATACGCTTTTGACCAGCTCAAATTTTCACATTACAATAATGTAATTTTATTTTTCGTATCATTGTATATTATGTAAGTATTATTAGGTGATTTTTCTAGCCTCCAATTGAAATCTAAAATGAAATTAGGAAACAAACGTTCTCCTTGCCTGGTGCAGCACTTTTGAACATTCTAGCAGGTCGTATGTTCGGAGGATTTTATGGATTTTTGATCGCAAGCGCTGTAAGTACCGAAATATTACTCACACGAGACCTGGATTGATTTTTTTTTTTTTTTTTGAATTTAGTTGACAGCCATCGGAGCATCCTGCTGCTATATTATGACTGATATTTTGGGGCGTCGTATCATTCAAAAGATATTCTCTGGCCAAATTAAGAAGTTGTCTGACGCTGTAAGCGAATCTGAATTCTTATTTCGTTTAACTTGACGCTAATCCATTGATTTTCCAGGTCGAAAAGAACCGAAGTGATTTATTTTATTATATGATCTTCTTGCGCATTGTACCTGTAGTACCACAGTGGCTAGTCAATATTGCATCGCCTTTGATTAACGTGCCTCTTTACACGTTCATGCCCGCAATATTCTTTGGTAAGCAGAGTATATTACGAGAGTTTAACCGCGATAATATTCTAACTATCCATTTTTTTTTAGGGCTAATGCCATACAACTTTAGTACGCTAATCTAGAATACACTATATTAAATAATATTAACTTGATTATATTAGTCTGTGCCCAAGCTGGTGGGTTACTCGCGGAATTGAAGTCTACCAACGATGTTTTTGGTGTGCAAACTATTCTCAAGCTGTCTGGCATTGCAATCGCCGCACTTTTGCCATTATTATTGAAAAAGAAGCTCAAGAAGGTCGATTAAAGCATATTTTAAGTTGTAAATAAAATCTTGTTTTGGCGTAAATTGGGAGACATTTTTACATTCCGCTTCGAAAGTTCTATTTATCGCATTTTTCTCGTTCTAACCTCTACAAATAGCACATTACTGGTGCATTAATCATGGAACGCGACATTCTACAAAGGAGAGTCGTAGAAGTAGAGGATGCGGCCTGTTTATTAACCTGGGACTTTAGCCTGAAGATCCCAAAAGCCGAAGTAGCATCAGACGAAAGTGGACATACTCACGTACGTTTAATTTATAATACTTTTCAAATACATCGTGCGTAATTAAATGTGTCCGTGAAAATCAAATATTGTTTTTCAGCGCGGGCATTGATAAAATATTTTAAAAAAAATTGTAAAATAATGATATCAAGTAATTACGAGTAAATGTGGATTAATTTTTCGATCCTTAGATCAAATACATTGTAGAAGCCAAAATTAAAGATTCGAAGTGGACCTTTGAAACGCGATACTCAGCAATAGATGTATTTCACCATGAGGTAAGTTTATGTTCGGGAATTCTAATTCCCAATAATTTGCTAACCCAATGTTTGGCAGGCGCTCAATACGTACCACCAGCTCACATTACCACCATTACCGCCGAAAACTTTAACTGCACGACATGACCCGCAGTTCGTCGAAGAGCGTCGTGTAGCTCTCGCACAATGGCTGGGTCGTGCGCTGAGCATTCCATCTTTGCGACAAGATGCGGATCTGCTGTCATTTTTAAACGGAGCGCTGAGCGCTGGAGCGATAAAATATCGGTTAGATTTTGTTATCAAACAAAAGTCACTGGTAAATCTAGACATATTCTGCTTAGACGTCAGCAAGTCAATGAAAAAATCAGCGGATGACGAAGGCGGATGGTTTTTCGGCAACAAAACTTCTCGGTTTCAAAGAGCTACTTCAATCATGTTGTAAGTACTTATCATTAATTAATATTCATGGTCACTAACATAATTGCAGTGACAAACTTGAACGAGCTAAGAGTGATTCACAACGAAATTTCAGCACAGTAGTCACATTCTGTCAAAAACCACTTATCATCGCTGCTCCTCAACCTACAGCGCAGACGCAAATAGAATTAATTAAACAAAATTTAGGCTGTATTCAATATGCGTAAGTACCATGAATGCTAAAAAAAAAACGCTCTAGATCTAAATACTGTCTAGTTCGGGGACCGCTATTTATCGAGCATGCGACGCGTGCAATGTAAGTACCATTCGATATCATGTCATCGGTCGACACAAAGTTAATTCAATGATATTATTAGACTATTGCACTCGAATTTGCGTCGCAATTCTTTCAAACCGTAGTTGTTTCGATTCACCTTTTCACCGACGCAGAAGATAACTTGAGCAGCGAAGACGAAAAATCACAACACACCGAGTTAACGGCCACCTTGAAAGGCAAAGAGAAATCTAAAGATATTTATTTTACAGTAATATATAATCACGGGGACAACGAAAACTTTATGCAAAGTTTCCAAAAACAATTGCCTGACAGCACGGTACTTAACGCGAAAAGCAACGATATTCAAACTCAGATTCATCAATATGAAGAGCAACGTCAAAAGCAGGTTGAAGAGGGTATTAGAAAAGAAAAATTGATATTTGGCATCGACTTGGAATTGATCATGCAGCAACAATTCTTGGAACGACCAGATCTGAACGTACCCGAGATATTACGCAACACTTTCGATTCGATTCTCTCTACGCACTGTAAGTTATTCAATATATAATGTCATTTTCTTACCGTATTTGATAGTTACCCGCGAGGGACTATTCCGTGTAAATACAAGCATTCAAAATCTCGTTCACGTAAAGCAGCGTATCGACCATCACGGTAAGCGAATTTAATATCGTTCTCAGGAATGAGGCGGGTCTAATGTAATCAGAAATTTTATTTATTTATTTTTTTTATAAGAAAATATCGATTGGAGGTTAGAAGATCCGGATCTCGTCGCAGCTGTTATTAAAAAGTTTTTCGACGAATTACCGGACTGCCTGTTGACGGCAACAAGATTTCCAGACTTTATTGGCATTTTAAGTAAGTTCAATAATAATAATAATAATATTTGTTTTGATGGTGTCACTAACGGCCGTTGAAGATTATCCCGCAGACCAACAACTTGAAAAGTTAAAGGAACTCGTATTTTCACTCCCAGAGCACAACAAAAACGTTCTGTTAGCACTACTTGAAGTCATTTCTAAAATCATCAAGCACAGCGGCACCAATAAGATGACCTCGCAAAACTTGGCTACTTGTTTGGCTCCCGTTTTGATGAAACACAACGATATTTCCGTCGCTTTAATGAGCGTACATAAATCCAATTCGATCGTTGAATTCATGTTCAGGCATTGGTTAGTACTTTTTTTTTTTTTTTCGCGTTACATGCACAAAAGCAGCTTAATCTTATTACTTCTTCAGTGATGCGTTT
>Ga0209960_1004708_pt1 | contig 10199 bp, 11 predicted proteins | sample ThiBiot_500_plan_2_FD_183947 | JGI IMG/M metagenome (GOLD analysis project Ga0209960, IMG submission 183947) | Wastewater bioreactor microbial communities from Cape Town, South Africa - Thiocy_expt_500_plan (SPAdes) | ecosystem: Engineered > Bioreactor > Thiocyanate-remediating >... | reverse complement strand
CACTTAATTTCACTTTTGTTTCATTTCTTTTCTTTTTTTGTTGGACATTACCTTTGTATTGTGAATTGATTTCATATTGTTAACACTTTTCTTCACCCAAAAAAAGAAATCAAACCCTTCTTCTAATACAAACTCTGGAACAGTTAGTGTGAATGTGAATGAAGAACAACATTTATTAAATTTATTATATTCGATTGCAGATGACCAAGGAAGAAGAGGTTTGATTTTTTTTTCTTTTTCAATTGGAATCATGAATAAAAATCAATAAATTCAATAAATTTTTAAAAAAATAGAAGGTTATTTACATCGTGGAATTACTTGTAATCATTGTGCTGTTTGTCCAATTCGTGGATTCAGATATAAATGCACAAATTGTGTTGATTATGATCTTTGTGAAGTTTGTGAAGGAAATGATGTTCATTTCAAAACTCATACCTTTTTAAAAATTCGAATTCCTCTTTCACCATTAGCTAATCCACGAGTTTCATTATTAAATATTTTATATCCTGGAGGTAGTTTTTTTTTTTAAAAAAAAAATTTATGCTTAATTTCAACAAACATTTTTTTTTTTTTTGAAAAAAAGGAAAAGGTAATGAACCAGAGATTCTATCAAATGATAAAATTAAAGAATTACAAGAAAAGTCTGGATGTAGCATTTTTTTTTTAAAAAAAATCTCTTTTCTTCCAAAAAGATAACATATTAACTTTCAATTTTTTTTTTTTTTTTTTTTTTTTTTTTTTTTTTGGAATCAAAGTTGAAAGAGTTGAATTAGAAGCATTGTATGAACAATATAAATGTTTATCAACTGTTCAATCACAAGATGGAGGAATAGATAAACAAACATTTGATCATTGTCTTGGTCCAATAGGATTAGAACATAATTTAATTAGTGAAAGGTTTTTTTTAATTGTGAATTTATGAGATAAAATCAAGAGATGATAATTTAATAACAATTTCAAATAGGATATTCAAATTTTTTGACCAAGATGATGATAATGTTATTAACTTTTCTGAATTTGTAATGGGATTAGCAATACTTTGTAAAGGAACTCAAGAAGAAAAAATAGAATGTAGTTTTTTCTTTTCTTTCTTTAATTTTTTTTGGAAAATCTTTTCCAATTTCATTTCTGAAAATAAAATAAAATGAAATGAAAATAAAAAAGTTGCTTTTAAAGGATATGATTTAAATGGAGATGGTTTTATTACTCCAATTGAACTTTATAAAATGTATAAAGCGTATTTCTTTTTAAGTATGGAATTAATTAGAGATGTTGTTCGAGGTTTTCTTCATTTTCTTTTCTTCATTTTTTTTTAAAAAAAAAAAAAAATCAAAAAAAGTAATTAATAATTTTTTTTTGAAATATTAGCTTTAGAAGAAGAAATGATGATAAATTTTGATGAAGAAAGTGATAAACCTGTTTCTGCATCTTTTACAACTGGAATTCCAAGAGGAGAAGAGTAATTTTTCATTTTATATTGGAATATTAAAACTTAGATTAATCAATTTAATTTATTAAATTCGAATAATTGAATTCAATAATGTCAATGAAAAAAACAAAACAATTAAATTTTCAGGTCTGATCATAATAATGAAGTTAAAGAAGGATTACAAAATGAAGTTGAAGATGAAACTGAAAATCAAGAACAAGATCAAGAAAATGAAAATGAAAATGATTCTAAAATTGAAGAACAAAATGAAGAGGAGGAAAGGGATAATAACAATGAAAATGAAAATGAAAATGAAGAAGACACTAATCAAAAAGATGTTGAAACAATTGGAAAAGCAAAAAATAAAGTTCTTGAAAAACGAAAATCTTTGGTTGGAAAACCATATCAAGGAATGAGACCTATTATGGAAGATATTTCTCAAGATGCTATTCTTCAACTTGTACATAAAAGTAATTTTTTTTTTTTTTTTTTTTTTTTTTTTTTTTTTTTTTAAAAAAAAAAAAATAGATCTAAATTTTGTTCAAAAGGATATATTTTTATCAAAAAAAGTCAGACTTTCCAAACTGATTTTAGAGAAGGGGAATTGAAAGTCAAACAAAACCACTTTTTTTTAAAAAAACCCCAGAAAAAAAAAAAAAACCTAATAAGAAAGAAATGGAAACATTAACTGAAGAACAAATAGAAGAGTTAGAAAAAACTCAAATTGCAACACTTGAAGAAAAAATTAATCCTCATGCTGCTATAATTGCTAGACATGCTGCTAGAAAAGCTGAAAGAGAAAAACAAGAACAAGAGGAAGCTTTAAGAATTGAAAAAGAAGAGACGGAGAAGCAAAATAAACTCAAGAGAAGGGAAACATTGAAACTTCAACAAGAAGAACTATTACAAAAACATAATGAACTTTTATCTCAAAAGCCATTACAACCAAAACAAGGGGTTTTATTTCGGTATGAAGGAAAGTTAAGTGGATGGAAAGAACGTCACTTTACTCTTGAAGATAAAGTTCCAATTTTTTTGGAGTGTCGAAGATCAAAACCAGATTCTGAAATTCTTGAAACTTATCAACTTGGTTCTGAAGCAGTTGTTGAAGAAGATAATCTTGAGTCTTCAAGTTCAGGAAGTAATGGAAACTTATCTGGGACTCTCACCTCCACAAAACTTACACTTAGACCATCAAAGAGTCGTTCACATTGTTTTAGAATTATCTTTCCTGATTCTTCTTTGAAACTTTCAGCTGAATCAGCTGAAACCAAAACTGAATGGATGAATTTTATTCAAACTCTACTTGAAAAGCATCATTCATTAGGTAATATTTAAATTTCTTATTCTTTATTCTTTCATTTTTAAGCTAACTTTGATATCAATTCATTGTTTTTCAATTGAATTCAATTTCTTTTTCTTTTTCATTTCATCTTCTTTATTTATTTATTATTTTCCATTTATTGATTATTGATTATTTCATTATTTTCAATTTACTTTCAAAAAAAAAAAAAAAAAATTAAACCCATTTTTTAATTTTTAATATTTTTTTTTTTTCAAAATAAATAGTATATTCAGTTGTTCCAAAACATTCACCATCCTCATCTTCATCCTCACTGAATAAATATGACAAAGAAACATCCCCTCAAAAAACAGAACCAAATAAAGATTCGAAATCAAAAGATAAAGATAAATCAAGAAAATCATCTCTAGGAGTTGAAATCATTGCCAATCCTTTGAGTGATGATGAATTTGTGGGTAATACTTTGAAAAATGAACTTTTTGAAGTCTAGGTTAGGTTAGAATCCCTCTTATATCCCAACAAAAAATTCAAAAAAAATTGTTTGTACCATAAAATATTTGTTTCCAATAAATTTATTTTTTTTTAAAGAATGAAATTTTTAGAGTTTTTTCTTCTTTTTTGTTTTCTTTTTTGTTTTTTTTCCTTTTCAAATAAAACAATAATAAAAATCAAAAAAATGAAAGAGAATCGTTTTTGTTTTATTTTTTTTTGAAGGAAAAGAAAGTTGGAAACGGGTTTTCACCCGCCTACAAAAATTGAGACGCGCCTGTGAGGCGTGACTCGGGAATTGGGGTAGTTTTCAATCAGCAATAATCGTGCCTCGGATAAACCTCATAAGCTACGATATTACCCCTGCGCAAAGATTAAAGTTCAAAACAAAAGACACCATCTCAACTCTTAAACATCAACCATTGAACCCAAACATTATGGGAACACTTTTTTATTTTTTATCCAAAAGCCATGTTTTTTTTTTGCAGTTTATTTGGCTTCTTTTTTTGGTGATAAGAAAAAAATAAAAGAAAAAAGTCAAACAACTTTTGATTCGAAAGGCTTTTTTGATTCAAAGTTTTTAGAATCCAAAAAAATTTTTAATGATTTTTTTATTCTTTTATCCAATCGAAAGATTCAAACATTGAATACAGAAGCGAAAAAAAATAGAAAAGAACTTTGGGTAAAAGAGATTCAATCAAAAGATAATTGTTGCATTTTTTTTTTTTTTCTTTCATTGCGTTCAACTTTTCAGCGTCTTCTGTCTGTTGTTTTTTTCCCCAAAAATCAACCTTTATTGACTTATCGTTCACAACCATTTCAAAAACTCATTCATAATCGATAACTATATAACTCATTATCTGAAACATTTCTTTCTCTCTTTGTTCTTCAATTTATTTATTTATTTATTTGTCAATTTTTTTTTTCTTTTTCTTTTCAGAAGAATTTTTCTTTTTTCTTTTTTCTTTTTTCTTCTCCTTTACTTATTTTTCTCTTGATAATCCCCTTTTCTTTGAAAAAAATTCTTTTTTTCCATTCTACTTTTACTATTCATTTTATCATTTGATTATAATTTTGAATTATCTTTTTTGTTTGTTCTTAACTGACAATTTTTACAATTTTCAAATAGGAATAAGTCTCTTCCTTTCCTTTGCTCTCCTCTATCTCAGTCTAAATTACCTTGAGATTCTGTATTTTTCTTGTTGGACTTGTCTGTTTTTATAAAACCACTCTTTGACCATAATCACTTCCCTCTTTCCCCCAAAAATCTCTTTTATTGACCTTTCCAACTTCACTCTACGTGTATTCAATTCTATACTTTCTTCAATTAGGCCCATTCAATTCTACAATCTTCAACAAACATCAATCTCAAAAAACATTCCCTCTATATTACTTTATCCACCTTATCCCCTTTAAGATTGAGTTGAATTTAGAAGCTAAAACATTCTCAAAAAAACATTCTCAAAAAACTACTTCAATTTAGATCAATAAATAAATCAATCAAATCATGAAATCACGGACAGAGATTATAAATGAACGGTTTGGAAAGTTTTTTCATTACCTTCTTATTTTTATCTTTTGTCAAGGCGGAGCTCTCTTAACTTGGACTTTTCAAAATGTTCTTAATTTAAATAATGTTCTATCTGCTGGTATCTCAACTCTAACACTGATTACTGTTTCTACAACTTATGGACCTGCAACACTATGTGCTTCATTTGCTGGAATGTCAACATTAACTGTGATTCCTTCTGCTTACTGGGCTACTCTAATGGCATTCATCGCAACAATCTTTTATTCGATTCTTATTGATAATTTCAATTTATTTTCTGGATATGGTGGACGTTTAGGTGTTGTGGCATGGATGTCTGTTAGTTTAGTTATCCCAATCTTGCTATTCTCTGGAGTAGAAGGAGATTATAAATTAACCTTTTGGGCACCTCATAGATATGAATCTCTTGACCTCATTTTTGGATGTGTTGCTGTTTTAAGTACAACAGTGAGTTCTTTTGTTTCAATTGCAAGTAGAGAACTTATCCCAAATATGAAACAAAATATCCCAACCTTTTGTGTATGGGCCATTCTAGCATCTGCATTTGTTCTTCCTTTTGATTATAAGATGGAAGATGATCTCCTTATTTTTATTTTTATTGGACTCTCTGTTGGAATTACAACAAAAGAAGTTATGCAAGGTTATACTGGTTACATTGTTGCAGGTTTCATCTCAGGTCTTCTTGGTTTAGCTTTCTTTGGATTATCTACAGGAGAATCAGGTGGAAAAGTTGGTGTCACAGCCTTCTCTTCAGTTTTTATTTACACAAAAATTATTCTTCCTTTGGTAAAATGTCGTTTCTGTCGTAAACCAACAGAAGATTTCGCTACATGGATTGTTCTTGAAAGAAACAAAAGCCTTGAACAACCAATGTTAACCACAGAAGAGAATGGAGGTCCTTTTCCTTCAAAAGTATCGCTTGATAGCCAATATGGAACAACTGATCAAAGTTATGGAACGACGGATCAAACAAGTGTATTAATTGAACAATCAACGTCGTCTTATGGTTTGATGATTGATAATCAAAACAATGATTCAAAATTCGTGTAAAATAAAAAACAAAAAACAAAAAATGAAAAGAAAATTTCAATTTGGTCAAGATTACAATTGAAGAACACTCTGTGACTGATGATTGTTGACTGACTTTTCAACCATTCTTCGTCCATGTGGATTTTTGATTTTTTTTTTTTTTTTTTTTTTTTTTTTTTTTTCATAAACAACTTCTGAAATTTTCAAAAAGAAATAGAATAGAATAGAATTCAATTAGACAATAATTATAAATGAAATTCGAAGTGATTGCTCAATGTACAACAAGTAAAGCAAGAGCTAGTGTTCTTCATCTTGTTCATGCAAGTGTTAATACACCTGTTTTCATGCCTGTTGGAACTCAAGGAACATTGAAAGGTTTGACTCCAACTCAACTTAAAGAAACCTCTTGTGTAATGGCTTTAGGGAATACTTATCACCTTGCTAATAGACCTGTAAGATTTCAATTTAATTTGTAAAACATTTTTATATAATTTTAAATTAGGGACCAGAAATCTTAAAGGAAATGGGAGGACTTCATTCATTTATGGGTTGGGATAAAGGACTTTTAACAGATAGTGGTGGATTTCAAATGGTTTCACTTCTTCAATTATCTGAAATGGCAGAGGTAACAATTCTTTCAAGATCTCCTCTATTTCTTCTCTTCTTTCTTATTTCATCAAAAGCTAACTTTTGAAGATAGGAAGGTGTAAAGTTTAGATCTCCTCATGATGGTTCTGAAATGCTCTTAACACCTGAAAAATCAATTGAAATGCAAAATATTATTGGAGCTGATGTTATTATGGTTTGAGATTCTTTGGATTTGAAGAAGAAGAAAAAACAAACTTTTTCTCTATTTTAGCAATTAGATGATGTTGTTAGTAGTACATTAACTGGTCCAAGAGTGGAAGAAGCAATGTATAGATCAATTAGATGGCTTGATAGATGGTTCTTTTAAATATTTCTTATTCTTTATAGTTTTCTGATTAATAAAATCCTCTTTTTTTATGATCAGTATTAAAGCACACTCAAGACCTCATGATCAAAATTTATTTGCCATTATTCAAGGAGGATTAGATCCTAACCTTAGAAAAATTTGTATTGAAGGTTATAATTGATTTTTCTCTTTCCCAAAATAAAATCAGAAAATCAAATTAGAAAAAATAAAAATAAAAATAAAAATAAAATAAAATTAATAGAGATGGTTAAAAGAGATACTCCAGGTTATGCGATTGGAGGATTAAGTGGAGGAGAAGAAAAAGATAAATTTTGGAGAACAGTTAGTTTATGTACAGATCTTTTACCAAAAGAAAAACCAAGATATTGTATGGGAGTTGGGTTAGTTTCCTTTTCCTTTCTTTTGTTTGAACTGAATTATTTTTTTTTAAAAAAAAAGTTTTGCAGTTGATCTTGTTGTTTGTAGTGCATTAGGAGCAGATATGTTTGATTGTGTATTTCCAACGAGAACAGCTGTAAACTTTTTTTTCTTTCTTGCTTCCAAAATAAATAAATAAATAAATAAATAAATAAATAAATAAATAAATAAATAAATAAAAATAAAATAGAGATTTGGAACAGCTCTTGTTCCTTGGGGTAATATGCATTTAAAAAATTCTCAATTTGCAAAAGATTTCACTCCCATTGATCCAAATTGTCAATGTTTTACATGTAAAACTTATACTCGGGCTTATCTCCATTCAATTGTGAATAAAGAGACAATCTCTTGTCATCTTTTATCAATTCATAACGTTACATATCAAATGACATTAATGAAAGGAATTAGAGATTCTATTATTAATGATAGGTTAATTTTAATTTAATTTATAATTTTAATTTTAATTTTCTTTTGGATTTTTTTTTTTTTTGAAAAATTATAAATTAAATTACTAAAATTCATTTATTTTTAAAGATTTCCTCAATATGTACGAAAGTTCTTATTTGATTTGTATGGACAAAAGGATAAAGTCCCAGTTTGGGTAACTGAAGCACTTGCTTCTGTTAATATTACCTTAGAAGAAAATTAAATTTTGAATTGAAATTAAATTGAAAAAATAAATTGTAAATCTTATTGTCATATTTATTACAACTATGATACACTTTCAAAATTTGTCATCGTTTTCTTCTTTTTCTTTTTTTCTTTTTGGCTAAGATGTTACATCGACGATAGGACTTGGGTTTGGATGGTTCTATTTTCAAAAAAAAAAAAAAAAAAATTGAATCAATCAATTATTGATTTTTAGGGAAAGAAATTGAAAAGAAAGAAAAGAAAGAAACCTTGGGTTCGTTTTCATTGATGATAGGTTCGAGGGGATTTTGAACTAGGACTATTAAAAATAAGATGAAATTAATAATAAATTCAAAGGATAAAAAAAAAAAATCATTACTTGATGCTAAATATTCCATCATATCTTTTTGACAATTAGCAAAATCATTAACGGGAATTCCAATATCAAAGTTAAGCAATACTAAAAATTCCATTTCAAGGTTATTCATTTCACATGGTTTTATTCCTCCAATTTCCGCATAAAATTTATTTGTAAAATAACGATCTTCATGAGCTTTCACTCCTATCATGATACTAACAACGAGAACAAGGAACAATAAATTAGGGATATATATTAAGACAAGAAAACAAGTAAAAAATAAATACCTAGTTACAATGAATCGATGGATATTTAATTCGGTAAAATAAAGATTTGGATGAAATTTTAGGATTCTTTTTAAATAAATAAGAGAAATAACAAAGCATTCAATTGAGCAATTTGCATAACGAAATATTCTATTTTAAAAATAAAAAAGAAATTGTCAGTATGATCCATGAAATTTTTCGAGTTTATAATGCATTCTTCTTTTAAATAATCATAATACCTTTCAATATAGCTTTTTAATGAAACAGAAGGTGGTTTTTTGGAATCAAAAACTGTTATCAGGTTCTCAGTTGGGTCCTTTTTTTTAAAAAAAAAAGCATTACAATTTCAAACATTAATCAAAATAAAAATAAAATAAGCTTTAAAAAAATAATAAATATCTTACAGCTTCACTTATAAACTTTAAAATTGTCTCTCTATACGCGGCAAGTAGGATCCATTGTCGATCCATATCCGTCTTCTTCTTCTTCTCCTTCTTCTCAACTTTCTCCTTCTTACAACTGGGAATACTCCCAACAGATATCTCTAATTTATCCAGTTTTGAAATCACTTTTTGAATCCTAATTTGAGAGAATCGAAGAGAGTTAATAAGAGTGAGGTTGTAGTAGAGTAGTTGTCCTGTTAATTGAGGAAATTGACCTTTTTTTTTTTTCTTTTTGGGTAGATTTTTTTTTTTTTTCTTATGAATTTCTCAAATTTCTCCCAAATTATTGAATCAACAACAACTTTATGACTGATAACAATCAAACCAAATACTTATAATACCCATACTTTTGAACAACAAATCAAATAATAAATACAATTGAATACAAAGAACTTCTTTCTTTTGTTGAGCTTTAGTTTTTTTTACTTTTATTTTATATTATTTAGGCTTTTTGTTTTGTTCCTGAGTTTTGGCAATAATAAAATTTCCCTATTTTCCTATTAATTAATTGCTATTGATTTAGGTGTCATTCTTTACTTTGGTTCAGATGATTTATTTATAAGAAAGCTCCTTTAAAAAAATGTGAAAGTTATATTGTATGATAACATCGTTGAAGATTTATAAATTGAAAGTTTATTTTATTTATTTATTTTTATTTATTGGTTGGGTTATTAGAAAGGTGGTTCAATGAGTCATTTTGTGGGTCGGAATCGTAAACAAAACAGTCATTTGAAATCATTGAATAATTACAAGATTTCAACTAATAATAACAATACAATACAATAATACAACATAGCAATCAAAGCAATCACATCCTATTCGATTAAATAAATAAGAAATCAATTAAATAAATGAAACATTGAATTATTGATTCAAGTAATAGTGATTATTAAATCTGAAATGATGAAGACAAAAATGTGAGATTATGAAAAAAAGAATGAATAGAATGAATGGAATTGATCCTTTGCTTATTATAAATTTGAAATGAATTGAATAGATGAATGAATGAATGAATTCGTAGAGTTGAGTTGCCTGGAGTATGAAAATAAATAAATATCAATAAATAGGAATGCCTGGCGAGAATTCACTGGCTTTTGTTATTGTTGGTGTTGGTTTAGCACTTACTGGACTCTTCCTCTCTTCAGTGTTCTCACCAAAGAAAAAGACAAAGAAATCAATAGTTACTTTCCTTAATTCTTTATTTCACTTAATTTCACTTTTGTTTCATTTCTTTTCTTTTTTTGTTGGACATTACCTTTGTATTGTGAATTGATTTCATATTGTTAACACTTTTCTTCACCCAAAAAAAGAAATCAAACCCTTCTTCTAAT
>Ga0209960_1004707_pt1 | contig 10199 bp, 10 predicted proteins | sample ThiBiot_500_plan_2_FD_183947 | JGI IMG/M metagenome (GOLD analysis project Ga0209960, IMG submission 183947) | Wastewater bioreactor microbial communities from Cape Town, South Africa - Thiocy_expt_500_plan (SPAdes) | ecosystem: Engineered > Bioreactor > Thiocyanate-remediating >... | reverse complement strand
AAAAAAAAAAAAAAAAAAAAAAATGAAAATGAGTTTTTCTTTTTCTTTTTTCTTTTTTCTTTTTTCTTTTTTCTTTTTTCTTTTTCTTTTTTTCAATTCTATTTCATTTCTCATTATCAATTTCACTTTCATGATTCCTTTTTTTTCTTGCTTTCTTTCTTTCTTCTAAACCTTGAGTAGATTTTCATTTAAATCAACAAGATCCAAAATCTCTTAATTTAAATTTAAATTTCTTTTCTAATTGTCAATTTTTTTTTTCCACAAAATGTCATTTTTTTAAAAAAATACGAAAAAAACAAAGAAACATTCAAGAATAATATCTCAATCGATAGAAAAATAAATATAGATTTTTATATCTTTTTACCTTTGGAACTTTAAACACAGGTTTCTTTTGAAACAAGGTCTTTTCAAATAATCCAGCGTACTTCAAGGCTTTTGCCGAGAACCGAGCAATCTGCACCTGAAGTTCCGCCATGTTTTTTTTTCTTTTTTCTTCTTCTCAAACATGGCGGCATAAAAAAACCAAAAAACCAAAAAAAAAAAAATTGGCAAAAACACGAGTTTATAGATTCTGCGTAAGATTCCTGCCCATAGATCTCCTCAATAATAATGAAATATCTCAATACCCAATTCTTACGTCTCTCCATCAATCCAATTCTTAGACAATACTCCACTCAAAATGCTGCTCCTGTGGCTTCAATGTCTCTCAAGGATAAAATCGTACAATTAAGAAAATTAACTGGCGCAACAATGGCTCAATGTCAAAATGCTTTGAAGAAATCAGATGGGGATGTGTCAAAGGCTGTGACTTGGATTGAGGAGAATTTGAGTGCTGAGGCAAAGGCACAAGCTGCAAAGTTGGTCTCTCGTGTTGCTGCTCATGGATCATTGATTACTGCTCGAGGTGAGAAGGATGGAGATAATTTGGTGGTTGCTTTGGAGGTTAACTCTGAAACTGATTTTGTTGCACGGTCTGATACTTTTAAAGAATTATTATTGAAAGTTCAACAAAGTTTGGTTTCAAATATTGGAAATTTTGATTCAAAAGAAAGTACAAACTCAATTTTTGAAGCCCCTGTTGAAAATGTTCTCTCATTTCAAACTTCAGAAGGAACTTCAATTTCATCTGAACTTACAGCTGCAATTGGTAAAGTAAAAGAAAATTTGGTTATTAGAAGAGCAATTATTGGAAAGAGTAAATCTATAATTGGTCTTGCAACTCATGGTAGTTTAGTTGGAAATAATCAAAATTTTGGTGGACTTGCTTCAATTTTATTCTTAAACTCATCAAATAATACCATTCAACCTTTAGCTGATAAGGTTTTCTATCTTTTCTATATCTTTCTTTCTTTTTATTAAATAATTTACAAATCATTTTTTTTTAAGGTTGCAAAACATGTTGTTGGAATGAATCCATCATCTATTAATGAATTAATGGAACAATCTTATTTATTTGAACCAGAGTTATCTGTTAAACAATTACTTGAAAGAGAATCATCAAAAACTGGAAGTGAAATCAAAGTTATTGATATGAGAAGAATTGTTTGTGGAGAAACAACAACTACAAAAAATGAAGCCAATTTTAAAGATGAAGTAGAAAAAATATTAAAGAAAAACTAAAATAAAATAAAATAAAATAAAAACAAAATATTGAATATAAAATAATTAATTTTTTTATTCTTATTATTTCAAATCTGATAAACTACTTAATTTTTTTTTGTTAACATATTATTCTTCATCTTTCAATTCCAATAATTGGACCCATTGGGTTTTTGCATTAATAGAGTTAGCTGTAAGAACAAAATTTTGAACTGGAGTTGAGTGATAGGTCAATCGAAAAGAATATGGATCTAATTTTATTTATTTTAATTATAATGTTGTATTCAAAAAAGAAAAGAAATGAAATGAAATTAAAACAAACCAATAGATGTTGCTTCCAAGTTTTTGATTGCTCCACTATTGATCTCAGATAAATCAACTACTGAAATTGAAGATAGAGGAATAATCTTTTTATTTATTTATTTTTTTAAAAAAAATGCTAAAAGAGAAAAGAACTCAAAGGAAAAAAGAAAGAAAGAAAGAAATAAAATACATTTTTAAACAATTTATATTGAACTTGTCCATTCTTCACTTTTTGTTTTGTCATTACAACTCCTGTGTCAAGAAGAAATACTGTAAGTGGTTGATTTTCTTTTGTATATTTCAAACAATCTCGATGAATTATTAATGTAGCATCATTTAATAAATCAGAGTTTGCCTAAATTTTAAAAGATTTTATTTATTTAGATTTTTTTTTCTTTTGATGGGTATCTGAGTTTTTTTAAAAAAAGAAAGAAAGAAAGAAAGAAATAAACTTGTTTTTGATCTGTAATAATTAAATTATTTTTCAATTGATTTAATTGAAATTCATTAATTATTTCTCCAGCTTGTTCATCAATTGTTGTAATTATTTCATTAAATTGTTGGCAAGCAATTGTAAGAGCATCTCTGCAAGAAAAAGGAAAAGAAAGAAAGAAAAGTTGATAACATTAGAAGAGGAAGAAATCAATGAAAAATTAATATAAAATATACCTATCTGGATGATCTTCTGCTGTGGATTTATCAATTTCATTTAAGAGACAAGAGTATTTTGAAAGTCTTCTTCTTGGTTGATCAAGGAAATTGGATAAGTCAAGTCGACGACATTCTTCTTTTTGAAGGCATTCCTTTTAATTCAAAGAAAAGAAAAGAAAGAAAAAGTTAAGATGAGATTAATTCTTTAAATTCGAATTAAAATTAAATAAAATAATACCTTTAAAAGTGTTGCTACATCAGAATTTTTAGAAGTTAAAAGTAATTGATGATCTCCTTGAGCTCTTTCACCAATATAATTTCCATAAGGAGTGAATGAACTAACCTATTTTTTTCAAAAATGAAATTGTTTAAGATTGATCAAGTGAATCATTTTAATAAATAAATAATAAATATTTACATATTTTGAGAGGATATCACCAATTTGTTCAACAACTGTAGCTTTTAATTGTCTTTGTTTTAAATCTCTAAAAAAAGGTTCATTGATGGAAATAATATCTTCAATATTTGCAAAAATTTGTTCAATTTCTTGAGGTGTAACAGATTTTATTTGGTTCATTGGTAATAAAAAGGACTATAATAATTATAATAGAAGGATGAGATGAAATTCTTTTTTGTTTTACAATTGAAAAATAAATAAATAAATAAAAAGTTTACATTCACAATTAATTTTAAATCTTTCACATATTGTTCTTCCGTTTGAATAAGTTCAAAGATTAATTCTTGTCTTTTTAACTCTTCTTTCGTTAATACATCAATGATTGATTGTTTTGCTCCATCTCTCCATAAAGGTGTTGGCTATTAGAAATTGTTGTTAGCAAATAAACAAAAAAATAAACAAAAATAAATAAAAGTAGAAAAAAAATAAAATTTATACCTCTTTCTTTCTTGGAGTAATTGAGATATTTTCCTTTGATTCATGGTCTTTGATTGCAGATAAACTTTTTGTTACAACAGGAGAAAAGAGTTGAAGTGCAAAAAGGGTGGACCTTGTGGCTTGTTTCTTAAGTGGAGTGAGAACTTTTCTAACTTTAGGAGAAGCCTTAATCCTCGCCTTAAATGAGGGTTGATTTACAAGTTTATTTGTTGGAGATTTATGAGGTGTTTCTGTCTTTACTTTTCTATCTTTATTAACTTGTTTGGCAAGTATTTCACCGACTTCATTTGTAAATAATTCTCTTTTTTGAATTAAAAAAAAAAAAAGGAAAAAAGAAAGAAAAAATTAGTTTTACGATTTTAAAATAAACTATAAAGAACAAAATATAAAGAAATTTTTCAATGGAAAAAAACTTACTCCATTCTCGAAAACTGTTTTTTTTTAAAAAAAGTAGTTTTTAATTTTAATTGTTAAACAAAACAAAGTTTAAAATAAAATAACAAAAAATTCGTGTAATTTAAATTTAATAAAACAATATATTATTATACTAAAGAAATAAGTCTTTATAAAGAGTTAAACAAAGTTAAAAGTTAAGTTTGTTGGGAGTTTGAAGGGGCAACAAGAAATAAAAAAATAAATATAAAAAATTTAAAAAAAAAAGATTTCAAAATTCAAAAATAAAAAACCGTTATTGCCTTAATTTGGATAAAATACAAACAAAAATTCAAAAATAAAAATTTTGCAAAAAAAAAATAACGGTTTTTTATTTTTATTTTTATTTTTTCTTTTTATTTTTTATTTTTTACAGTTTTTGTAACTCATTTCTTTTTTGTGTTATAACTTTATTTTTTCAATTTTATTAAAGTATTTTATTTTATTAATTGATTTTTGTTTTTGTTTTGTTTGAAAGGAAAGTAAAGAAATGCAAGAAAAGAGAAGTAGAGAAGAGGAGTTTTCGTTATTCTGTATGTTTTTTTCTTTACTTTCTTTTTTCCAACATTCATTCAAACATTTCTTATTTAACCACTCCAACAATTCTATTCTTTTCTTATTTCCTTACTACTTGAATTAATTAATAATAATTCCAAAATCAATTAATTAAATAGTAAAAGACGACAAAGTAACCGATGAATATTCAAACTTAACTGCATTTCAACTCGCCATTGCTCAGAATGATGCGATTGATATATTACTCTCTATTGATGAATTAACAACTTTAACTCAAGAACTTTATGCAAGCTCTCATGGAAAAGATGAAAAATCAAACTTTCTCTCAAAAGGATTCTCAAAATTGAGAAATCTTGTAGGTTCAAAGAAATTTAACTTCCAACCAGTCCCAACAAATTCTCCTCTTACTCTTCATACAGGAATTCAAGTTATATTTTTTATTAATTCTGATTTTCTTTTTTATTTCTTTTCAAATAAAAAAAAATTCACAAAATTGTTTTTAGAATTCTGAAGGAGAACAAAGAAAAGTATTTGAGATCGCTTTGGATCAACATGAACTTATTCCAGTAGGAAATTTAATGATTCCTAAACCTTTACTTTCAATGATGGATGGTATTAGAGGAAAAGGACTTCAATCTGAAGGAATTTTTAGAATTAGTGCTAATTTTAAGAAAGTTAAAGTAAGAATTTTTTTTCTTTATTTCTTGTAATAAACAGTAATCATTAATAATATTTTATAATAGGAACTTAGAGAAATGCTTGATCTTGGGAAAAGTATTACTGAAATGGAGGGTTTAACTGTATTCGATTATGCTGATTTATTTAAACTTTTTTTGAGAAGTCTTCCAGATCCTCTTGTCCCTGAAAATCTAACAGCTTTATATATTTCATCAGCTTTGGTAAAACATTTTTTTATTCTAGATTTTATTGTATTGTATTGTACCTTATTTTATTTATTTATTTCTAATAATACCAATATCTTTTTTTTTTTTTTTTTTGAAATCAGTTACTCGATAAAGAGGGAGAAGAAGATTCATCTGTAATTAAAGTTCTCCAACTTTTCCATCTTGTTCTTCCAAAAGTTAATAGACATGTTTGTCAAGCTATTATTAAATTCTTTCATGAAATTTCTCAAAAATCAGAGATAAACAAAATGGATTCACTAAATATTGCTAAAGTAATGGTTCCTAATATTTGTAATTATGAAAAAGAAGCTCCTCAAGAACCTGAAGGTTGATTCTTAATTCTTCTTTTTTTCTTTCTTTTTTCTTTCTTCTTCTTTGAAACAACAACAACAACAACAAAAAAATAAAAATAAAAAAGCACTCTTTTTGATTCATAAAAGAATGGCTAAATTATTATCATTTGCCATTGATCATTGGGATGTTGTATTTGAGCTCCCATTATGTGTTACAGAAAAACTCTATCAAGAACCAACGAGAAATTATCTTTTTCAAGATCCAAATGAAACTGATAAAGAAAATCATAAAGTTCAAGAGAGTCCAATGAAACATAAAAAGATTCTTGAGCTCTTAGATGGTGATAATACTCCTAGAAAGAAACTTAAACTTGATTCTCCAATTCAAAGTCCATCAAGTCCATTTAGTTCTTTAAGCCCATTTAAAAGAAAGAAAAAGTCCAAATTTAGAACTGAAGAAACTCCAATTTTTAATGGTAATTGAAATTTTGCTTTTTCTTTTATTTGATTGTTCTAAACATCTTCTAATCAATTTCATATTTATTTTAGCTGGAAACTTTCACTTCCAAGATATTGGACATTGAAAAAAAAAAAGCAAATGATTAAAAAAGTCAATAACAAGAAAAAATAACCTTTGTAAAATTTAAAATGAGTGAAATCTTGAATTAATTTCTTTCCAATAAAATTCAAAAATTATTTTATTGATTGATTTATTATTGTTTTTTTTTTAAAAAAAAATAAATTGAATATAAAATTGACAAAATTTATTATTTTAAAAACCAAACAAACAAAAATTTTATTCTGCTTTAGCAAGATCAGTTTCTGCTCTTTCTTTGTCAACATATTTTAAAAGTTTAGGATCCATGTAATATGGTCTTGCTTCAGACCCATCATGCCTTTCAATATCTTCACCTAAAAAAAAAGTAAAATTAATTTTTTTTTTTTTCTGAATTTAGAACAAATAATGAAAATAAGAAGAAGAAGAATAATTACAGAAGCAAAGGAAAATGGTTGCAATTGCCATATCAAGAACAGCCATAAAAAGATACGAGATACCATAACCCATAAAAATGATAACCTAAATTTTGAGAAAATTAAGGAAAACAAAATAAAATAAAATAAATTGATCATTAATAAATACAAGTAAAGGTGTGATCCAAAAACTGGGTTGAGATGAAGTATATTCGATGAGTAAATTTCCAAAAATTCCAGTACATACAGTGATGATAACTTTTCCTAAAAACAAAAGGATACCTCCAATTTTTGTAACTGCTACAACTCTAAAAAAAAAAAAATTAATAAATAACAAAAAAAAAAAAAAATGTAAGAATATTATTCAACCTTATAATATTTCGGGTTAGAAGTTGGAAAGCCCACTTTGCTGCCCTACAGAATGAATAACCATAAACAGCAATCTCAATATATGCATTCTTATTTAAAAATTTCAAAAATCTTTCAAAACAAAGTAAGCAACATTGGAAACATTTGAAAAGTCCTTTGAGAAAAGGATTTTGTTTTCCTTTGAGCTATTATTTCGTTAATTTTAGTTTAGTTTTAGTTTTTTTTTTAAGAATTATAATATCCATATAAAAAAAACCGATTTTTCTAATTTGAACATTAGATATCGAGCAAATTGAACGAGTGCAATAATAACTGCACCAAATGCCAAAGAACCAAGATGGTAACGGAAAGTCCTCCAAATTGCAGGAATGATCATAAATGTTGGAAGTTTCTAAGAATAAAATTCATTAATTTCTTGAAGTTTTAACCGAAAGAAAAAAAAAAAAAAAAAAAAAAAAAAAAAAAAAAAAAAAAAAAAACTTTTTTATCTTTAGTCCAATACCAAGTTGCAATGACACCAGCAATTGAACAATCCCCAATTGCCAAAATAAGATTCCAACTCCATAAAAATCCAAAAACATAATAAATTTGAAGATATTCTAAGACACTATAAGTAGATTGGAATTAATTGGAATTAATTGGAATTAATTGGAATTAATTTTATAATAAAGAAAGAAAAAAAAGAAAAAGGTTATACTAATCACTTTTGAAAGTATAATAATACAAATCGACTTGATTTACTTGACCTGCTGTTGCTAAATTTCTATGAACAAAAAGGTTAAAAAAATAAGTATAAATAAATAGATAAATAAATAAATCTGTACAGCATAATATATACAAACCATGCACAAACCAATAATAACATACAAAACTTAAGAATTGGAAGGAAAACAAGTAAAGGAGTTTTACGAACAGCCCTATAAATTGAATTTTATTCATTTGTAAGAAAGAGTAGAAAATAAAAAGGAGTCAAAAAAATAAAAAAAATTTTACTTGCTTGCAAGTCTGATCATTGTAGATGCGAGCAAGATTCTTTTTCTTAAGAAAATTAAAGCAAGAAAAATAAGAACGGTAAAAACAGTGACAACAATAGCTATTGAATTTTAATTTTTTTTTTAAAAAAAAGAAATTAAAATAAATAAAATAAAATTGAAGGAAAAAAAAAGAAAAAGAAAAACCTGAAGCTAAAAAGGTTGTTTTACTGTAAATATAACTATCATAGGATGTTGATGTAAGATTAAGATGTACAGTTTCTGGTAATGTGATTCCAGTAGCGTTTTCAAACCCAGGGATTTCTGGAATATCAATTGTAAATAAAGGAAGTCCACGAACAAGCTACAAGGGAAAGAAAATTTGAAATTTGTAACAGAAAAGAGAAAGAGGAAAGAGGAAAAAAAAAAATTCAAGAAATCATACTAAACTATAATTGTACCAAAGGTATGCACAAGCACCACACAAAGAAAGGACAAGAATAACAATTGAAGAACAAACCATACATGTAGCACACAATTGAAGTGCACATAACCAAACAAATGATAAGACCAAGGCGAAGAAAGCAGATCTAAATTTATAATTATATTAATTATATTTACTCAAATTTGAAAAAAAAAAAAAGAATATATAGAATAGAAGGATTAAAAATAAATACCCTAAAATTGCTGGCCAAGCAGCATATAAATCTCTTTGAATTTCGAAAGAAAATCCTCTTTGATTGATTTCAGCAATGAATTGACTTTGAATTGATTGAACTGTAGAACTATTCATAAAATCAGAAGAAATAGTGGGAATACAACGATTGATAACTGTTGGAAAAATTAAAGTGAATTTTTAGTATTGTGTTGGAAAAAGAAAAACTACAAATCCTAAACTAATAATTTGATAGAAAAAAAAGGAAAAAAAAAAAAGAAACCTGAAGAACTTTCCAAAACAAGGGAAGCACACATATTATTATCAATAGCTTCTTGAAGAGATGATGAGTTTGTTGGTTGAGGATAATCATATTGACAAATTGCTGTTGCTGGATCAGCAATAGGTAAAAGGAAGCTCATACTAAAATCAGGGCATTTAGGAACACATTTTTGGTAGCCTAAAATAAATTGATTTATTTGTTGACTTATTTTTTTTCCTTTAAATTTGGTTCATTTCATTTTTGAATTTTTGAACTTTTTTTTGGTCAACAAAAAAAAAAAAGAAAAAAAAAAAAACCATTAAATGGGTCCAATGGATCGAAAAAAACAAGGTGAGTTGAACCAGTAAGATCACGAGTTGGGTTGTTTATACCACATAAATTTCCTTCAGAATCAACACCATAAAGTAATCTAATTAAAAAAAAAAATGAAATTGAAACATCAAAGTTGAATAAACTAAAATATTTATGAATTTCAACCTTTCTGGTCTTCCAATTGTAATTGCATAATAAGCAATGATTCCCATAATAACCCAATATTGACAAAATAAAAATGCACAAAACCAATCTTGACATCTTCTTTTAACAGTAGGACCAGGTGGTTTCTAAAAACATAAAATAAGTATCAATAAGTATAAAAGAAATATAAAAGAAATAAACACAAATCAAACAAATATATTTAAAAGAAATTACTTTATAACGATTATCTATCTTTTGTTGTTTCTTCTCAGCTTTTGTTAGTTTCTTCTTTTTCTCCCTTCCATGTGAATCATCAAACTCAGTGGCACTGAAATGATCATTATTACTCGTTGAGTTCAACTCAATATCATGACCAGACATCCTGCAATTAAAAAAAACGGGTAATTAATCAGTAACAAAGGTCGACTTTTGACTTCTTTTTGTTTTTCTTGAAACACTTCTAATCAATTCATTTCATTTCATTCCGATTCAACTCAAATATATTTCTTTGTTCAATTGTGTTTAGAAGAAAATTTTAATTTTATTTCAGTTCAAAAGGTAAAAAGAAACAATAAATAAACAACAAAATGAAAAAAAAAAAAAAAAAAAAAAAAAAAAAAAAAAAAAAAAAAAAAAAAAAAAAAAAAAAAAAAAAAAAAAAATTGAATTTTGAAATTGATAAATTATTAAAATATGAAATAAAAATGAGAATTTTAGTTTTTTAACAGAAATGAAATGAATCAAGTGATGAAAAAATTGTTAATTAATGTAAATATTGTTTAATTGAATTGAAAATGAGTTATAATTGAAGGGTGTTTTTTGTTTTTGTTTGACCAAGTTTTGCCATTTTTTTTTTTTTTTTTTTTGCTTTTGTTTTTTGTTTTTTTTTTTTTTGTTTT
>Ga0209960_1004706_pt1 | contig 10200 bp, 15 predicted proteins | sample ThiBiot_500_plan_2_FD_183947 | JGI IMG/M metagenome (GOLD analysis project Ga0209960, IMG submission 183947) | Wastewater bioreactor microbial communities from Cape Town, South Africa - Thiocy_expt_500_plan (SPAdes) | ecosystem: Engineered > Bioreactor > Thiocyanate-remediating >... | reverse complement strand
TTTTTTTTTTTTTTTTTTTTCTCTTTTTATTCTAAAGAAATTTTTTTTTTGATTTTTTTCAACAGTTTTTCATTTACTTTTATTTTGAACAATCAATCTTGTCTATTTCTTTTTATTATTTCATTTTTTTTTGAACTACTTATTTCCTTAATTTACATTTAATTTCTTCTTCATATTAATTTAAATTACATTTCCAATCCACAAGATTAATTTTCTAATTCTCAATCAAAATTGTTGATGTTCAGAAAACGTTTCAAGAATTGAGTAGGGCCTTGGCCTTAATTGTGGATCTTCTAACCAACATTGTTCAATTAATCCTTTCAAAAATTCAAGTGAATCTTCCAATTCTCCTATTTCTAATCTTTTTCCATTCCTGTTTCATTTGTTTGGTTTAGTTTATTCAACTTGAATTAGAAGAAAGGAAAAAAAAATTACCTAACAGCAAATTCCATTTCTTCAATTGAAGAACTAGCCCAAGGAATTTGTCTTTTAATAATTTCCCAAACTATGACCCCAAATGAAAAAATATCTCCTTTTTGATAACTTTTCAAATCAAGTGTTGTGTGAAGTCGAACTGAACTGAAAATTTCAGGTGCTGCATATTGTGGAGATAATCCTGATTTTTATTTTTTATTTTTATTTTATTTTATTATTTTTATTTTATTTTTATGAAAGAAAAGGAAACCAGGTCGTGCAGTTTTAATACTATGGCTCGTCAAAGCTAATCCAAAATCACAAATTACAGCACGAATATCTTTTTGATCATTTGTTTGACCTCTTTCAATTAATATCTATTATTTATTAATTAATTAATTTATTTTTGAAATTTATAACTGTAATTTTAATGAAGAAATACGTTTTTAGTTTTCAGATCTCGATGAGCAATTCCGATTTGATGAATTCTTTCAATTCCTTTAACAATACAAAGACATAATTCAATCATTCTACTTGGTTCAATTTCTATGTTTTTATTATTCATTTATTTGTGCCCATGAAATCAATATTCAAACCTTCATTCGGATCATGTAAAAATGAAAATAAATCTCTTTCATAAAGTTTTGTCAAAATACATTTTGGTTCTTCACAATATCCAATTAATTGAACGACATTTGGATGGAATGATAAAGACCTTTTTTTTGAAAAGATTAGAAAAAAAGAAAAGAAAAAAGAAAAAAGAAAAAAGAAAAAATACCAAGTAATTGAAATTTCATTCAAGAAATTTTGGTTCTCCTCTTCATTTTTTTCTATAGCTATTAATTATTATGAAGGGTAAAGAGTCAAACTTTCAGAAAAAAAGAAAAAAAAAAAAATACAATTTAAAGTTTTGACAACAGCGAATTCAGTTTTGAACATATCTTTCGTTTCTTCATTTAAAATACAACATATTGATAAGCTTCCTGATCCTCCTTTTCCCATTTCTTTTTCAATCCGAAAATCTAATCCAAAATTTAACTTTAAAAATACAGGGAAGCTTTCAAGACCTTTTTTTAATTTGAATTTAATACTTTTTTCTCAAGAAAAAAAAAGGGAGAATACCTATTACAGTGTTTAACAATGTAGTCTGACCAGAGGTGTTTATTGATCTTTGGCTCGCGTCCGTAACTTGAAGATAATTTCAATCAATTCTAGCGGACACAAAAGAAAGAAAGAAAGAAAGAAAAAAAAAAGAAGAAAACCTGTTCTTGATTTAAATCTATCTCGTTGTTCCACGAAAGAAAAGTGACTATCCCTTTTTTCCTAATCGTGTTTATTAAAAACAAAATTAGAAAAGGAATCTGAATATAAAAAAATGAACCATTGAAATTTCTTGAATTTTGTTCTCTTGTTTCTTTTTTTGTCTTCTAATGAAAAAAAGGATAAACAAGACAAGTAAAATTAGAAATAATAATCCAAATGCCAATCCAACTCCAAGTCCAACTATAATTATTTCAATGTAATTGAATGTATGTAAATTTTAAACATACCTTGATTTTGACTCTGATTTTGTTTCTCTATTTATTATTAAAATTAATACTTTATTTTGAAACGGAAAAGATGAATAATACCAGAACAAATTCCATTATTTGAAGTATATTCATCAGGACATTTATCAACACACTCTCCTTCATATAATGAATAGTCTTTGATGCATGATATACAAACTGATTCTAGAATAGGGAAATCAAAATTATGAAAAAAAATGAAAGTTTTTGGTGAAGAAAATTACCTGAACTACAAGTCAAACAAAGTTGAGGACAATTAGAACATTCACCCAAAGAAGCATCTTTATAATAACCATCAGGACATTCAGCTAAACATTGTCCATTGTGAGTATAGAAATTTGGACTACATTTCAAACAATCATTTATTCCTCCTCCTGAACATCCTGAACAACTTACATCACATTCTAATTTTTGAATTTATTTTTATTTGTTTAATCTTCGTTGATTTTTTATTTATTGAAATTCCTTACTTTCACAAGAATTAGTGGCATCCACAAAATAATAGCTATTTGCAGGGCACTCATAATCACAAGCTCCTTCTAATAGTACTTTTGGTTGTAAACAAGAGAGGCATTCATTTGATTTTGGGCCAGAACATGTAAAACAATTTGAATTGCATTCTATTTACATTTCATTATTTCTTTTTTTTTTTTCCCTCTTTAAAATAAAAAGGAAATAATGAATTAACCGTAACATGCTCCATTGGAAATATATCCGTTTATAAGGCACTCTTCATTAGAAATACAAGCTGTTCCATTTAAAGAGTAGGGTCCAATACAACTAAGACATGTTGTGCTCTCATTTTCACAACTGAAGCATGGAAAACTGCATACTATTTGATTTTTGATTAAAAATTTTCAGAAACAAAGGAGATAATAATACATTGACATTGTCCCCCAAATATAAAATAATCAGAGGGGCATTCATTTAGACATTCTCCATTCAATAAATACTGTGATCCAGGACATGTTACACAATTTGTTGATAATGGTCCATTACATTTTAAACATGATGAACTACATGCTATTCAATTTTCATTTTTTTTTTTATTTAGGAAAGGAAAAAGAGATATCACATTAATCAAGGCATTTTTTTTTAAAAAAAGAACAAAAATAATTTGAAAAATTAAAAATTAAAAATTACGATGACAAAAAATATTATCTTTGTATCCAAAATTTGAACATTCTAAAGTTGAAACACAAGTTGTCGAATTCAACAAAAATGGGGAATTGCAACTTGAACATTCATTTTCATTTATTCCAAAACATTCTGCGCATCGGCTATTACAAGCTATCAAATGATATTTGTTTTGTTGTGTTTGACGGATTTTATGGAAAATAAAATACCTTGACATTTATTTGAAGTGGTATTTGAATAATAACCTATTGGGCAATCATCAATACATTTTCCATTCAATAAAAATGTCCCATCTAGACAGGCAAGGCATTGATCATTATTTGGTCCATAACATCTCGAACATGTTTCATCACATTCTAAAATTTGTTTTTTGTTTTTGTTGTCGATTAATGCCATAATCAAAGAATACCTTGACAAGCTCGATTAGAATCAATATAACCATTTTGAAGACATTGAGCTTCAGTAAGACAAAAAGTTTCTTTTTGAATATATGGGGAAATACATGTTAAACAATTTCCATTTTCTGGTCCAATACAAGTTGAACATGGAAATTGACACGCTATCATAATTGAAATGGTGTTGAATATTTATCTTTTCTCTTTTTTTTTCAAAAAAAATATAAATTCGAAAGAAACCTTGACAAATTTTATCATCATCAGGATAATTCCCAACAGAACAATTTGTTACACACAATCCAGCCTCTAATAATAGATCATTTGGACACGAAAGACATTCATTATTATTTCCTCCAAAACATGTAACACAACTTGTTGAACATGCTATCGAATTATTTGTTTTGTTTTGATTGTTTCAAAAAAAGAAAAGAAAAAAAGAAAAATACATTGGCAGTCTGAAGAAACATAGCTATAATATTTTCCAACTTCGCAAGTTGATCTACATTTGTTAAATTCAAGAACGAATCCTGATTTACACCTACAAATAAAAAGAAAAAGAAAAGAAAAAAAAAAAAAAAAAAAAAAAAAAAAAAAAAAAAAAAAAAAAAAAAAAAAAAAAGAAAAAAAGAGATGAAATATGACATACAAAAGGATGAAAAATTCAGGAAAGTATACGAAGTACAATAAGTTGAATTGAATTCACAAGTTTCACAAGTTTCATAACATTTAACACAATTTGAACCTTCCATGACATAACCAGAGATACAAGTTATACAATAATCAGTTGAATTATCAGGTGTTGTATAACCTGTATTACAGGCACATGTACCATTTCCAGTTGGTCCATCTGAACAAACTCCATGATTATTACAATTACATTCTAAACAATTTCCATTTTTTGGGTAATATCCATTCGTGCATTCATTACATGTTGAACCTCCCCACCCAGTTGTACATGTACAGATATTTGGTGCATCACAAGTTCCGTGAGCACATGTTGGATTGCAAACAGGTTCTATATTAACAAAAGAAGAAAAAATAAATGGAAAAGAAATAAAGAAACTAAAAAAAATACGATCACAATTTAAGCCAGTATATTTATCATCTGGACATGTTGTAAATTGAATTGAAGTTCCTAATTAGTTTTAAAGTTATTATTTTTTTGTTTTTAAAAAATTTGATCGGTCTTACCAATAGTTTCATAAGTCTCTGTGCCTACTGATGGACGATTTTTTCCACCATAAATAGTAATAGTGTATGTTGTTGAAGGAGTTAATGGGCTTAGTGTTTTTGTGGTTGTTGTATAGTTAGTTGATGGAGAAACAGCAGCTGGTGATATCACAATTTTGTAATAAATACTAGTCCCAGCACTTGCTGTCCATAAAATACTTACAGATGTTGCACTTTTTGAAGCCAATTGAAGATTGGTTGGTGGAAGGGGAACTATTGAATTCGGTTTAAAAAAAAATAGTTTGTGAAAAAAAAAAAAAACGAAAAGAAAATACCAAAGTATGTATAAGTACAATAATTCATTTCAGTATTGTCATTATTTCCAGTGTAAACTCCATCAGGTAGTGTGCCACTAACAGCATTGTATGTTCCACCAATAGCAGAATCTTCATCATCCCAACTTTATATCAATCAAAATTTGATTAGAAATAGAAAATAAGTGAATCAAAAAATTTACAAAACATTTCCTGCTTGAGAGGTTGTTCCAGCAATGACTTGACAAGAACCACCTTTTCTAAATAACATGAAGACATCAGGTAATTGAGTACGAATTGAATCAAATGATATTGAATTTGAAGGTGTCCCACTTCTACAACAAAAATACCATTTTGTTACCGAGTCGTAAGTCGCACTTTGATCTTTTTTTGGTAAAGTATTTTTGTTTTCTTTTGGACCAGATTGATTACCACTTGCTTCATCTGTTTGAGTTCGAGTTCCTTCAACAAAGCCAGAGGGACAAGCTTGGGCTATATATTGAAAGGAAACAAATTGAGTGATTTCAAATGAATTGCAATAAATAATATTAAACGTTACAATTTTGTCTGTTTTGATAGAAACAATAACTCCCAAGAGGCATTGAATCAACATATCCTGTACAAAAATATTGTCTAATATTGTCTCCACACTGACCATATGGATAAGAACCAGTGCATGTATCATCATTTGAATTGATAAATCCATCATCTTGAGTATCCCATAAGTAAGAGTCAGAAACTAATGATCCACTACAACTATTACTAACAGAAGTCAGAGTTATCCACAATCCAGCATGAACACAACTGAGAAGTATCAAGAGTAAAAGAAGACTGTCCCTCATACTTCTATGATTTGAGCTTTGGGGATTGCCCTTTCGTTCTTTTGACCTTTGAACAACAAACATCTTTCGTCATATTGAACTAAAAACTCAGTATTTGAAACTCAGCTTTCCATAAACTTCTGAACTTGTAAGTTGTGCAAGTAAAATCATTCCAGATTATCAAATTAAGTGAACCTTTAAAAAAAAAAAAAAACATCAAGAAAAGTCAAATACCTTGTTATATTTTTTTTAAATTTTTTCGTTTTTTATTCGTTTTTATTATAGAAAAGGACAAGTTAAATTGCAAAAAGGGTTAAAAGTGAAAAGAGGATCAAGTAAATTGAAATTAAAGTGGTGGATGAAGAAGAAGTTGGTGTTGGTGTGACTGTTGGTTGAGGAGTTGATGGATCATATCGAGCAGCAACTAGTTTTTTGAAGATTTTTTTGAAATTTTTGAATTTTTTTTTAAAAAAAAATATAGATAAATATGAGGGAACCTTTCGTGTATCCAATAGCACAATAGACGAGTTTATTGCCAGCATTTCCTAAAAATAAAAAATAAAATAAAATAAACAAACAATGATTCAGTTGCTGAAAAGAAAAGAAAAAGAAAAAAGAAAGAAAGAAGAGAGAAAAAAAAGAAATTAACCAGAAGGTTGGCTAATACAATCGTCAGAGGATTGATGAATAACAATTGATCTTCCAATAATTGAAGCATCATCATTTGCAGTAAGAGAGGCTAATTCATTAGAAAATAAAGCAAGGATCTCTCCATTTGAATTTGATTTGAAATTTCCCATATCACCAACATGTCGTTTACCTAAAGATTTATTTTATAAAAAAAATTTTTTTTTCGGGTTTGGAAGGTTGTTTCTTTTTCTTTTCTTTTTTCTTTTCTTTTCTTACCAGGAGGACAAGCATGAGGAACATTGAAAGGATTGAAGTGTCCTCCAACAGCTCCATTATAAACATCTCCAAAATTATGAATATGAATTCCATAGAATGAATTTGCTGTTACTCCTGATACATAAAAGTATACTTTCACACCTCCATCCTATTTTTTAAAAAAAAAATGTTGAAAAATTTGTGTTTCATTTGATAATAATGAGATTAAAAGGAGTTGATTTTACATCATTTGGGGTGATGGTGATATTTCCAGAAATTCCAAGAGCATTGTCTCTCATTCTACAAACAGCTTGAACATTTGGATCTTAATAAATTTTTTTTATTTGAAGTTGATATGAGAGAAATAAAGAAGAAGAAGAAAAAGAAATATTACTGACTTCACCACCAGTACCTGGAATTGTGTCTGAACCTTTATTTATTTTATTTCATTTATTTATAAAAATTGTTTTTTTTTCTTTTTTTTTTTGAAAAATGAAATTACCTTCAGAATATCCAATGACTCCTTGATAAATTCTACTTCCTGCATCTCCTGTTGGTTGAACACATGAATCAAAATGAGAGTGAATGATTAATCCTCTTCCAATAATAAAAGAATTAGCTTGATTTGGATCTAAACTATTATTACAATAAACCATTTTATTATTATTTGAAAAAAAAAATGAGAAGAAAAAATAAGAAGAGAAGAGAAATACCTAATTAAAGAAGAAAAGATATTCATATTTGTATCACCGTTGGCATCAGTTGTAATATTTCCTAAATCTCCAACATGTCTAACTGGATCTGTAATACAACCATGAGGTACATTTAAGGGATTATAATGACCTCCTGTAGCCATTCCATCAGTTGAAGTAATATCCCCAAATTCATGAATATGGAAACCTAAGATTGAGTTGGGTGGGCCATTTTCTAATCTAATATTAACATTGATTCCTGGGGTTTCTCCATTCTTTATTTTATTTTTATTTAATTGATTTAAAAATAGGAATTAAAACTCAAATTAATTAATTTTTACATTGACAATAGTCAAAGTTGCAAATCCGAAAGTTCCTTTGACAGAAGGAGTGGGTGAATCTAAATAAACAGCAGCAGATGGTCTGACAACAACTTTTTTTATAAAAAATTAGAATTAAAAAAGAAAAAAGAAAAGCGAGGGATAAAAGAAAGAAAACCTTGAGTGATACCAATTACTCCTTGAGCATATCTACTTCCTGCATTGCCTTTGAAATTTAAAATAAAATTAATGAAACGAGATGAAGAGCAGAATAACTAAAAAATGAATAAAAAAGAAACCTGCAGAACCGGTGCAATCATCTTCTAATTGATGAATTATAACAGCTCTTCCAAGAATAGAGTTCATTGCATCAACAGATAAAGAGATATTTGTTCGAGTGATTGTCAAATGAATAATTCCATTGGAATCGGCAACTCCATTTGTCTTTTAAAATAATATAATATGGTCAACTAAGAAAGAATCAAAAGTATAAAAAAATGAATAAAAAGAACAAGATCTCCTGAGTGTCCATTAGGATAGCAACCGTGTGCAACACCGTAAGGATTAAAATGACCTCCAGCAGCTGAACCATCATTAGTACTAATATCACCAAATTGATGGACATGAATACCATGAGTTGAAAGAGGAGTCAATCCAGTTGCATAAATTTCAATCTTTGAAGAAGAAGAAAAAATTAAAAATTACAAAAAATGAAATAGAACTAATTAATTTTGAGTAGAAAGTACATCAACTCCAGATGTTGCATTTGAAGTAAAAATGGCCATTCCTTTAACAGTTGATCCTGATGCTGAGCTTAAAATTGCAATAGCTCTTGGTACTGGAGCTAAAAAAGAAGAAAGAAAGAAAAGGGTTAATCATATGGTATTAATCAAATTGAACTTAAATAGAAAAAAGTTGAATAAGATGAAATATTTACCAGCTTCACCTTGACCAGGAGTAATATCATTGTTTAATTTTAAACCAATAACACCTTGCATAATTCTTCCTCCAGCATTACCTTTTTTTTTTTATTTTGATTTTGATTTTTTTCTGGTATTTCAAAAATTTCCATTTTATTTCATTACCAGTTGGTTGGGTGACACAATCATCAGGTTTATCATGGACAATTACTGCTCTTCCTAATATAAATCCTTTGTCTTTGGGATCAAAACTATAATTATAAAATAGTTAATGTCTTATTTTGATCTACTTATTTCAAGCCAAATATATTGAAAAGAATCAAAAAAAAAAAAAAAGAAAAAAAGGAAAACCTTGCTTGTTCAACAATAAAGGTTTCTGTTGCACATCCACTTCCATCAGTTGTAAAATTTCCCTTTTTTCATAAAGAAGAAAAAGAGAAAAGAAAAAGAAAAGTTAGATAGTTACTCAAATATCATTTTTGTAATCAAAGACAATATCTTACAATATCACCAACATGTCTTGGTCCTGGGTAACATCCATGGTCAACATTATAAGGATTAAAATGTCCTCCAGCAGCAACTCCATTTGTTGAAGAAATATCACCAAATTGATGGATATGAACTCCATGAATGGTATTAGCAGGAAGCCCACAAACTGAAAGTGTTGCTTCTGTTTGAGCCTAAGAAATTGTTTTTGATAAAATAAAAAAGTTTGGTATTGAAAAAAAAAAAAAGTAAAATGATACTCCAGAAGTGAATGTTATTGTCCCTGATGTACCTTCATTTCCAGCAGTTCCTTTTAAGATTGAAATGAATGCTATAATAATCAATAGATTGATATTAATAATTAAGTACGTGAAATGAAATTATAATTAATTTTATTAAAAAATTAAACATTCTCCATGAGCGATTTGAAAAGTATATAAGATAAAAGTTATCCAAAGCAATGAAATCCTATTCATTTTCTTTTCTTTATTCCTATTAATATTTTTTTTAACTATTAGTTAGTTATTTTAATTGTTATAATTATTGGAATCAAGGTCAGTTTTTGTGTTTGAGCATTATCAGTTTTTTTTTTTTGGGTATCTCCAAACAAAAAATTTTGGTTGATTTTGTTTTTTGCATTTTGCATTTCAAAAAACAAAAAGAGAAACAAAAGAAATATAAAAAATCTAATTAATGAACAAAATGAAAATGATAACAATCTCAATACAATCATTCTACTGAATATCTTCAATAGCATTGCATTGTTAAAAACAAATTCAATTAAAAAAAACAAAAAAAAACAAAAATAAAAATTCCACAAAAAAGAAAAAAAAAAAAATTTCTCTTCGCCCTCAACATTCATCTTTTTTCACAAAAATTTTTTTCTATTCAATTAGTCTTAGTTTTAAATTCTAAACAAATGTTATTATAAAAATTGTTTTTGATGATCAAATTTTTTTTTTGATTTCGATTTCGATTTCGATTTTTTTTTTTTTCGAGTTTACATTATTCAATCAACTATCGGCCCCTTTTTTACAAGGAATCGCCATTTTTTTTTTTCTTTTTTTTTTTTTTTTTT
>Ga0209960_1004705_pt1 | contig 10201 bp, 12 predicted proteins | sample ThiBiot_500_plan_2_FD_183947 | JGI IMG/M metagenome (GOLD analysis project Ga0209960, IMG submission 183947) | Wastewater bioreactor microbial communities from Cape Town, South Africa - Thiocy_expt_500_plan (SPAdes) | ecosystem: Engineered > Bioreactor > Thiocyanate-remediating >... | reverse complement strand
AAAACAAAAAAAAAAAAAAAAAAAAAAAAAAAAAAAAAAAAAAAAAAACAATATAGTAACTGAGTTAGACTTTCAAAAGTTGTTTGAGGAATACTTCCAAACTTTCCTGATCTATCTATTTTCTTTGCTAAAATAAAAAATAATAAAGAATCAATCAAGATATAAACGAAGTAAACCAGAAGGGAAAAGAAAAATAAAAAGAAAAGAAAAGAAAATCAAACCGCAATTAAAAACTAAGAAGAATGAAAACCAAAAAGTTTCTAAATCTTTTGGTATCTCCTTTAATTTAATGAAGAAAAAAGAAGATCTGTTGAGTTTTATCCATCAAATAAAATAAGAATCTTAACTTTAATTTGATCCTTTTTAGTTTGTTTAGATAACCAACGTTGTGCTTCATTGAAAAATGAAATAGAAAATGTCTTCTCCACCTATTTTATTGTTGTTGTTGTTGTTGATGATTTTAATTTGAAAGATTTTTTTTGTTGTTAATTTGAAATTGAGACATTTAGATCCTGTTTTAAGAATCCTCCAAATTGATCAATTAAAATTGCTTGAGAAACAAGACTCCAAAATGGTATCAGTAAATTTTCATCATCTTCATTTAATGGCCGTGAATTTTGTTTTAATGTAATTTCTAGAGAAGAATTACAATTGTAAAAAGATTAATAAAAAACGAAAATAAAATTGAAAAAATAAAAATTACCAATATCATCTCTCTCTTTCTTTAAATACTCACTAAAAATTTTTGGGGAACGAGAAAGCAACTGAGAAACTGGTAGAACTGATCTATTTTCTATTAATCCTGTCCATTTCTTCAAACATCTCATTGATAATACTTTTACATACTCCCTCAACTTCTCAATTACATTCTCATTCACATTTCCCAATTCCTGATATCTCTCACTCCCAACTAATTGATTGATTTCCTCAAAGAGAAAGAAAACTTCCAATTCATTAACATTCGATTCCAATTTCTTAATTTTTGATTCTAATAACTCTATCTTTTGAAACAGAATCAAAGTGGATTGGAGCTGTTGAGTAAGACTTTGAGCTTGAACAAACTGGTTATGAGCACATCTTAATTCAACAATTCCTTTCATTTTATAAATTTTTATTGTTTTTGATTTTGTTTGTTTTTTATTTATTTTCTAATAAAAAAAAATCAATCAGTTTGGTGTCTCACTCCCCCAACATCAAATACAAATGAGTCGTGAATTCACTGACTTTATTCGACGCTTAGGAGAAGTGCAGAGTAAGCAAGAGGAGGAGAGGGTGTTAGGAGCAGAGAAAGTTAAACTTAAGACTCGATTCCTTCAAACTGGGCTTTCTGTGAAGGAACTTAAGGAGAGTATTATTAAAGCTGTTTATTGTGAGATGTTAGGAGATCCAGCTCCTTTCTCTCATATTCATGCTGTGACTTTGGCTCAAACTGCAAAGAATCCTCTTGATAAAACGACTGCGTATATTGCTGTTGCGTTGTTGCTTCACCCTCATCATGAACTTGCGATTCTTTTGGTGCATTCTTTTTTGAGGGATATTAGTTCTTCGAATCCATTAGATGTCTCTGCTGCATTATCTGCTCTTTGTCGTTTAGTATCAGCTGAAACTATTCCTCCTCTCATTAATTCAGTTCGTAATGCACTTTCTCATCCAAAGTTTTTTTTCTTTCTTTGATTCTTTCTCTCTCTCTTTCTTTTGCATAAATTGAATTGAATCAATGATTCTTTCTCTCTCTCTAAATTATTTGCATAAATTTTTAGTGAAGTTATTCGTAAAAAAGCTATTATGTGTTTCCTTCGTTTTTATCAACTTAGTCCTTCATCAGTTCAAGATTCAATTGAAGATCTTAGAAAAAAACTTTTTGATAAAGATCCTTGTGTTATTGGAGCAACATTATGCTTTTTTTATGAACTTATTAAGGTTGAAAAAATTTTCAAAATAACCCAATAAAAATAATAATAATTCAACTCACTTTCATTTCATAAGGATAATCCAAGTGACTATGTTGAGATGACTGGAACTTTAGTCTCTCTTTTAAAAACAATTTGTGATGGAAGATTACCAAGAAGTTATGATTATCACGGAGTTCCTGCTCCATGGCATCAAATCCATATATTAAAAATTTTATCATTTTTAGGAGAAAATAATCAAAAGTTGATTTTCTTTCTTTTTTCTTTCTTTTGTTTAATTATCTTTTAATTTTAATTTTTTTTTTTTAAAGAGCTTCTGAGGAAATGTATCAAATTATTCTTCATGCTCTTAAAAAAGCTGAAACAGGAATTGATGCTTCTTTTGGTTTTTTTCCTTCTTTTCTTTTTTTTTCTTTTTCTTTTTTTTTTTTAAAAAAAAAGAAAATCCAAATATCAAAAAATATAGCTATTATATATGAATGTGTAAAAACAATTACAACAATATATCCAAACCCCGAACTTCTCCAAACTGTTGCAAATTCTCTTGGAAGATTTCTTAATTCTACAAATAATAATTTGAAATATTTAGGAATCATTGCGTTGACATCCATTGTCCAGGTTTGGGATTGCTTTTTTGGAATATTCCATATATTTATTTAATATTTTAACGTAAAACTTTACTTTTTAGGTTGATCCAAAATATGCTGCACCCTATCAATTAATTGTTATTGATTGTTTGGAAAATGCAGATGAAACTTTGAAGAGAAAAGTTTTATTCTTTATTATCGACACTTGATTATTATTTTTCGTTAAAACAAACTTTTAATTTCTATTTTTTTTTTTTCAAAAAAATCAAAGACTCTTGGATTACTTTCAAAAATGACAAATGTTGGAAATGTTGGTGTAATTGTTGAAAAAATGATCAATTATTTAAGAATAACAGTAGATGAATATTTAAGGCTGGACCTTGTTGGTAGAATAACACAATTAGCAGAACAATTTGCGCCTAATAATCTATGGTTTTTAAAAACAATGACAAATGTATTTGAATTAGGAGGAGATTTGGTGAATCCAGAAGTAGGTTATAATTTGTTATTAATGTTAGCTGAAGGAAGTGATGAAGAAGAAGCTGATACTGATTTGAGAAAACAAGCAGTTGACTTATTTGTTCCAATTCTTCAAAAACAAGGAATTCCTGATATTCTAGTTCAAATTGCACTTTGGATTATTGGTGAATATTCATACCTTAGTGATAAATATAGATTAGAAGAACAATTACTTCGAGTTGTTGATGTTCTTGAAGGAGGGATGTTAGGAAAAGAAAAAGGATCCAAGATTGGTAAATAAATTATTCAAAAAAAAAAAAAAACAATAACAATTTTGAAAAAAATAAAATCAAAATAAAAATTTTAGGAAATAGAAGATCAATAACAAATGCAATGTGTTTAACAGCCGCAAAAAAGTTAATTAGTCAACTTGGAAGTTTTCCTGGTCAAGCTAGAACAGTCATTGAAAAATATTGTCGATCTGGAGATGTTGAAGTTCAACAAAGAGCTCAAGAAATAATTAGATTAACACAACAACCAAATTGGCAATTAATGGAACAAGTTCTTCCAATTGATGCTTCTGCAGAACAAATTCAAGTTGATGTTACACTTTCTTTTACCAATTCTTTCGTTTCTCAATCACTCTCAAAAGGAGCCCAACCTTACAATAAACAAATATTTCGTTCAAATTCACGAGACAATTCACTATCTCGATCAAATTCTTCAGAGCTCCTCAAACAAAATTCTACTCCTATTAAATTTCAAGCATATCAAACTCCAAATCTTAGACCTACCTCTTTACCGAATGTAACTCTTCCAAAAGAAGAACCCAATCAAAAGACAGATAATCCACTTCAACCAACTTTGACACCGTTTTTTTTTTTTTAAATGATTCTTTTTCTTGCTTTTTTTGTTTTCATCAACTGTAAGATAAAAAATAAAAAAATTTAAATTAGGGAAGTACCAAAAGGTACAGATATAAAAAAGAAATGGGGTAAGCAAGGTTTTCTAGATAAACCTGAAAGTCCTCGTCAAAATCTTTTAACATTTTTTTTTTTTTTTTTTTTTTTCGGTCAATTTATTTTACTGATTTTCATTTTTAATAGGAGCTCACCTAAACAGCTTTCCAATGAGAACCTTGGTGGCCATTCCCAACTTTCTTCTCCTTCAAAGTTCTTTTCTTTTCTTTTTCTTTTCTTTTTCTTTTCTTTTTCTTTTCTCTTTTTTCTTTTCACGAACCTATTCTTTTTTTTTTTTGGACAGACAACAACATACACCAGTCAAGGTTTGTTTTTGATTTATTTTCTTCAATCATTTTCTTACTTCATTGTATTTAAACATTATATTTAATCAATCTTGAATTGAATAGGAACCTCCACAAAAAGAACCTACAAAATATGAAAGAGAAGCAAAAGAAAGGGAAAGTAAAATTCAATCACAAAAAGAGCAATTAGCTCAATCAATATTTGGTGACCTTAGCAAACAAGTTTGTTTTTTTTTTTTTCTTTTTTTTTTTTTCGAAAACTGAAAGTTCAAAAAATTAGACACCTTCACCACAAGCCAAAGGAATTCGTTCACAAAAACAACAACAACAACAACAAAGAAATATCAGCCAACCACAATCACCCCAACCACAATTTCAATCTCAATCCCAATCTCAACCACAATCACCTCAACCACAAATGAAAGAAGAATTACTCCTTGATTTCTCTGATGTAAATTATTTTGTTATTTATCATTTATCTTATTAATCATTAAAAATTTTTTTTTTTTATTCAATAGATCACAATCGAAGAAAAACCAACTCAGACACAATTTAACTTAGATTTACTCCAAGATTTAAGCTTGACTTCAGTTTCTTTCTTTCCTTTTTCTTTTTCTTTCGCTTAAATAAATAAATTAAATTAAATTAAATTAAATTAAATTAAAAGAGTCCGGAATTTTTGCCTCTCACCTTGAATACTCAAGAGTTTGGTCAATTATGGGTTCAATTACAATATGAAGCAAAGGCTTCTCTTTCCTCAACTCATATCTTCCATTTATCAATTTCAGATGTTTTGGAAGTTCTTACCGAACAATTAAACTTTCATCGTGTTAATATGATTGGTTTTTTTTTTTTCAAAAATACAATAATGATAAAAACAACTCAATTTTCTTTCATTTATTTCTTTTATTTTCAGGTACTGAGGGACTTGCTTCAGGTACATTAAGTGGAGCTGACAAAATAGAGTGTTTGTTCCATGGAAAAAAAGAGCAAAATAAAACATTTTCACTCACAGTAAGAACCAAAAGAAAGGATCTTACTGATTCTTTACTTCAACAAATTGTATCGTTATTCTAATAAATATAAATAAATCAACCATCACTCTTTAAAGTTTTTAGAATAATCAAGTTTGGAATGATTTTTTTTTTTCTCTGTTTTTTTTTTCAATACAAACAATGAAGAAAATCAATGAACAAGTAAAAGATGAAAAAAGAATTTTTGATTTTATTAATTGGCTGATTTATTTTATTTTTTTGCTTGTTGATTTTGATTTTTATTTATTGAGTTGAAAGAACGACAGCCAACAGAATAGCAAAGATAATATTCAATAATGAATATCCAACCTTTGATGATGGACTCACTAGATTGATTATTTTGAAAAGAGAGTTTTTTTTTAAAAAAAAGAAATAAAGAAAATAAAAGATTAAAAATAAAATAAAATAAAATAGAAATAAAATAAAGTAGAAATAAAAAATGGAGGTACCGCTACATACAAAACCATTTCCAGAATAACCTGATTTGCAAGTACAATCAAAACCTCCAATTGTATTTTCACAGATTGCATTAGGACTACATCCTCCATTAATTGTTGAACATTCATCGATATCTAAATAAAATAAATAAATAAATCAATCAAAATCAATAAATAAAAGGAATAAAGGAATGAAAAATAAAATGCAATAGAAATAAAGTGGAAATAAATGAGGAAGTACCTAAACAATTGAATCCATCTCCAGAATAACCTGATTTGCATAAACAAAAAAAACTTCCAAGTGTATTTATGCAAATTCCTTGGACATCACACCCTCCATTATTTGTTTCACATTCATTGATATCTAAATAAATAAATAAATAAATAAATAAATAAATAAATAAAATGCATCAATAAATCAATAAATCAATAAAAGGAATAAAGGAATGAAAAATAAAATGCAATAGAAAGAAAATAGAAATAACCTGAACAATTGAATCCATCTCCAGAATAACCTGATTCACATGAACAAGAAAAACTTCCGATTGTATTTTCACAGATTGCATAACGATCACAATGATTTGCGAAACATTCATTGATATCTAAATGAAAAAAAAAATTTTTTTTTTTTTGGATTGATTTAAAATTAAAAAGAAGTCTATATATTTTTCAAAAAAAAAAAAAAAAAAAAAAAAAAAAAAAAAAAAATTATGAAAAAAAAAAAAAAAAGGAAGAAAATAAAAAAGGGGATACCATCACAAGAACCAGAAATAGAACTCCAATATGGAATTGAATCACTTTGAAGACATGATCTTGAAACTGTACCACTAAATCCTTCTAAACATTCACCATAAATTGTTTCTCCATCTGCAATTGTTTCATTCCATTTTGAATTATTTTCATTTAAAATGGCTTCACAACTTACACCTTTTTCTTTTTTTCATTTTTTTTTTTTTTTTTTTTTTTTTTTTTTTTTTTTTGATTGTTTCAAAAACAGAAAAGAAAATCAACTTTTTTCACAATTGGTTCCATAATAAGATGTTAAACATTCACAATGATAATTTCCATTCAATCTTACTGAACATTGTCCTTCATTTTTGCATTGACTTGGGTTCTTTGGGCAACTTGAATCTAAAAAAGATATCTAATTATTTGATTCCTTTGAAATCTCAAAAAAAAACTTTTTTTTTTTACCACACTGACTTTTTGATCTAACATACTCATTAGAAGGAACGGAAGAGTAATCAAATACTGGACAATCCCAATAATTGGATGCAAGATATCTATTAATTTTGTTTGTTTGACATTAGCTTTTGGTTTTATTTTTAAGAAGTAAAATTTATAATTAATAATTGGATTTTTTCTTTCTTTACAATAATTGTAAATTTGTTAAGCTCACAAGTTGTGTTGGAATTGTTCCTGAAAGTTCATTATCAGAGAGATATCTAAGATAGAAAAAATGGAAATTTAATTCAGTTAATAATTATATTTTTTCTTTCTTTACAGATATTGTAGATTTGTTAGGCTCCCAAGTTGTGTTGGAATTGTCCCTGAAAGTTTATTATATTCGAGATATCTAAGATAGAAGCAATTAAATTTTAATTCAATTAATAATTATATTTTTTTCTTTTTTTACAGATATTGTAGATTTGTTAAGCCTCCAAGTTGTGATGGAATTGTCCCTGAAAGTTGATTATAAATGAGAGATCTAAGATAAAAACAGTTGAATTTTCGTCCTATATTTAGAAATTAATCATGATATTTTTGCTCTTACAATGATCGTAAATTTGTTAAGCTTCCAAGTTGTGATGGAATTGTCCCTGAAAGTTGATTATACTGGAGAAGTCTAAGATAAAAGCAATTGAATTTTAGTCATATATTTATAAATTAATAATTATATTTTTGCCCTTACAGATATCGTAAATTTGTTAAGCTCCCAAGTTGTGTTGGAATTGTCCCAGAAAGCTGATTATCATAGAGAGATCTAAAATAGAAAAAATTGAAATTTTAATTTGATATTGATAAATAAATGTATAATTGTGCGTTTTTGCTCTTACAATTCTTGTAAATTTGTTAAACTCACAAGTTGTGTTGGAATTGTCCCTGAAAGTTGATTATCATAGAGATATCTAAGATAGAAAAAATTGAAATTTAATTCAATTAATAATTATATTTTTTCTTTCTTTACAGATATAGTAGATTTGTTAGGCTCCCAAGTTGTGTTGGAATTGTCCCTGAAAATTGATTATAATTGAAAAATCTAAGATAGAAGAGATTGAATTTAATTATATCAAAAGTCGAATGGATTTTTTTTTTTTTTTTTTTTTTACAATTCTTGTAAATTTATTAAGCTCCCAAGTTGAGTTGGAATTGTTCCTGAAAGTTGATTATCATAGAGATATCTAAAATAGAGTGCATTAAATTTTAATTTAATATTGATAAATAAATGTATAATTGTGCGTTTTGCTCTTACAGATATTGTAAATTTATTAAGCTCCCAAATTGAGTTGGAATTGTCCCTGAAAGTTGAGTCTGTCCGAGTCGTCTTTAATAGAGTGCATTAAATTCAAGTACATAAATAAATAATTTAAAAATACACCAAAAAAAAGAAAGAAAAAAAAAAGGGTACAATTTTGTCACCTTTTGAGGATTTGATGCATCACAAATAACCCCAGTTTGTACACATAAATCACTTGCAGTATTCCAATTCAAGGTTCCTTTTGAGGTTAATGAATTATACCAATTCACCAAAATTGCTTGCTCATCTGAATGCAATGCTCCTATTTATTTATTTATTTCAAAACAACAAGTTTTTAATGAATTCATTCCAAAGAAAATGAAATGTCAAATGAAAAAGAAAAGAAAAAAAAGAAAAGAAAAGAAAAAAACAAACCAAGTGAACATTGAAGCAAAAGACAAATAAATATGAGGTTCAGAATCATAACTTGTTTTAAGGATACCTTTGAACAAGTCAAGAGAAATGAAATTAAAAAGATTAAGTAAAAGGAAAAATTCAGTCGGCTTTTAAAGACAATTTTTTTTTTTTTTTTTTTGATTTCAATTTTTCGTTTCTTTTTTAATGAAAAAACAAAAATGGAAAAACAAAAACAAAGATAATCAAGAAAAATCAAATCAATTGATAGGAAAAACGAAAAGGGAAAAAACAATTTTTTTCTTTTCCAAACCCTTTTTTGACCTTTTTTTTGACAAGGATTTATTTTCCATAATTTTTCCTTCTTTTCTTTGTTTATCCGATTATTTTCATTTCCACTTTCAGTTTTTTTTAGACTTGAAATGGAAAAAAAGTTATTGCAAAAAGGGAGCATGACCAAGTAAATAATAAATACAGTAAATAATAATAATAATAATCTGTACGCTTTTTGAAAAATTTTTCTGTAGCTTTATTTCTTTGTTTTTCTCTTTTTTTCGTTTTCTTTTTCCCTTTCCTTTTTTTTTTTACCCAACAACTACTCCTCATTTTGGTTCTGAGTGTTTTTCTGATTTGAAATGAATGTTTGTTCTGAAAGAAAAATGTCCAGTATCCTATTGAAAAAAGGAAAAAGTGAGAGTAATTCTCAGTCTTATGATTTCCTAACCTAAATACTGTTTAGATGCTCTTATTTATTTTACCCGATTTAGAACATCAGGAAAACGGGTCGGTGCGATGCAAAAAAAAAAAGAAATGCAACGTGCGTGGTAGAGGAAAAAAAGGTCTCCACGATTAATTAATTTGCCTTGCATCGCTTGCATCGCTCCACGAAAAAAGAAACGCTTGCAACGCAGCCTTTCATTGCGAGCATTGCCAATGCAAGAAGGAAAATGTGATGCAGTGCCTGTTGCTTGAGAAAAAATAAATTGTATTTCGCGAAGCATGGAAGAAATTTTTTGATTTGCATTTTCAGATTGCTTTTGAATTGCCCATAAAAAAAAAATTTAAAAAAAAAGAAAAATGCAAAAAAATGATAAAATTAAACAAAATAAAGTTAAATTGTTATTAATCCAAGTTATTTTATTGTATTTTAAGCTTAACATCATTATCTTTAAGTAATTAAATAATCCAAATTGTTCAACTAATTGAATCCAGATTCATTATAGCAACAAAAGAGTATCACCATGTTCTTGTGCGTCTTTTCCAGTATATTTTATTGCTATTATTTAATAATTCAATGATTTAATTGTTATTTTAGGTTTATTTTTGGAAACAATAAAAAAAGATCTTTACTTTGTTTTCTTTGCAATATCAGAAAAATGCCTCATTATCAACATTTACACCCTTCATTTCACTTTGCTACTGCGTTTGTTTCAAGCTAATGAGTTTCTATTAATTTTTTTTCATTCAAATTTTTTTTTGTTAAAGTTTTAATTAAAAGGAAAAAAAAATTTTTTTTTTTTGAATCAAAAAATACCTCGAAAAGTTATTCAAAAAGAAAGCAAGAGAGATAAAGAAAGAAAGTTACTTCTTCTTGATAACTTATCACTTGTTCACTCTTTTTCTTGAAGTAACAAGCTA
>Ga0209960_1004704_pt1 | contig 10202 bp, 3 predicted proteins | sample ThiBiot_500_plan_2_FD_183947 | JGI IMG/M metagenome (GOLD analysis project Ga0209960, IMG submission 183947) | Wastewater bioreactor microbial communities from Cape Town, South Africa - Thiocy_expt_500_plan (SPAdes) | ecosystem: Engineered > Bioreactor > Thiocyanate-remediating >... | reverse complement strand
TTTTGTAATAAACTTTCTTTGCGCATCACAATTCCTCTTATGTTTTTTGGCGAAATCATTAGATCATGAATTGCGCTGCGCATCTAGCTTTTAATGCTGGTTTCTAATTTTTGTGACGATATATCAGATCCCGAGTGAAACGAGGGATCTCTATAATCGACCTATCAACATATTTGTTAATAACACACAGTCTTTCATAATGTCTTGAACGAAGCATCGATGTGCTTCACATACACGCAAAGACCACCTAAGTTTTTTTGTTTAGCATTATTTAAATTAAACCAAGAAAACATGATTATTTATTTTATTTTGAGTCCAATATTGATACAATATAAACAATTTTAACCCCGAAAATAAGCTTATGATTATCTACTACCTTCCCAACCTTATCACTGAAGATGAAATTAACGCCAATAAAGAATTAATATTTAAAATACTTGCCAATGAATTACATACACCCCAAATAAAACGCCTTACTGGGATAACTTTTCAAGGCCAGCCGGTATACCGTGCCAAAATAGATGAAAAAAATCGCCTGATTTTCATGCGTATAATGCATGCAGGTAAACCAGCTCTGTTAGTACTTAATCAAAATGATCATGATTATAAAGAATTAAACCGTAAGTTGAGTTCGACGAATACGCTGAAAATAAATGCCTTTGAATTGGATTCAGCACCTGCTGTAATAATATCTAATGAACCTGAAGAACAATTTCTGCCCGTAACTTTTTATCAGGAACAAATCTTTTTTTTAGACGAGGACCAACAAAAAGCGACGAATTGCACCGCGCCCTTATTATTGAGTGGTCCTCCAGGCGCGGGTAAAACTTTAGTTATATATGATTTATTGTACAATTACGTAGTAAATAACGCCCCGATGCATTTAGCTCGTGCAGAACTCGGTCATGGACAAAAAATTCTATTTATTTCACAATCAGCCAATCTCATCAAAAAAATTCATCAGCAATATACTCATGAAAAGGAGCAGAACTTACCCGTAGATTTTCTTACTTGGGAGCAAATACTGCTGGCGCACGATACAGATAGTATCCTTTTACCTAAAAATGCTTTTGCAGACTGGTTAAAAAACAGTTTTCCGCAGGGTAATCCTGAAGTGATTCATTACGAAATGAGTTTAGTCGCAGCTCTTGGTGGCGATGAATACCTAAAACTTGGAAAAAGAGAATGTTATCTTTCCGGCAAAAAGAAAGAACAGCAAAAAGTAATCAATCTTTTATCTCTATGGCGTAATCATCTCAAAAATAAGCATTGGTTAGATCCGTTAATTAGTGAGATCTCTATCTCAGGCTATGGCGCTATTTTTTGTGATGAAAGTCAAAACGTCTCACCGGCAGCACTCGCCTGTCTAGTTCGTGCGGTACGCTCTTCCAAGCAGTTTTTCGCCTGCCTTGATCCGGAGCAAGCGCTCTCCTCTTGGCCTTATGCCCGTAACTGTTTACTCAATTTACTCAACAAACAATTTCATGAATATCAGACATTTAACCTAAAAAAGACCTGGCGTTGCGCTTCACTTATTGCTGAGATTGCGAATCATGTAATGAATACGAAACATAAATTAGATGGGAATCAAGCCAAGCGAGAATACCCCGCTTTAGAGTCTCACCTTTCACCTGAATCAGGTTTTGTTGAGATAATTGATTCGGAGCAGCTTAAGCTCTTGCGCCCTCGGGGAAATCTCGCCGAAACCGTGATCATTGTCTTTACATCTTTAAACGCAGAAGAGCGAGCAAAGATACAGGAGGAAACGGGCTCTAGTAACATTTTAACTCCAGCTGAAGCCATTGGTTTGGATTTTAATACGGCAATCTTATGGAAGCCCGTAGCGACTCAAAAGCTGCTTCAAAAATTATCGCATAAAAAAAATGGCCTTGATTTAGAGGAATGGAAGGCACTAAATGAGTTATATGTTGCAATCACCCGAGCGCGCCACGAACTGTTTATCTATGAACCAGAGCTGAACAGATTTAAACAACAATTAACATTACTATTTGGCAGCCTCAAATCCACAAATACCATTCCTGCAGCACTCATAGATATCGATAGTGCCCATAATGAACGTAAATGGCTGGAGCAAGTGGATTATCATATAGAAAAAGGCCAGCTTGAGGCAGCAACCGCCATATTAAAAAACCATTTAAATTACAACGACATCATGATCGCGGCGCGAATTTTCTCTACTGAAATACTCCCAGTAGAGAGTGAGTCAAAAGAAGAAATCAAATCATCAACAGAGGAAATCAAATCACCAACAGAGGAAATCAAATCATCAACAGAGGAAATCAAATCACCAACAGAGGAAATCAAATCACCAACAGAGGAAATCAAATCACCAACAGAGGAAATCAAATCACCAACAGAGGAAATCAAGCCATCAACGACAAAAATTTTTAAAAAAAGAAATCGCGAAAAACTGGCCTCTAACGAGTTAAAAACGCCCCCAGCCAACCCCACATTTCCCGTATCTAACTTTTTTAAAAAAAATACTGGTAAGAAGCAGATTACCCTGGAAAAAGATCGGCAAAAAATGACTCCCTTACGGGATTTATTTAATGAATTTTTAACTCTTAAAGATCAAACACAATATTTTATAAAATATTTGGCACATTCTAATAATCAGGTAAGAATTCAGTTTAAAGAGGTAATGATACAGAACTGGAGCGCTATAAAATATAATCAGTTATTTATCTGTTTATGTTCGACTGAACTCTTATATCAAGCTGCGGGGTATGAAGAGAGCAGATTTATTATTGATAAATTATTTAGAGAGTTTTTATCTAATGCGGAGCAACAATTGCTCCTTGAGAAGATGTTGCCTGGACCTGACCAAGATAACACCATAACATATGATTCAGCTTTTCTATTGTTCTGTAAATCGGATGATGGATGCCAATACTTAAATGCATGGTTTATCCGTAATCCTAAGCTTCTTTCACTTATTTCAGTAGAGCACTTAGACGAACCGTCCTTTCCCAAACTCACGGAAGAAAAATTTATTAATCCCTCCTTAATTAAACAATCTGACACTCCTCTTCGTGCGCTCGTTCAAACTGATGCCGGCAAGTTAGTGTTTAAACAGCATTTCTCTCAACCCGAGATCCTAAAAAAATTACAAAGTCATAACTTATATTTTAGTATTAGACCGAAAATTGTACCGAAAAAGATCCCTCCACAACCGCCGTTTTATTATCTCATCCAAACATCAACAGGGTTGGAAATTTTGAATAAAATCTTTGAGGCAAATCCCAAACTAGCTCAGCGACCTTGTGTCCATCCATTTATTTTTTTCCTGGATTATTTGTTTCAAATGATACCTGAGAACAATATAAAGAATATTTCACCCTTCTATACACTCTGTTCCTTAGAAGATGGGCGTAAGCTTTTACATGATTGGTTCTTTGACAGTATACGAGATGCAGCGATAAATAATCCCTCGAGAATTAATTTTGTAGAAACCTTCACTATTCTCATTCCAAAGAAACACCAGAATTATGCGAACACTTCCTGTATTCATTATCTATGTATTGATGAAACTGGCCAAAAAATCCTTTCGGTGATCATGGAAAGCTTTCCCATAATTGCCGATAAGTTGAATACGGTCTTATTAACTCGTGCGGGTCTGGAGGTACGGCTAATTGGCGGCACGACCCCAATACAAATACTGAGTAGTACTGAATACGGCATCTCCTTGATCAGTCAATGGCTGGGTAACTCAGCGGAGTTTGCGCACACACTCACAGCTTCCGATTTTGCTGAATCGCGAAATAATCATTTCGCCCCGCTCTTCGATAATTTATGTAAGTTCAATGAAGGATGTAAGGTTCTTTATCAATGGCTACAATTTAATCCTCGCCTAATTGCTTCACTCTCTGAACAAAACAGTTTTGCTATGGCCAAACTTTACGATACAGCCGAAGGAAAAAGAGTCATTGAATTATTAAAAGACAGCGTTTTATTTAATAGATTACTTCATCATGGTGCTGAGGTTAAAAAGGCTATCGATAATACGAATATGGTTTTCTTTAAAAATACGCTTGAACAAGAACACAATCATCCTGTAAATACCGAGCATGGGAGCGTTAAGCCAACGCTCCAATAAAAATAGAGTGATTTTAGGGACGAAATTCAATATTTCCAACGGATTTTATTGATTTGATTGTTCTCTGCACTCTGAATAACGGGATTTTAAAGTAAATCGAGGTGTTTCAGAAGATCAACTATCAACGTAATAGTTTGTGCTTTAATACCCTTGCTTTAATCCGACGAAAAAACAACAAAAATTTTATTATTTACGATTACCATAAAGCAAAGGGCGGGACAAAGCTGATCATTTATTTTATTTTATGAACAAAAGTGTTACAATGAAGTTAACTTTAACTCTAATATCATGTTTATGAATATTTATTATTTAGCCACTCTAATCACAGAAGATGAAATTACTAAACAACAAGAATTAATATTCAAGATTATCGCCAATCAACTTCACGCGCCACAAGTGAAACGATTAAATGGGATAACCTTCCAGGGGCAACCCGTCTATCGGGCAAAAATAGACAAAAAAAATCGACTGATTTTCATGCGTATTATGCATGGTGGCAAACCGGCTCTCTTAATTTTAAATCAAAACGATCATAATTATGATGAACTGGCGCGTAAACTAAGCGGCGCGAATACTCATAAAATAAAATCTTTTCACTTTGAAGCAGCACCATCGATTATCATCCCGCCTCAATCTGAAGAACGTTTCCTGCCCGTGACTGTTCACCAAGAGCAAATCTTTTTTCTCGATGAGGAACAACAACAAGCAGCAAATTGTAGTGCTCCCTTATTAATGAGTGGTCCTCCAGGAGCAGGTAAAACTTTAGTTATCTATGACTTATTACATAACTACCTGAATAATAGTAATAATTTACACTGGGTGAATGAAGAATTGGGCCATGGAAAAAAGGTCTTGTTCATCTCTCAATCTGCAAATTTAATCAAAAAAATTCAGCAGCACTATAGCAATGAAATGACCTCCAATATTCCGGTGGATTTTTTTACCTTGGAACAAATTCTTCTTACCGAACATAAAGGCAGCACCCTATTACCAGTAGACGCGTTCTCGAGCTGGTTAAAAAATGTTTTTCCGCAAGGAGATTCTGCGGTTATTCATTACGAGCTGAGTTTGATTGCGGCCCTCGGTGCAGAAGAGTATTTAAAATTGGGCAAACGAGAATGCTATCTCTCTGGTAAGACCAAAGAACAACAAAGAGTAATTAATCTTTTAGCTCAATGGCGCAATCACCTGAAAACGAAACACTGGCTAGACCCATTAACTACAGAGATAACACTTACTAATTATGGTGCGATTTTTTGTGATGAAAGTCAGAATTTCTCCCCTCTTACGCTCGCAGCTTTGGTCCAAGCAGTGCGTAAATCCAAGCAATTTTTTGCATGTTTTGATGATGAGCAAGCATTTTTTTCCTGGCCTTACACTCGTGGCTGTTTATTGCGGTTATTAACGAAACAATTTAAAGACTACCAGACGCTCCATTTAAAAAAAACTTGGCGTTGTGCAGCACGGATTGCTGAAGTCGCAAGCCACTTGTTAACCATCAAACATAAGTTGGACGGGAATCAAGCAAAACGGGAATATAATATTTTAGAATCGCATCTCTCTCCGGATTCAGGATTGGTGCAAATTGTTGATTCTCATAAATTAGAAGCCTTAAAACCCCGAGGAAATCTTGCTGAGACCGTGATCATTGTCTTGTCATCTGCAGATCCAGAGGAACGTGCTAAAATCCAATTAGCAACCGGTTCAAGTAATATTTTAACTCCCGAAGAAGCTATTGGCTTAGATTTTAACACCGTAATTTTATGGAAACCCATAGCAACACAAAAAATATTACATAAAATAACCGCGCAAACAAATGGCTTAAACCTTGATGAGTGGAAACTGCTCACTAAATTATATGTAGCCATCACGCGCGCGCGTCAGGAACTGTTCATTTATGAACCTGAGTTAACGCGGTTTAAAGGGCAACTACAGCTTTTCTTTGGAACGCTCCAACAAGATAAAATTATTCCCACTGCGGCACTAATAGATGAACATAATAAGCGCAAGTGGAAGGATCAGGTCGACTATCATTTGGAAAAAAAGCAATTTGCAGCAGCAAGAGCTATTTTAAAAAATCATTTACATTATACAGATGATAAAATTGAGCTGCGTATTAACCCTCCATCAATAGCCCCTATACCGATAGTGCCCACCCCAATAGCAGAAACATCGACCAAGAAAGTAACGAAAACTCGCAACCGCAAAACTACAAATAGAAATACAAAGCCTGTAACCAATATTCCTGAACTCCCATCCAGTATTATCAATACCACTGAATCTGGATCTATAACCACTCCGGAAAGTAAACCGTTAAATGATGTTTTAACAGATCAACTCAAAAATTATGATGGGCAACCTAAAATTTTTTTGCAATACCTTGGGCATCGCAGTAGTGTAATCAGGCAACAATTCAATGAGGCGCTTGAACATAATTGGAAACTACTAAACTTAGATGAGTTATTTACTTGCATCATACTTACAGAGGATCATCTTGCTCGAATTGCTCAATCGGAAGAAGGTAGATGGCTTATTAAAAAAATTTTTCTTGAGGAATTATCGAATTATAGGCAAGAAGTGTTAATTAAAGCCATGCTTCCCATCAAAAAGAAGGATAGCGATAATATTAATTACAACACAGCACTTTTATTTTTCTGTAAATCTAAAGATGGCTGTCAATATTTAAATGCATTCTTCATTCGCAACCCCAATCTGCTAAATCTATTTGAAGCTTGGCATCTTGATACACCTTCGAGATTATTTTATCCGCCCACACCGTTTCGCGAATTAATAAAAACCGAAATTGGGCAGTCAATAATTTATAAGTATTTTTTATCAGAATCAATTGTAAAAGATTTACAACATCATAATTTGTATAACGGTACTGAATTTATTGAGGGCGCACTTTTCCCTCCAGCTTCACACCTCATTCAAACAACATCTGGCTTGAAAATATTAGATAAAATTTATCAAAAAAATCCATTACTGGCTGACCGCTCAAAAAATAATGGTCCTCAAGGACTCTATTATTTTGATAATTTATTCAAGATAATACCCAAAGCGAATATAAAAAACATTTCTCCCTTTTTCACTTTGTGCTTAAACCCAATGGGCCGTATCCTGATACAAACCAGGTTATTAAACAGCTTAAAACATATGGCAGTATCCAATCCATTTAAGATTAAGTTTATCGATACGTTTACAAGTCTCATAAGAAAAGAGAATAAAAATCTAGCGAATACCTCGTGTATTCATCATCTCTGTATTGATGAAGCTGGGCAAAAGATATTAAGTGTTCTCCGCGAAAATTTTCCTCTTGATATAAACCTTAAAACACTTTTACTAAAAAGATCGGGCCCCGACGTTGCGGGTATAGGCGCAACCACCCCCTTGCAGATTCTCTGCAGAACTGAGTTTGGTATTTCATTGCTTTATAATTGGGATTTTATTAAATCAGAAGAGTTTGCGCGCATAATTACAGAATCTGATTTTTCTGAGACTCAGAATGCCTCATGTGCCCCATTATTTGACAACCTATGCAGGACTAAAGAGGGACGAGAAATTCTCTATATCTGGATTGAGTTTAATCCCAATATAATCACAAAATTATCCTTGAATAACAGCTCAGCACTTGCAAGTCTTTATAACACGCTAGACGGTAGAAGGATAATTGAGCAGTTAAAAAATACAAAACTATTCAAGGAATTAACTCTGCGTGGTGCTCAAGTCCAAGCAAATATTGAAGCACAAAGCGTAAACTTTTTTAAACCGGTAAGTCCCTCAAGTGATGAGAAAAAACCTGTAGCAGAAGAGATGGGAGCGCCTATTCAACGCCCCACTAAATAGATTAAAACGCTTCAAAAACTGCAGTCGCGCCCATACCTGTACCAATACACATGGTTACCATACCATATTTACCCCCTGTACGTTGCAAACCGTGCATGAGGGTGGCGGTGCGAACCGCACCTGTTGCTCCTAAAGGATGACCTAAGGCAATCGCGCCGCCCAAAGGATTTACTTTGTCACGTGCTAATCCAAGCTCTTTTATTACTGCCAAAGATTGTGCAGCAAATGCTTCATTTAATTCAATCCAATCGATTTGATCTAAAGTAAGACCCGCACGCTTTAAAGCTACCGGAATAGACTTAATGGGTCCAATTCCCATAATTTCTGGTGGCACACCTTCTACAGCATAACTTAATAGGCGCCCCATAGGTTTTAAATTAAACTCTTTGACAGCCTCTTCACTGGCGAGAAAGGCAACCCCTGCACCATCACTGGTTTGGGAGCTGTTCCCTGCAGTAACGCTTCCACGCGCAGCAAAAACTGGTCTTAATTTTGCTATCACATCATATGAGGTATCTGCTCGTGGCCCTTCATCCATACTGATTATTTTTTTCTGAATTTTTACAGTATCGGTCTTCAGGTCAGCCATACGTTGCGTGATCTCAATAGGAACAATTTCCGCTTTAAAATCGCCACGCTCTTGCGCCGCAACCGCTTTTTGATGACTTTCGGCTGCGAACTTATCTTGCTCTTCACGGGAAATATGCCATTGCTTAGCCACATTCTCCGCAGTAATGCCCATACCATAAGCAATGGCGACATGTTCATTATCAAAAATGGATGGGTTAGCAGTATATTTATTACCCCCTAAAGGCACCATAGACATACTTTCCACACCACCAGCCAAAGCCATTTGCATCTCACCTGTACGAATCGATGCCGCAGCACTCGCAATGCTTTGTACTCCAGAGGAACAGAAACGGTTGATGGTCATCGCCGGTACCGATTGAGGTAAATCTGCTAACAAGGAGGCGATACGAGCCACATTCATACCCTGCTCCCCTTCCGGCATCGCACAGCCCATAATAACATCACCTAATCGTTCCCAATTGACGGTTTGATGACGGCTGGTTAATGATTTAATAACATGAGCTAATAAATCATCAGGTAATGTGTTTTTAAAGACCCCTCGTGGAGCCTTGCCAACTGGAGTACGTAATACATCAACAATGTAGACATTAGTCATTCTATGCAATCTCCTTGACACCTTATTTTTCTCATAAGGTGTATGTTTTATCCACCAGGAAGGCTTTAGTTAATTACGCAAAGGTTTCCCTGTTTCCAAAATATGCTGGATACGCGCCTGTGTTAATCCTGTATTGGCTAACGTAACAAACGCTTCACGTTCTAATTTCAACATCCATGCTTCATCAACTAATGTTCCTTGATTAACTTCACCGCCGCAAAGAACCTTGGCAATCTCAGTCGCCAAAAAATAATCATGCTGAGAAATAAAACCGCCTTCTAACCAATTAACAAGACCTGCCTGTAAACGCGCTTGACCCTCAATCCCTGCAATACGGAAAACTTTTTTAAGCGGAGGTAGATGATTTTCGGCATTAAGTGTTTTCACCCGCGCGAGCGCTGCATAAAGCACTTCCTGAGTATGCATAATTATTGCATCTGCTTGACGTAGATAACCCATTTGTTTTGCTTCAGTTGCCGAACTAGCAACCTGCCCCATGGCAATTTGCTGAAAGTATTGTTGTAAAATCAACATAAGATCCCCTTGAGGCATCTGTGCTGCCGCTCGTAGAGCCATCTCCTTACAACCACCGCCTGCGGGTAATAGACCGACCCCAACTTCGACCAAACCTGGGTATGATTCAAATGCGGCAACCACAGAAGTGCAATGCAACATCAGCTCACAACCACCGCCTAAGGCACGTCCTCGCAAAGCGGCAACTGTGGGTATGGTGCTGTATTTTAAGCGCATCGCAGTTTGTTGGAATTGTGCAATCATTTCATCTAAGGCTTGAGTTTTTCCCTCTTTTACTAATTGCGCCACCCCGCGTAGATCAGCACCCGCACTAAAATTTTGCGCATCATGTTGATAGATGATCATCCCTTGACATTGTTGTTCAGCAACATTCAAAGCCTCATTCAATCCATCTAATACTGCCTGCCCTAAGGTATTGGCCTTACTTTTGAAACTCAATACAGCAATCTCATCCTGGAGCATATTGAGTTGCACGCCGTCATTTTCATAAAGTTTGTTCCACGAAAAAGATTGCTCTTT
>Ga0209960_1004702_pt1 | contig 10203 bp, 15 predicted proteins | sample ThiBiot_500_plan_2_FD_183947 | JGI IMG/M metagenome (GOLD analysis project Ga0209960, IMG submission 183947) | Wastewater bioreactor microbial communities from Cape Town, South Africa - Thiocy_expt_500_plan (SPAdes) | ecosystem: Engineered > Bioreactor > Thiocyanate-remediating >... | reverse complement strand
AAAAAAAGGCATTGATACACGTATGCTAACAAAGAAACTTCGGGAACATGGAACAATGCTTGGAAAAGTAATTACGATTTTGATTTCTGTTCGTATTCAAATAATCTTTGATAATTAGATTGTAATCGATGGAACCGATCCAAAATCTATTCCATTTCAAGATCAAAACAAGGCTAATCTTATGACACAAGTGTCGATTCCGGTAAATGAACGTTTTTCCATCTCTTCGTCGTTTGTTTACTTTCATACGAAACTCTTAGCAACCACGTGTCTACAATCCAACAGGTAAAATCTCAATTGCATGCATCGATTGTGGTCTCAAAACGAATCAATTACGAATGTTATGTCAACTTGGTGCTAAACTAACTGTCTTTCCATGGAATCATCCGATTAAACAAAATGGTATTTGATTTCAAATGACGCAATGATCTATTTTTGGACATCTGTTCCTGTTGTTTTTATAGAATTCGATGGTTTATTTTTAAGTAACGGTCCCGGTGATCCTCAAACTCAATGTCCAGAAACAATTGCAACTATTCAATCTTGGATTAACAGTGAAAATGTGAAACCAGTATTTGGTATTTGTCTTGGTCATCAAGTAAATTCATTTGAATGAACAGATTTTTCGATTATTGTTTCATAATAGTTGATGGCTTTAGCTGCAGGAATGAAAACAGCAAAACTAAAATATGGTAATCGTGGTCATAATCAAGTAGGTGTTTCTCGTTTTATTTGAAACTCATCTTCAATCTTTTCATTTAGCCATGTTTACTCGAAGGAACAAAACGTTGTTTTATAACTTCACAAAATCATGGTTTTGCTGTTCAAACCGATAAGGGTTTACCCGAGAATTGGAGTATTTTATTTACAAATCAGAACGATTATTCCAATGAAGGCATCGTTCATAATATAAAACCATTTTTTAGTGTCCAATTCCATCCTGAACATTGTGCAGGACCACGTGATACGGATATTCTTTTTGAATTATTTCTTAATGTTGTTCAATCATATAAAAAGAATCAACCAATGAATGTGAAATCTTATTTACTTGAACAGTTAACCAAACGTTTTAGTGATGAACATGCACCGCCACCAGCATTCTGCAGTCGAGTAAAAAAAGTCTTAATCTTAGGTAGTGGTGGTTTGACAATTGGACAAGCTGGAGAATTTGATTACTCAGGTAATCATCATTGAAATAATTAGCACAAACAAAACAATCTGTAATAAAAATTAAATAGGAACACAAGCCATTAAAGCGATGAAAGAAGAAAATATTCATACGATTTTAATCAATCCAAATATTGCAACTGTTCAAACATCGAAAGGTCTAGCTAATAAAGTCTTCTTTTTACCAATAACGCCGGCTTATGTCGAACAAGTCATTCGAAATGAACGTCCCGATGGTATTCTACTTAGTTTCGGTGGACAAACAGCACTGAATTGTGGTGTGCAATTATATGAATCGGGCATTTTACAGAAATATTCTTGTAATGTATTGGGTACGCCAATAAAATCAATTCAAATAACAGAAGATCGATCGTTATTTGCACAAAAAATGGCCGATATTCAAGAGAAAGTTGCACCTTGTGAAGCTGTCAATTCGCTTGAAGAAGTTAGAAAATCTTTTCTGTTGAAAAAAAACTAAACTTCAATTCGAATTTATTTAGGCGATCATGTCTGCTGATCGACTTGGTTATCCCGTTTTAGTTCGGTAAAATTTGGTCCAATTGTTTTTTTTTTGAAAAGAAACGTTTTTGTTTTTTTTCCAAATAGAGCTGCATTTGCACTCGGTGGTCTCGGCTCAGGTTTTGCTGATAATCGTGAAGAATTAATTCCATTAGTTACATCTGCATTAGCTCATTCATCTCAGTTATTAATTGATAAATCTTTAAAAGGTTGGAAAGAAGTCGAATATGAAGTCGTTCGAGATCAATACGACAATTGCATCGTCGTTTGTAATATGGAAAATATCGATCCATTAGGTATTCATACAGGTGAATCGATTGTTGTTGCGCCAAGTCAAACATTATCGAATGAAGAATACAATTTACTTCGAAGTGTTTCGATTAAAGTTGTCCGACATTTGGGAATCGTCGGTGAATGCAATGTTCAATACGCATTGAATCCATTGCGTAGCGAATATTATATTATCGAAGTCAATGCACGTTTATCACGTTCATCGGCATTGGCATCGAAAGCAACAGGTTATCCATTGGCGTATATAGCAGCCAAATTAGCATTGGGCATGAGTTTGGTTGAATTAAGAAATAGTATAACGAATGAAACATGTGCCTGTTTCGAGCCAAGTCTTGATTATGTGGCGATTAAAGTACCACGATGGGATTTGAGAAAATTTGTTCGATGTTCGAATAAAATCGGCAGTTCAATGAAAAGTGTTGGTGAAGTTATGTCAATAGGTCGATCGTTTGAAGAAGCTTTTCAAAAAGCACTACGAATGGTTGATGAAGATGTAGATGGTTTCGATCCATATACAAGACAATTTACTGATGATGAATTGAGTATTCCAACGGATAAACGTATATTTATCTTGGCAACAGCTCTTCGTCAAGGTTATTCAGTCGAACGTTTATTTGAACTAACGAAAATTGATCGATGGTTTTTACATAAATTCGCTGCAATTATACAATTTACAGCTGATAATTCCGATGCTGACCTCCTTCAAGATCGAACACGTCTACGCGAAGCTAAACGTTTAGGTTTTTCGGACAAACAAATCGCTACATTTTGTGATAGTACTGAACTCGAAGTTCGTGGCTCGAGAGAACGTTTTGGCATTCGACCATTTGTCAAACAGATCGATACAGTTTCAGGTGAATGGCCAGCACAAACCAATTATTTATATTTAACTTATCATGGCAGCAACGATGATATCGAACCAAGTACAAACGAAGAAACACCAATTCTTGTACTTGGCTCCGGTGTCTATCGAATTGGCAGTAGTGTCGAATTCGATTGGTGTGCTGTCGGTTGTTTGAAAGAATTACGACGACTTGGTCATTATACTTTGATGCTCAACTGTAATCCTGAAACAGTTAGTACAGATTATGATATGAGTGATCGATTATATTTCGAAGAAATTTCATTCGAATCCGTTCTCGATGTTTACAATTTCGAAAAACCTCATGGTGTTGTTCTATCCATGGGTGGACAATTGCCGAATAATATCGCTATGGATTTACATCGTCAACGGCATGTTAACGTTCTCGGTACATTTCCTGAAAGTATCGATGCAGCTGAAAATCGTTTTAAATTCTCTCGTTTACTCGATGAAATGAATATTCGTCAACCGAAATGGAAAGAACTATGTGATCTCGATAGTGCGAGTGTGTTCTGTGATTCTGTTGGTTATCCATGTCTTGTTCGTCCGTCCTATGTTCTATCCGGTGCAGCTATGCGTATTGTTTTCAATGTCAAAGATTTGAAAGCCTATTTAAGTGAACACGGCCTTTCAAAAGAATATCCTGTTGTTATTTCGAAATTTATTGTCGATGCAAAAGAATTAGATATCGATGCAGTTGCATGCAATGGTCAAGTTGTTCGCATGGCTATTTCAGAACATGTAGAAAATGCAGGTATACATTCGGGTGATGCATCATTAGTTACACCTCCTCAAGATTTAAATCAAAGTACAATCGAAAAAATACAAAGTATCTGCTTTTCTGTGGCCAAAGCCTTGCAAATTTCCGGTCCATTTAATTTGCAATTGATTGCCAAAGATAATGAATTGAAAGTCATTGAATGTAATGTTCGTGTTTCACGTTCGTTTCCATTTATTTCGAAAACATTCGATCATGATTTCATTGCGGTTGCAACACAGATTCTTGTTGGCTTAGAACCCGAACCAGTTGACGACGTTCTCTTTCTTCAATCCGAACGAATTGGTGTTAAAGTTCCACAATTTTCATTCTCACGTCTCACTGGTGCCGATGTTCTTCTCGGTGTTGAAATGATGTCAACTGGTGAAGTCGCCTGTTTTGGTGTTGATCGATTCGATGCCTATCTCAAAGCTTTGATTAGTACTGGTTATCGTATTCCCAAGAAGAAAATTCTCGTTTCAATCGGTTCCTATAAAGCAAAACAAGAATTACTGACAGCAATTCGTACGTTGAAAGAACTTGGCTATGAACTTTATGCGAGTATTGGTACAGCTGATTTCTTTGAATCGAATAATATAAGTATTCATCCAATTGATTGGAAATATGAACAGACAGATTCAAATGAAAATGGAGATTCATCGACAGCAGAAAATAATCCACAAACAACAGTTGCTGATTATTTAGCAAATGGAGCTTTTGATTTAGTTATTAACATTCCAATGCGATCGACTCTCTTACGTGCGTCATCATTTGTGACGCAAGGATATCGATGCCGTCGTTTAGCTACAGATTATAGTGTACCATTGATGACTGATGTTAAGTGTGTGAAATTATTTGTTGAAGCATTACGTCTATCGAGAAAACGAGGAACAAATATCGATGTTTCGATTGATTCGATTTCAACGACAACTCTCGTTCGATTACCCGGTCTAATTGATTGGTAAATCGGCATGAAATTCTTAGTTTAAAATAGCATTTTTATTGTTTTAGTCATGTTCATCTACGAGAACCAGGTGATGAACATAAAGAAGACATTACAACTGGCACAGCTTCTGCTCTCGCTGGTAAATTAATCGAAAATATGTTCGATCTAATAAATAATAAAATATTGATTTCAGGTGGAATAACAATGGTTTTAGCAATGCCAAATACAAAACCTGCTATAGTTAATGCAGAAGCTCTTGAAAAAACTGAAAAACTCTATGAACAGAAAGCTTTATGTGATTATGGTTTATATTTGGGTGCAGGTATTGATAATGCTGAAGCAATATCACAAGTTGCGTATCGATCATGTGGATTGAAAATGTATTTGAATACAACATTTGGTGATTTGAAATTAGATAATATGGAATCATGGATTAAACGTAAGATAAAACGACACATACGAGGATAATTAAAAATTTTGTTGACTTTAGATTTCGAAAATTGGCCATCGAACTTACCTATTGTTGCACATGCTGAAGGTCAAACAGTTGCAAGTATACTATGTTTTGCACAGATGTACTCTCGAAATGTTCATATTGCTCATGTTGCTCGTCGTGATGAAATTCTTTTGATTCGTACAGCTAAATCAAAAGGTGTTCAAGTGACATGTGAAGTCACGCCTCATCATCTATTTCTTCATCGTAATAATACACAAGATATTCTCAAAGCTTACGGCAATGCTGAAGGTTTTTGTCATGTTAAACCCGAACTTCAAACAGCTGAAGATTGTCAAGCTTTGTGGGATAATATTGATATTATCGATTGTATCGGTACAGATCATGCACCGCATACAAAACAAGAAAAATCTAGCAAACAGAATCCACCACCGGGTTTTTCAGGTTTACAAACCGTTTTACCATTGATGTTAACAGCTGTCAATAACGGCAAATTAACATTGGAACAGTTAATCGAGAAAATGTATACGAATCCTAAACGTATATTTAATTTACCGGATCAAGGTAGTGATACCTTTATTGAAGTTGATATGGATAAAAAATGGATTATTGATGATCAATCATTGTTAACCAAATCGGCGTGGACACCATTTATTGGCATGCCTATGCGTGGTGCTGTTCATCGAGTGGTTATTCGAGGTGAAGTTGTTTTTGTCGATGGACAAGTTATAGCTGAACCTGGCTCAGGAAAAAATATTGCTCAATTACGAGGAGAAAAAAATCAAATGAAACGAGTTAAAACACCGCAAACACTTCTATTGGAAACGAAGAAATCGCCTCGACCTCCACCCTCAACACGACAACGATGTAAATTGATGATTCATTTGGATTTTTGAAATAGTTTTCTTTTCGAATAGTCATTAGTGAACCAAGTTCATCGGATAAAACAGACAATATACCAAGATCGAGCATTAATCTTGTTGGACAATCGTTACTCAGTGTTTTGCAGCTCAATCGTGCACAAGTAGATCTTCTATTTGAATCACATGATTTTATAAGGAGAAAAGATTTTTTTATTTAGTGTCGAGAAATATTTACTTTGGCACATCAATATCGTAAATGCATTTTACATCATCAACCAATTGAACCTATTCTAACAGTAATTCGTTTTTCGAATTATGACCAATTGATTGTTTGTTTCGTTTTGAAGGGTAAAGTTATGTCGCACATGTTCTTTGAACCATCGACACGTACACAATGTTCATTTACTGCTGCAATGCTACGTCTTGGTGGTACAGTTCTTCCATTCGAAAGTCAAGTATCATCAATTAAAAAAGGCGAATCACTCGAAGGTAGACACTATCTGATCTTATTTTTATTTCTTAAAACGACATTTCAAAATTGCAGATTCTGTCCGAATGTTAATGAGTTATGCTGATGCTCTCGTTATCCGTCATCCTGAAGTGGGTGCTGTTCAACGTGCAGCTAATGTCTCTCGTGTACCCGTCATCAATGCAGGTGATGGTATTGGTGAACATCCATCACAAGCCCTTCTCGATGTATTTACCATTCGAGAAGAAATCGGAACATTCAATGGTTTAACTGTAAGTTATTCGAATTGAATGACAAAGAAAATGATGAATATTTTCAGATTACATTGGTTGGTGATTTGAAAAATGGTCGAACAGTTCATTCGTTAGCGAAACTATTAACCATGTATAGTGATAGTATGTTCAACGAATCATCTATCTTTTTTCATTAATGAATCTTTTTAGAATCCATTTCACTTCATTATGTTTCGCCACCTTCATTAGCTATGCCACAGGAAATTATTGATCTAGTTGCTAGAGCAGGCATTCCACAAGTAAATTTCAATTCAAATGAAAATGTCATTAGTTTAATATTTAATTTATTAGAAATCACATACAACACTGGAAGAAATTTTACCGAATACCGACGTTCTTTACATGACACGTATTCAAAAGGAACGTTTTTCATCAGAAGAAGAATATAAAAAGGTTTTACATTATCATCTTCTTTTGGCACATATCTATTTTCTTTTCTCTTGATTTAGGTCTGTGGTATCTACAAAATCACTCCACAACTGATGCACAATGCCAAGAAACATGGCAAAATGATTGTTATGCATCCGTTGCCTCGTCTCGATGAAATCAGTACTGCATTCGACAGTGATCCTCGAGCTGCCTATTTCCGTCAAGCCGAAAACGGTCTTTACATTCGAATGGCACTTCTTACTCTTCTACTTTCCAAATAAACGATTTCTTTGAGATTGTTTTTGCTTTTGCATGTTTTCGTTTTGTTGTTTGTTGTTTGTTATTATCGTTTGATAGCAAAATAAATTCCATGGCTTTTTGCTATTTGTTTCAGATTATGTCGAAAGCACTTCGATTTGTCCCCGCTGTTAAAGAATTACGTTTACATTTATGTCAAAAATCGGCAACAAGCGAAGGTGCACGTCAATTCGTTGAGAAATTCTATGTGAATTTGAAAAAACAAAATCCAACAACGCCGATCCTCATCCGAGAATGTTCGAATATCAATCCAACATTATGGACACGATACGAATTCGGAGTTGAAAAGCAAATTCCATTGACTGGTTTAAATGCCGATCAAGTCCTTAGTGCTGTCGAAAATTTAACAACGAAAGCAACCGCCAATCCTTCACCAAAATAGACTTTTGTATTTTTTTTCTCTTTCTCTCTCTTCATTTCGACTGACCGTGTGCGTAGATTTATTGTATTCTTCTTCTTCTTCTTCTTCTTCTTCTTCTTCTTCTTCTACTGTTTGTCCCCTGAAAAAAGAAAGATAACAACTGAAACTTAATTAATGTCTTTTTTTTTCTTGACCTATTCATATTTTTAGAATAAATTCATCATGGACGAATTAAAGAAAGATCCTCGATTTTCTCATATTACAAAAGATCCACGTTTTCGACCGGCATCGAAAAATGAACGAAAATTAAAAATCGACCGACGTTTTGCATCGATGTTCAACGATCCAAAATTTAAATTGAAATACACAGTCGACAAACGAGGACGACCCTTGGTTAAAGAACATACGACAAGAGATGATATGAATAAATTCTATCATCTCGATGAAGATGAAGAAGGTGGTTCATCATCGTCATCGTCCGATGAAGAAACCGACAACAAGAAAAAAACAAAACGAAAAGCAACTGACGATGAAGAACTTGACGAATTATTAGAAAGTGAAGATGAAGATGAAGAAGAAGATGAGGAGGAGGAGGAGGAGGAAGAAGAACAACAACAATCGAGTTCATCAGAAGAAGATGACGAAGCTCCTGAACTTGATGATGATACCACATGGAATGAATTCGATGATAATTGTACTCGGTAAATATCGTCTTTAAAGAAAAAATAATCTACAATCTATTCTAATTTTGTATTCAGTTCGGAAGATGTGAGCCGTCGTTTAGCTGTTTGCAATATGGATTGGGATCGTGTACGAGCAGTTGATATTTTCTTGCTCTTAAATTCATGGAAACCGGCTGATGGTGCAATTAAATCTGTGACTATCTATCCATCGGAATACGGTTTACAACAAATACAATTAGAGAAAAAATTCGGACCTTTACCTGGTACAGCTCAACCTGTCACTACAACTGAACAGTACGTTTTCATTGACCGTTTATTTCAATCTTGTTTATCTTATTTATCTAAGGAGTGTCGTTGATAGTGGTGTTGAAGGTGAAGAAGCAGAAGAAGAGCCCGAACTACTCGAAGTGAAATCCGATGATGAAGAAGAAGAAACAAATTTCAATCAAGACGACGATCCCGATACAACCGATCCGGTCATACGAGAACGTTTACGAAAATATCAACTAAATCGTTTGAAATATTACTATGCTGTTGTCGAATGCGATACACTCGAAACTGCAGCACATATTTACAAAGAATGTGATGGTTTGGAGTATGAAACCAGTGCTGTTCGTCTTGACCTACGTTTTATTCCTGATTCAACGACATTCGATTCAGATCAAATACATGATCAATGTACTCAAGCACCGGACAAGTCTTTATACAAGCCGTTGCTCTTTCGAAATACGGCGTTGACACAAACGAAAGTTCGATGTACTTGGGACGAAACACCGATTGAACGACGACGATTAACAAGAAAGAAATATACATTAGAAGAATTAGAAAAGGCCGATTTAGATGCATATTTAGCATCAGAATCAGAAGATGAATTAAATGATGGCGATGATGATGATAATCTTGGTGATGAAAGTGGAGATGAAGATGAAAAGAAAAATGATAATGGTGTTTTTAAAGTACCTGATGTGCCTGAAGCTTTACGAAAAAAGAAACGAGATCTACCAGCTGTTCGAGCACCAAGTGTACTCAGTAGTCAAGATGATATCGATCGATATCGGTAAAGAAATATTTTTCAAATGAATATTGACTTTCTTTTTTTCTTCTTCTTCTTCAAGAGCATTACTCCTGGATTTTACTGATGAACAAAAACCAGATAAGAAATCGAAGAAGAAAATTACAGATTTTTTCGATGAATCACGTAGTGATAACGAAGATTCAGATGAAGTTATTGGTGGTAACGGTAGTGGGGTCGACGACGATGATGATGATGCAAGTGACATCGATATGGAAATTACATGGCAGCCAGGTTTGAAAGGCAAAAAAGAAAATACAAAATCAAAGAAAACAATAAATCATCGACAAGCTGAATCAGATGAAGATGAAATCGACAATGAACAAGACGAACTCAATGATAACGATCGAGAAACACTTCAACTTCTTGCTGATGATGATGACGACATCGATGGTAAACGTGATTTTAATCTTCGTGATTTAGTCAAATCACATAAACAAACAATGAAAGCAGCTGCAAAAAATGCAAAGAAATCGAAGAAACTTCAACAGAATCTAGCTGCCGCAAGCAAAAAGACCAACGACAACTTTCAATTGAATGTTAATGATAAACGATTTCAAGCTGTTTTCAATCAAGCAGCATTTAATATCGATCAATCTGATCCACATTTCAAAGCAACTGCGGGAACACAACAGCTTATCGATGAAAAATTGAAGAAACGAAAACTCGATAATGTTAATTTTTCTTCATCAAGGACTGATCGTGATGAAGATGATCTTGTTGTTAAGTTAAAAAGAAAAACAGCAAAAAAAGATTAAATAAAATAAAAACGATCTCAT
>Ga0209960_1004699_pt1 | contig 10207 bp, 10 predicted proteins | sample ThiBiot_500_plan_2_FD_183947 | JGI IMG/M metagenome (GOLD analysis project Ga0209960, IMG submission 183947) | Wastewater bioreactor microbial communities from Cape Town, South Africa - Thiocy_expt_500_plan (SPAdes) | ecosystem: Engineered > Bioreactor > Thiocyanate-remediating >... | reverse complement strand
CCATTTTCATTCCATAAAGCTAAGGCAAAGCATAATCGGCACTACAAATATTGATTAGATTTTTGTTTTTAAATTGCCTTTAAAATACCTCGCGATCGCAAATGCCTAAAATACCATCTTCACCCCATCTATATGCTCGACTATTATTTTAATTAATACTTTTGTTCAAAGTCAGAAACACTTAAAGGCGCATCGAAAAATAGCGCACAAATTAACATACCTTCGCGATTGATCGTGCGTAAAGTAGTTCCATACATCTCCATTCTCGGAGTAGTCCTAATAAGTAGATTAATACCCGTTGTGTCAAAACGGATTTGGCAGTCGAACATTCTAGAACTGGATAACAACGAAGTTCTTGGAGTTGGATAATTAATGGCGTATAGAACATGTTGTTGTTTGCGGTATTTGAATCATTTTAATATAAATAAGAAAAGATTTTTGGCGTATTTGTAAATAGTTTGCTTGGCGTATTACATATTAAGACGCCACAAAATCAAAACAATAATTATAATTAATTTGTAACTTACCTCTCGCACCGTAGCCCACTGTCTTTCAGACAAATAAGGTCCTATTTTTCAGATGTAAATTTAGCACGCAATTTGCTTAGTTTATCATAAATCGTGTCAAAATATCTCCGTTACATATCTAACAATTTTTTGAACATACCCCATCTTTTCCAATTGGCCTCACGACGCGCATCCAAAACCAACCGTTTTTCTTCTTCCGTGGAGATTGATTCAGGATCCACTACCGTGAACTTTCTACATTCAGCCATAGTGACTTTTAGGTGTCGGAAATTACAACAAGCTGCGATCAAGATAATTGTGACAAAAAATGGTCATGTCCGTCAATTTTAGACCCTTCTGGATGCTACTGGAACAAAAAATTTTATCATCAATTTGGCACTAGACAATCAATGCACCATTAGGTGCTTAACTACGGACAGCCAACGTACTTATTTCGTGATCTTGACGTAAAAAAAACAAAAGAACGATCAAACCTGAGCAATATCCTGTTTTAATGCATTTCTCTCAATTATTTACATAGATAATTCTTGGGTAACAATAATAAATTTTATTGGCTTTGTGAAATGTGGATCGGAGGACACAAAACTGTTACACCGCTCATTATCGCCGAAAGTTCCTCAAAAGCTACGAACTTTGTGCATCATTGGTAAGCTTTGACAAGCATAAAATCTTAAAAGATCAATTTCATCAATTCCACAATACAATGGCGCAAATATCGCTGAGATCATTTATTTTGCTAGTTGTTGTTGCTTCAATCTTTAGTGGAGTTGAATCCTCCCTAACTTTAATCAATTTCGATGACAATTTTGTAGCTGATACTGGTGCTCGCTGGTAACTCATTCATTCTCCACCGCATTTTTTCACTAACCAGTTTTTAGCATGGACGGCACGAATGCTGCTTATTATTTTGAACAAGGTACAAAAATCCACTTATTTGTAGCGGATTAATCCTAACATAATAATTAACAGGAGCTGAGCCATCTAAGTGGATTATCAGCTTAGAAGGAGGCGGATTATGTTGGGATCAAGCCACTTGTGACGAACGGTTAAACGTGAGATTTGATGTGTACCTTTTTTTTTTGCTTGAAAAGTGAACTAATCTTTTCGCTAGTCAACTTTAGGCTCGAGTGATTACTTCCCCGGTACCTACGACAACGAATATTTGAGTTCTAATAGCACCTTAAACCCAGTGAGCAAAAACTTTTAAAGCTTTATTCTGAAAATGACAAGTGTCAACTAATGATGATAATTCCCTAGGGGTTTCACAACTGGAGTAGAGTTCGAGTGCCTTATTGTAGTGGTGACTTGTGGAGTGGTACGCAAACAACGAACACTACGGCCACGCTCGGTTATTTCTTCGCAGGTCATTTGATCGTGCGAGCTGTCGTCGAGCGTATGTCATCAAACATTGTAACTGGAACAATATAGTTAGCTAACTACGCGTAGATTTGATAGTCACTCAAGGACTCAATGGATCTACCGAGATTTTGTTGGGTGGTGAGAGCGCCGGAGCATTCGGATTGACTTCAAACATTGATTGGCTCAATCAAGTAAGCCCAAAACAGGGGTGTATGTCAATAATGACACAATATTTTATAGAGATTACCCGATACCGAGATTTCAGCATTCATGAACGGAGGATGGCTCACAGATTACGAGCCAGGTTTGATTGCGAGTTTCTATCAAATCGTCGCATATGGATCGCGTCTCTATCAATCTCGTCTCAATCAAAACTGCACCTCTGCTAATGCCAATAACGAGACGCGCTGTTTCTTCCCCTACTATTCGTGGAACTACATCCCCAACAGACTCTTTTCAGCGCAGTCTGTGATCGACGTCGCAATGTTAGCGTACACTGGCTTCATCGACGCTGCTCTGATAACTCTCCCCATTGGTCAGAACTATGTGCAGCAAGTAGGGGAGTCAATTCATGGTGCACTTCTTACCAACTTCAAGCGTACTGATAGACCTTTGCGTGATGGAGTTTTCCTGTCAACATGTTGGCTGCATGTGCTCGATTGGACTGGTTTAACAATTAACAATAGAACCTTGGCATCCAGTCTTACAAACTGGTACTACGGCACCACGGATGATAAGCGTGTCACGTACGACGAGTGCGATATTCGATCGGTCATCGAACTTACTGCGGCTGATCAGAGTTTGTACCTCGACTGCCCACGATTGATGGCGAAGTGTACCAAAGTAACTGAAAATCCATTTACGCGCGCAGTAAATGAGGCTCAAAATTCTCCAGTCGATCGACCCAGTGGCGCTCCCAGCAAAGAACCTGAAACAGAACCCGCTGGTACACGTCCGCAGCAAGTCAATTCGAGTGAGAGCGTGTTCGTTAGTATTTTCCTAATTGTTGTAACAATTCTCGTTTCTTGGCAATAAATTTTCAATCCGTTGCACACATTCGTTAAGCAAAGCACGTGAAATCAGCGGATAGATTTTCTGTTTAGTTTCGTTGTTTTGATATTAATAATAAGATCAAAGAGAGGATGACGCGTTTATTCCTTACGGTAGTATTTACTTTGTTTGTATTAAACAATTGTTCTGCCAATTTAGCACTTGTTCGCTTCGATTCTGTCTACGCTCAAGAAACAGGAGCAAGATGGTAAACAATGTCCCATAATAATTAAAATAGTAATTAATAGAATTACAGTCTCGATGGCTCCAATGCAGCTTATTACTTCGAGAGCGGTAAGAAAACACTAGGCAAATCAGTATTAAATTAGACACAATTTAGGAACTGAATCAACTAAGTGGGTAATATCGCTTGAGGGGGGTGGTTTATGCTTTGACCAAGCAGGATGCACTTCCCGTGCTGCGGTAACAAAATTTTTTTGACCGGATCGGAGTTAATGTACTAATAATCTCATCAGACAAATTTGGGCTCCAGCAATTATTTTGGTTCGAGTTATTCAGGTTCCTATACCAACCCTAATCAAGCCACAAATCCTGTAAGGTTCAGAAATCGGTAATGTTTGTGACATATTTGACACTGTGTATTCTCTCAGGGCTTTTGGAACTGGACTCGTGTGCATATTCCTTACTGCAGCGGTGACCTATGGACTGGTACTCAGACGGAGAATACTACAACGACATTTGGGTTGTACTTTTCTGGCCACTTAATTTTCAAAGCTGTCATTGCGCGTATGTATCGGTCTCACAGTTCCTACAAGACATACTCTATCTGACGATATTACAGATCTTATAACGAACTACGGCCTCAATAATTCTACAGAAATATTGTTGGCAGGAAGCAGCGCTGGATCATTGGGATTGACATCCAATATTGATTGGTTCAACAATGTACGCAATAATTGGACAGATAGAAATTTCGTTATTCCACTAAATTGTAAAATAGAAATTGCCAAACGTGGAAATCGCGGCGCTAATGAACGCAGGATGGTTCACAGATTTTACACCTTCGTGGACTGGCCCTCCATTGCCTCAAAGTTTAGCGCAAGCCTTTTCAGTGCTGTACAAAAGCAGAGTGAATGCTGATTGTGCAGTCGCTAATCCTGCCAATGAGACGTACTGCGCGTTCCCTCTCTACGCCTGGAACTATCTTCCAAACAGACTGTACTCATCCCAATCACTCCTCGACACGTCACTGCTTCAAAACCTTGGATTCCCAACCCAGCTTAGCGCAAGTCTGGCAGCTTCGGGCGCGGGAGAATACGTGCTGAATGTTGGTAATTATTTGCGTAGCTCTCTCCTCACAGACTTCAAGCGAAACCCATTGAACGACGGAGTGTTTGTGACAACGTGTTTCACACATGGATTAAACTGGAATGGCATAATTATTCAGAACAGAACTATCGCCCAAAATGTTGCAGATTGGTACTATCGCATAGATAACGTAGAACGTGTCACGTACGACGAATGTGACATTCAATCTGTCATTGATCTGGTCACTTCCAACACCTCTCTGATCGGCGATTGCCAACGATTAATGGATCTTTGCATCAAAGTCTCTGAGAATCCATTCACACGTGCTATTGAAGACTATTCGCCTGTTGCAGTGCCATCAACTGCCGGCCCCATCGCCTCTCCAAATAAAGGGCCCAATGCTCCTGTGTCTCGAACAAGCTCTGCTGTAGCTGTTTATGTTGGTATTTTTTCGTATTTTTCGTGGCTAATCGTGTAACATTCCAACATTATAAAAGAAACGCAAGGTTGGTATGCGTTACCTATTTTCGTAGTGGTCATATTTATAACTTAGACTGTACAGTCGCCGTTGTTGTTTTTGGTCCATTAATTGTGGAAATCATAGCTTCGTATTGTTGCGTAAAATTGTGCAAATATTTTTTAAAATCTAGCCACAACGCGCTGCCTAATTTTCCATCCTGTAATCGAAAAGTTAAAGAGAATATTACATATCTATAACAACAAGGTTTTGTAATTTCATGTCGAGGATACAATTACTCGATGATCAGCCGTCAAACAGAACGGTACAATTCTTCTCGGGACTATTTGCTGCGTGCCTTCGGTCTCAATCACCCAGGGCTTCCACTTCAAATATTATATTAATACTATACAAATAAAATATCATCTATTGCGATAAAAATTTACTCTAGCAGTGCCGATGGCTACAACAAACGGGACAGGTTGAAACGGTGCAAATGTAGGGAACGCTAAAATACGTATCAGCGCTTAATTACTATAACTAGCAATGCTTATGTTTGTACCATCATCTATATCGAACATTCCGACGCTAGTGCACGTGAAACTAGAAGGCTGAGCGGAGAATTAGTAGGTATTCAATCAGAAATGGGAATTAGTACTTGAAAAGGCTCATTTTCGACGCCGATCCAGTTAAGATTGAACCTCCAATCAGTTCTTAAAGTCGTAAATACGCTTAACAGCCATTTTAACACACTCGACGGCAACAACTTGGGCAGTTGTCGATCGTTGAGCTCTTTTTCTTTCTTTTCACGAACCGTTTGTATCTATCGTTAGGGTATTATTAAGTAATGCTATAGAATACATTGGCGGTACTAACTGTTTGTTTTAATGCTTGAGCATATTGTTCTAGCGAGAGCTGATCTGCTTTTTCAATTGTGATTGGCCAAACTTGATCTGATTTGGGTAAAGACACCACAAGCGACGCTTTAACGCACAGTAGCTAATCAAAATATAATAATTGGGCTATTGCGTTGGGTAGCCACGTAAAGATCAGAACGTACTGGTTTTAATTCTCCGTTACGAACAATTGCATTCGCCAATGGATTATCTCCCACCGCCCTATCGTTAATGTTAGCTGTGATTAACCCAACTTGACCGAATCTACCTCGCCCAAGCCCACGACAATAGGGTAGTCAAAGTTAATTTAATGTTCCACTGTTCTGATAATGCTTTAAGGATTTGTTCGAGCTGTGTAACATCAACGTCGTATTTGGCATACACCTAGAGAGTTCATGAAAGCTTAATTACACATTCAAAAATTAAATTAAGGCATAATTTGATGTAAACGAAGCTTCCTGGATTTAAGCTTCTTACAAAAATCCAGAAGGCGGATATATTTTGTGGATATAAAAATAACAGAATAAATTGGAGAAGCGGATCTCGATATCTTACTAATGCATGATTTGGCTCGTTCCAGGTTACTGCTGCTACCCTTCTCCACAATGTATCACTCATATTAAACCATTTGTCGATAATAACACTTATTTAGAGGTGCCCTGTAACGGCTGTAATATCATCAATATCTTTTTGACAAGACTTTTTATTTCAAACACAAGTCAATATAACACTACACAAGTTGCAAATATGGGCGAGAGTGCAACTAATGATAGTGAATATAGAAAAAAGATTTGGGAAGGAACCATTCCCATAGTATTCAATTTGGCTAGCAATGAAGTCACCACCTTAGAAAAACCTAATCCATATTTCGTATCCTTCAAAAAACGTTTTTATTTATTCGCTAATTGATGCGAATATTCTGGCAATTAATAATATTTCTCCTTAATTTCTGGTCGCAGATGAACATTTCTCGCAGTACTTACTTTACCTTGGTGACGGATCCAATCAAGCAATATTTCCAAGCATCAACACCAGCGATTAATGACGAGATGTGGTTCGAAACAGACTCAAGAATTCCTTTAAAATGGTATATTAATTTTCAATTTTACTTATTTCTAAATTTTGGATGCACCCAGTCGTAAATTATTTATGAATTTAATTGTGCAAATAATTATAATATTTTTCGAATAATTCTTCTTCATTCCAGATTTATTTCTGCCATTAAATTTTATCTCCAAATCTGATCCCGGTTTAGGCATATTCCTGTCGGTGTATTATATGATTTGTATGGCAATGAAGACCTGCCGTGGAGTTTGATCGTTCATTTTCAAGGCTTCCCTAGCACACGCCTTTTGCGCTGTCCTAACATCCAAACTATTCAATCACACTTCAACAACTCGGTCAAAGAAGTGCGTAATAATAATATTATTATGACAATACTCGTTATTAATCATATATGAACAGGCTAATTATTTGAAGCACGGAGACATTAAGAAAATTAATACGTTGTCGCTGCAAGAATCTGAGAACTTGTGGCAGGGTCTGATTAATAGTAAGTCATTCAAATATATATAATTACAAGCATATTATCATTTACGGCTCTCCTACTTGCGCCCCACACTTCAACTCTTCCTCGTACCATCACGCCTGCAAACACTAATATGCATCGTTAGACGGGTTCAGTCTGTTCTGGAAGTCCAATGAACTGCTCACTGCAGACAAAGTGCAAATGAAGTGCGTGCCAGTGCGCGTCTGTCGTCAAGATCGACCCTTTGTGCAAGACCCCGTGCCTGCTGTCGACGCCACCACGGGCCAAGAAATGACGCTCGGCACCTTCTTAAAGTCGAAATTTCCAGAACTGATCAAAGAGGACTCTTCCATAAAAGGAAATTACGTTACAGACTGTGTAGTGATCGTACAAGGGGTAAGACCACCGCTCAACACGCCATTAGTATGGCTTGCGAATAACATGTCGCATCCTGATAACTTTGTTTATATTTCATTAGTCCCAGCCAATCAAAAATAATTGTCGTTGAGCCTTTTTAATGTGTAAAATAAACTTTTTACTTGTGACCCACGGATGCACTGAAATTTGAAAAGTGCAACAACATACCAATCATATTCTCTAAGTAAGATGGAAGCAGAAGCGTGGGAGTTGCTTGTGTTTGGCAAAGCAGGTGTTGGAACTTGCGCGTTTACAATACGCAACGTCCAAAACTGGTGGTTTGGTAATTATTATTATTATTACCGTGCTACGATAATAATTTGGAATTTAAGAATTTTGACCGAATATCTTTGTTAAAAATACTGATTAATGTAAAATATTATTTATTTAACTTGTTGCCAAAAACAGATTTCTATGACCCCGATACAATTGGTAATTTGAAATATGATCTTTTTTGTCCTTTTAGATGCTGACCGATCCATTCAGAAGTTTACCTTAAACAAGTAAACATCGACGGTGTGTTTTGCACGTATAAGCTGTATGATACTTCAATCAACGAAGAATTTCCAACCGCGAACATCAATCCAGTTTACAAAGACGCTCAAGGACTCATCGTGCGCTTTTACGAAATTAATTCTTTTGATAACTCTTTAGTTTAGGTCAGCTACAGTTGCACTGATCGGTCGTCTTTTGAACTGGTACCTGCATACATCGAAATAGTTACACGCTTGAAAAATCTCTCTCTCGAAGAAATTCCAACTATTTTGATTGAAACCAAATGCGATGAGAGAATACATTTTGAGAGTACTGGGACACCTGATCCTGACCATTACCTCACCCCCCTCAACCTATTTCATCAACTCCCAAAACCCGCATCCGACGGCTACCTTTTTATCGACCCTCAAGGCATCTACTAAACATCATTTTTTGTGGCCTTTTAGGTCACCTTTTAGTATTCCTCGCACTCTCATAACTTTTGACTTTTTTCAATCGACTTTTTTTGAATTTTTTACACTTCCTTTTCAAAATGCTGTTTTGATAATTTTTTCCTTGAGGTTCCAATAATGTTTGCTACTGTCTCCTTTATTTTTCGTTTTAGTGTCGTTTCCGCGAACTATTCGTCGCCATTGAGGGTGACAAGATTTTTTGAAGGTTAGGCTTCGATTGTGAAAAAAATTATTTAAAATTTTTACAAAATAGTTAACTCTATGTATACGATGAACTCCTTTTTACTCGTTAAATTATCATTCGGCAACGCTACTATCTACATAATGAAAAAGAATGGCGTAAAACAATATGTAGCGAACTTGAAACATACTCCTTTCAGGATTAATTTCAAAAAGAAAGCATTCAATCAAACTAAAGATGCTCAAAGGTTTATACTAATTAATAACAAATGGTTAAGACAATTGTTTTCACATATTCACGATTTAGTTTATTACTATGGTTACGATAAAATTGCATTGGTCGGCGATAAAAAGGAGGTGTTAGAAGAAGTGAAAAAAGAATTGAAAAGTTTAACGTGCCGGATTGAAATTACATCAGAGATCGAGCCATTATCATATAATCAGCTATTTAATGAAGAAGTAGTAAACGAAGATTTACAGTTGGTCACCGAATTCTTTCAAACTCATATCGATCGTAACGATAGATTAATCATAGCCAATAACAAATGAGACAGCTCCTTTCTTCCTTATTAAATAATTCTTAAACTTCGGCGGTAACTGGCGGAATCTATATGTTTTAGGCGTTTCATCAATTTTATCATCCCACCGATAACCATTTCGTTTTAAATAATCTCTCGCAGTGTTAACAGTGTAATAACGTTTATTGAATACTATAGATTGCACACTCATAATATAAGATGAGTAAACAAATTTTTACAAATCTAACCTATTAGGTTTCTTAATTTCTCTTTTTTCTCTGCCAGGTCGCAATCGTTCCTTATATACAACCTCGCCCTCATCTGTTATTTCTTTTACTTCATGACCGACAGCACCTTTATTGAAGTCCTTATGCTGCCTCGTTTTCACCCGTTTAGCAATTTTATTCTCAGCTGTTATCTTGCTGTATTCAGCCAGTTGACCAATATTATCATTTTTCGTTTTCGTAACCTTTAACAGGTCTCGAGGATAGTAGAGCGTCTTCAGAGGAGTGCGTTCAAGAGCATTCTCATCGTTAGAATTTATTATCATATAGCGCATACCTTCACGGTCAATAATTTTATAAACCACCGTGCTCCACACCTGTTCTCTACCTTTTTTCTTAAAGTTATCAACGGGCAACCGGACGCGCACATAGTCACCTATTTGTAAATCATCGTATGTTATCTGTTTTTTTCTCTCCGCGCTCTTTTTAGTGCCATTCCAGATGTCAATCGGTTTAGCTTTGATAATGCGATGGCGAGTGCTGTTATAATTATCCGCTAACTTCTGTAAACTATCTACCCAATTCAGTTTGCCAGTGGCTGTCCATAGTCGCTTGATATAGTTAAGAATGGTTCGGTTAAAGCTCTCGATATGTGCAGTTCTGCGGTCAGTTCCGTCTGATGGATTCCCAACGAAATGTTGAATTTTCTTATCATTTAGATAGCGAGCCACAACACCTTTATATTCAGAGCCGGCGTCAGTTGTGAGCGAGACGTCTTCTTTAATTGTTCTCGGATTGTCATCCACATCGTTAAAAGCAGTCCGGAGACCTGGTA
>Ga0209960_1004698_pt1 | contig 10207 bp, 12 predicted proteins | sample ThiBiot_500_plan_2_FD_183947 | JGI IMG/M metagenome (GOLD analysis project Ga0209960, IMG submission 183947) | Wastewater bioreactor microbial communities from Cape Town, South Africa - Thiocy_expt_500_plan (SPAdes) | ecosystem: Engineered > Bioreactor > Thiocyanate-remediating >... | reverse complement strand
CATCTCTAATGAAAGAAAAAATAAAAATAAAAAGATATTGATGAATGTTCATCAAAGTCAAAAGGGGGATGTAGTGACAAAGCAACATGCACAAATACTCCTGGGAGTTTCACTTGTTCTTGTAATTCTGGTTATACTGGAGATGGCTTTACTTGCACAGGTAATCAATCTTATTTTTAATCACTTATGCTTCCGGTTTTTTAAAAAAAATTCCAACGAATAAATAGATATTGATGAGTGTGCAACAGGAAGTGGCCCAAAGAAGGTATGTAGTGATCAAGCAACATGCACAAATACAGTTGGAAGTTATACTTGTGCTTGTAAAACGGGTTATTCTGGAAATGGTTTGACTTGCACTGGTATTTTTCAAGTCAAAACACTTATTTCTTTCTATTTTTTCCCTTCTTTGAAAATTGAATATAATAAAATTTATTTAATTTAATGAACAAACAATTTATAAAAATTTGAAAAAAATTATAGATGTGGACGAATGTGCATTTGGAACTCATAATTGCTCTGCCCAAGCAAAGTGTACAAACACAGATGGAGGTTTTAATTGTACTTGTAAAACTGGTTATTCTGGGAGTGGTTATACTTGTCAAGGTAAATTATCACCAAATATTTTTCTTTCTTTTTTATTTTCTTGCTTTTCCATTTCAAATAAAATCAAAACGAATATCAGATGTTAATGAGTGTGAAATTGGAGATGGTCCATGCTCGTTGAGTGAAAATTGCACAAATGTAATTGGAAGTTATCTATGTAGTTGTCAAGAAGGGTTTGAAGGAGATTCTTGTTCTGGTTTATTTATTTACTTTACTTTACTTTACTTTGATGCAATTTCCATATCATTTTTTTAAAAAAAAGTAAATGAATGTTTGGGTCAAGGAGGAGGAAATAATTGTACAGAATATGCAGATTGTATCAATACCTCTGAAAGTTTTGATTGTGAATGTCAAGATGGTTTTAATGGAAATGGTTTCATCTTATGTAATGGTATTTTTTATTTTATTTTATTTTGTTTTGTTTATTTTCGAGTAAGATCGATATATATATATATATAAAGATATCAACGAATGTTCAAACAATAATGGTGGATGCTCATCAAATGCAACTTGTATAAATACTCCAGGAAGTTTTAATTGTAGATGCAAAGATGGTTATTATGGAAATGGTGTTACTTGTAATGGTAACAATTTTTTTTTTTGAATATTTCTTTCTTTTCTTTTCTTAAACTAAATTGTTTTTTTAAAAAAATAACAAAAACTTGGATGAAAGATTACGATGAATGCCAGGGACAAAACGGAGGAAACGATTGCCATACTCAAGCAACATGCTTCAATATTCCTGGTTCATATTATTGTCAATGTAATAATGGTTATTTTGGAAATGGAACTTCTTGTTTTGGTTCTCTTTCTTTTCTTCCTTTTCCTTTTCTTTTCTTCCCTTTCTTTTTTTTTGAAAAAATAAAAATTTATAATAAATCAATCAGATTACAATGAATGTTTGGGACAAGGAAGTGGAGATAATTGTGATTCAGAAGCAACATGTACAAATACTCAAGGAAGTTTCTTATGTTCTTGTAATCTTGGTTATTTTGGTTCTGGTTCTCTTTGTACTCGTATTCTTTTTCTTTTTTTCTTTTCTTTTCAACTACAAGTTCAATTTATAAAAACAAAAAACAACACAAAACCAGGGACAGCAATTCCATTACTGAGAGAAATAACATCCAATTCACTTTCAATTTCATGGAATCCAAGTGATGGCGCAACTGGTTATCAAGTCGCTATCGTTGATTCTGATTGGAATTTGGTACTTTTCTTTATTTATTTCTTTTCTTTCTTTCTTTTCTTTCTTAATTTTGATCATTGATATCTAGTAAAGCAAAATAAATAAATAAATCAATAAATAAATGAATAAATCAAAAGATACCAATTGAAAACCTTGGATCCACCATCAAAACTTACAAATTTATTAATTTATTATCAAATACACAATATCGATTAAGATTATTCACTCAAAGTTCATCAAATCCATCAAATGATTTTAGAGATATTTCTGCAACCACTTATCCTGCTCGTAATCCTTTTTTTTCTCTCTCTCTTTTTTTCTTTTTATAAATTTGTAAAATCAAAATCAAAATCAAAACTAAAGAAAAAAAAAAATAAATAAATAATAGAGGTGACAGGAATACTAATTGAACAAGTGACATATAATTCAATTACATTTTTAATGAAACCAAGTGCTGGGGCTATCAGTTATTCTTCTAAACTTTTTGATCAATCGTATTTCTTTCTTGATTTCTTTTTTTTTTCTTCTTCTTTTTTTTTCTTCTTTTTTTTTTTTGCTTTTTATTTTTCGATATCAATTAGAAAATAAAATAAAAAACTAGTAATAATTTATTATCAACAAGATCGCTTTCAATAAGTGCAATAAATGAAACCACAATCCGAACCACAATTCCACAACTCAATTCAAATCAAAATTATCAAATTAAAGTTTTTGCAAATCCTGAATCTATTGGAACTTCTTTCACTTTTTTAACTTTCCCTTCTCGTATTCTTTTTTTCTTCTTTCTTTATTTTTCCTCATTTTTTCCTTTGTCAAAATAATAATAATAAATTAGCACCATCATTAATTCAATATGAAAGACATTCACAAACATCTATTGGATTGAATTGGCAAATAAGTGAAGGATCAACACAATATCGATTAATTCAAACTTATTCAAATGGAACATTAATTGATTCAAATGATTTTGGAATAATTAATTCAACAGATGTTTATAATCTTGAAATATCAGTTCAATATCTTTTCACAATTTATTCTGGAAATTCAAATGGTTTTGATTTAAGTGAAGGAAGAGGTGTCCTTGTCTCAACTGATAGTTCGTTTTTCTTCTTTTTTTCTTTTTTTCTTTCATTTTTTTTTTCTTTCATTTTTTTTCTTTCATTTTTTTTTTTTTTTTTTTTTTTTTTTGAAGCCAATAAAATTATGATTCAAAATTAGAGGTTCAATGTCTTTCAATTGTTGAAGATAATGCATATTGGCCACCAACTACTTCTGGTGAAAGAACTGGTTTGTTTCTACTTCCTTCTTTTTTTTAAAAAAAATTGTTTCTTAAATTCAGAAAATTGTAGGTGGATATTGTGTTGAAGGATATGGAGGATCACCACTTCGATATTGCATTGATAATGGAGGTTCAAATGGAGATTTTGATAAAATTATTTCACCTTGTATCCAGTGTTTGATTTCTTGCTTACTTTTTATTTATTTTCCAATAAAGATAATAATAATGATGAAATGAAATAGTTCCAGACCCAGTATCAAAAGTGAAAGTGAGTGCACAATCAGATTCAGTCACAATAACATGGGAAGTACCAGCAAGAGCAGAATTTTATCGAGTTTATCTTGTTATTCAAGGAATGTTGCTTCCAATTAATGATGGTGCTGGTTTAAATATCACAACTAATGAAGCTACCATTTATAGTGTATCTTTTTATTTGCCATTTTTTTATTCATTTTTTTATCCAAAATAATTAAATAAGCAAATGAATAATAAAACAACAAATTAGTTACAAGAATTTACGGACTATACAATATTGATTTATGCTGGTAATTCTGGAGGAGTTGAAACAATTGGAAAAATAATTGACTTCCAAACTCCAATTTCTCGTATCCTTCTTTCTTTTCTTTTCCTTTTCTTTGAAAAATTCATGAATCAGAAAACCAAAAAAAAAAAAAAAAAAAAAAAAAAAAAAAAAAAAAAAAAAAAAAAAAAAAAAAAAAAAAAAAAAAAAAAAAAAAAAAAAAAAAAAAAAAGCTCCAACAAATCTTGAGACAGAAGTTGGATCAACATGGATTTATTTATCATGGGATAATTCTCATATGGCAACAAGTTATTCAATTGTTCTTTTCACTCCGTAATTTTTTTGCTTTATTTATTTATTTATTTATTTTAATATTATGAATAATAAATTTAGTGATAAACGAGGAGAAACAGAACTTGCTCAACAAACTGAAACAAACTACAATGTTACATCTCTTCAATCAGGAAAAGAGTCGATTTTTTTTTTTCTTTTTTCTTCAAAAATCACAATTCTAATTACACTTTTCATTTCTTTTTGTTTTTTATTTTTATATAATTTAGTTACACGATTACAGTGTATGCCATCAAAGATGGCGTCCGAGAACCAATTGGATTATCTGTTAGTTTTAAAACAATCTCTGGTTTCTTTTTTATTTCCTTTTTCTTTTTCTTCTTTTTCTTTTGATAAAATTCATATTTTTATAGTTATTGATGAACAAAATGGAAGTCCTCCTCCTGATAATTCTGGTTTCTTTGAATTTTCCTTTTTTTCTATTTCCTTCTTGAATAATTTAAATCCTTAATTTTTTTTAATTAGAGAATGTAGTTGGAATAGTTGTTGGAGTTATTATGGGAACCTTGTTTCTTGTTTTATTAGTTGTTGGTGCTCTTATGTACAGAAGATATCATGACAAAAAACATCGTCTCCCATCTATTGAAATAGAATTAAATGCCATTGATTCAACCAGCTTTGAGACAAGAAATTCAACAAATTTGAGGGCAACAAGTTTCACCTCAAATATTAGACCAACAAGCTATAGTACAAATTTTTCTTTTTTTTTTTTCTTTTGTTTTCTTTCTAAATTTATCAACAATAGGAAAAAGTAGTTTTCAAGTTGGAAATGTTGAAGAACAAGCAATAAGGGATCCCAAAAATGATACATTAATGAACACTTCTCTTGGTTTTTTTTTATTCTTTATTCTTTTCCTCTAATCCAACACTATAATTCAGAAATTTCAATTCCTGGATTTCTACTTCTTGATTTTGGATCTCAAATTCGAAAAGAAGAGAAATTAGGATCAGGAGGAGGAGGAAATGTATTTTCTGGAGCATTACTTGATCAAGAACTTATTTCTCAACATGGAACTGATAGAATTGCTTTGAAACAAGTTTCAACATCAAGTACTTTATCTGATGAAGATTCAAAAGAAATCTTTTTACAAGAAGTCTCTTTGATGTGGTATGTTTTCTTCTTTCTTATTCCTTTTATTTTTTTTATTTTCTTTTACTTTTGACTCAATTCCAAATCTCAATCTCAAAAATGATTTTAATAGGTCATGTTCATTCCATCCCAATGTGATTAAATTGATTGGATACACTCTTGAACCAGAATTTTTTATTATCACAAAAAAATATGAACTTGATTTATTCACTTTTATTCATCACCCCACAGAAGATTTACCTCCTTTACTTGCAATGCAACTCACAAAGTAATTATTTCTTTTCTTGGTTTCTTTTTGACAAATAAATAAATAAATGACGAATAATGGAATAGCGATATCGCATCAGGAATGGCATCAATTCAACAACTTGGAATAATTCACAATGATTTAAAAAGTGCCAATGTATTATTAGAACAAATTAAACTTTCTTCTGGTAGATATCTGCTTCGAGGTTTTTTTTTTTTTTTCGTTTCAAAACTTATTTTTTTTCTGTATTTTCATTCAAGTTAAAATCTTTAAAATAAAATAATCAGGAATAATTTGTGATTTTGGATTAGCCAAAATATCAACAGGATCAATTGCAGTTGATCTCAAAAGACAAATTCATGAACGAACAGGTCTTTCACCAAGATATGCAGCTCCAGAAATGTTTTCCAAAGCAAGAGCTGGTTTTTATTCGAATCACTCTGTATTTTTTTATTTTTTAAAACTATTTTTTTTTCTTTCAAATAATGTAATTTCTTTGTAACAATTATCAGGATAACATGAAATCTGATGTATATTCTCTTGGAATTATAATTTGGGAAATGTTCACAAGAAAAATTGTTTGGACTGATCTTTCAAATGATGAGATTGAATTTCAAGTTCGAAGTGGAGAGAGAGTTTTTATTTTTATTGAATTTTTAATCATTCATGAAAATCAATTTAACAATAATAATTTTCAATTTTAGCCTCCAATTCCTGAATTTTCAGAAGATGAAGATGAAGAAGAAGCCATAATATTAATTGAATTAATGCAAAAATGTTGGAATAAAGAACCCACTCAACGACCTTCATTTCAAGATGTTGCACAAAAATTAAGTACTGTATTAAATAGTTGATAATAGATAGAAAACCTTTAAATTGCACCTCTGTTTTTTAAATTTTAAATAAATTGGCAAGTTCAAAGTGATTCAAACTCCAAAATGATCAACAATCACTTTATATCCAGCCTTTGCTATTTAAATAATATTATCTGATCAAACTGCTGTTGCAAAATATTGGCCAAAATGAATCAAATGCAACCATCTTTTTTTTGATGTCGATTCATTCCAACTTCAAAAATTAATACAAGGGATTCTTTTTGTCCAGAATAAAATAAGAAATTGAGACAAAGAGATCAACCACAATTCCAAAATGAATCTTTATTGACCAGCAATTAAGAATATCTTCACACCAATTTTTGAGGATTTCAATGACGAAGGGAAAAAAAACAAGAATTTTTTGCCAAAGGCAAACAGGCGGGCTCCATTTTTTTTAAAATTTCCCGCTCCTTCAAAAGGCCTGCAGGTTTTGTTTTAAAGTTTTCTTTCTTTCATTCTATCTTTTGTATTTGCTAATAGTAATAATAATAAAATTCAAAAATTTATTCATTTCTAAAAAAAAGTAAGATCTCTATTTCCAACAAGATTTGAATCTTCAATTCCTAAATCAAAAGAACCCGCTGCCAATTCCATTGCAATAAAACTACCGACTGGAAGGAAGATGTCTCACAATTGACACTGATGGTATTTTAAGGATGAGGAGGTGTGGAAGAACAAACATAAAACCAATGGTATTGAGAAATGATTTTTGTCCTCTCGCATAGATGCTCCAATTGTCCATTACAGGCGCATTTGTTATTGGTCCTGGAAAAATGTCTGTAAAAAATAAAAATAAAAAAGAAAGAAACCTGTAACCAATTATGTACACCTAATTCAAGATCCTCTCCATCCTCAAGCCTAATGTCCAAGAAGTTTTGAGAATTCTTGATAGATACTGGATCGAAATTGAAACATTTTCTTGTTGTTTCCGTTTGATAGGAAAAGAGTTGGTTCTCTCCAAGACTTGAAAGCCAATGGATTGGATTCGACATACTTGGAGATACTGCACTTCCAACTGAACCTCAAGTCTATTGTTCTCAATAACTTTTAAGACCACAACAAGATGTGAATTTCAAGAAGTAAATTCGATTTCCAATAAAGAGTTTTTTCGATATTATTATTGATGTTAATGAAAATGTTCAAGAATCAATTAATTGTTGGATTGAAAGAAGATTACTTGTAAATAGGAATACTTGCGGTTATCCTGAACCCCATCCTTCTATTCGATCCACGATTATTTCCTCTCTTCCTTCAATTTTGGCAATTTATTTTCTTCTAACCAGCAACTGAGATTCAACAATATCATCAAAATCCAGGACAAGGTTTATCAGCTCATTTCTTTGTGTCGACACGTACCCTCTCGTGGTCACTTTGTTTCCTACATTTTTCAAAATTATTATGATGACTTTAATAATTCTCTTCAATTATTTTCGTATCCTTTATATGATGGTTTCTTAGAAGGAAATAGGACCTTATGTTTTATGTTCAAAAATAAATAAATAATAATGAAAAAAAGCTCACTTTTTTGAAATTGTTGTTGAAGAAAAAAAAGAAAAAAATTCGCCAATGGTTGTTGGTTCCTTGTTTATGTTTTTTTTTTGTTTGTTGTGAGTAAAAGACAATGTATTTTTTGAAAAAAGAACCAAATAAATAAATAAGTCAAATTGGAGTAGAATAGTTTTGTATTTTAAGGAAAAGAAATAGAAAGTGGGAAAATGAAATGAAGTTTACATCCATTTACAATTAACAAAGCTTCCCTTGTTGGTTTACAGTTGAAGTTTAAAAAAAAGAAAAAAAAGGAAGAGGAAAAGGAAAAGGAAAAAATCGTGCAAAAGTTTCGAAATTCATGTTTTTATTTTTTCATTTTTTATTTTATTTTACACCAATTTCAAGCAAAGTTTGATAGTGGAAAAAAATCGCAACTTTTCAAAGTGGTGAAAGTCCTATTTTTTAACAAAAGCAATTGAAAGCGAAAGATTTGATTTTTTTGAAACTTGCCAATGATTTCCTTTGAAGCTTTTGTTTTTCTTCTTTAAAAAAAAAAATACTCCAATTTTGTTTCTTTTATCATCCTTTTTTTTATTTAAATTGATTCACTTTGAACTTTTGAATTTTTTTTTTCAAAGATTCAAAAGAAAAAAAGGTTTGAAAGTATTTATACTTTCAACTTTTGAACTTTTTTTGAAAATCAAACACCAAACCCTCAAGCCTTTTTTTGTTTTTGTGAAAAAAAATCGCAACCAAAAAAGTGGAGTTAGCCAATCATGTTTTGAGAAAAATCGAAAAAGGAAAAAAATTGAAGTGGCAGAGGACACTTAGAGAGGCCTACATCTAACCCTCGAAATAAGTCAAAACATACCTGGCTTTGAAAATTAGAGGCTTGGCTTTAAGAGCCCGCCAAAAAGTTTCAAAAAAACAAAAACAAAAAAAAAAAAACATGGCTCCCCTTTTCCAAAAGTTTTTATGGAACCTTTAAATAAGCAATACGAGGAGTAGTTTTGAGTTTTTGTTTTTGGTCAAATTGTTTCAAAATGGGAGAGGCGAAATGGTTGGATTTCCAATCTTTGGTCATATCGATCTTCTGATCTTACGTTTGCTCTTTTCCCAACAATTTTGGTCCAGAAATCCCTAATGTTTCAAGATGTTGACTCCTCCCCGCTTTCTTGTATTATTAGTTCTATGTTTGTTCCAATCTTTTGTTTATTCTGATGTGAATTATACTGCTCCAACTACTGCTGTTTATGATGATTCAAGTTCGCAATTTGTTGGTTATTCTAGTACCCCAACTCAAAGATATGCTACTTTTTCTGGACTAAACAGACTTTCTAATTCCGCTGTTGTAACAATTCAAATATGGCTTCGACATACTTATAACTGGGATCTTACAATTCGACTTTATTCACCTGATGGAGATTATATTACATTAAGTGATCAAAATGGAGGTGAATATGACAATGTATTTGATGGAACACTTTTCACAGATTCTGCTTCAACAAAAGTTTCTTCTTATTCATTTCAAAATAATGTTGTTGCACCTTCTGTTAAACCCGAGGGCCCATTTTCAAATTTTCAAGGAAAAGATCCAAATGGGCAATGGAAACTTTGGATAAATGATGGTTATTCAACAGATAATGGAAATTTAGATCACTGGTAAATTCCTTTTTTTGAAAATGTGAATGTTTTTTTTAAAAAAAACAATGAAATAGATGATTACTTAATTGGTCCAATTCCTCATCAAACATCAATCTCATATACATATTCTGGTGGTGCTACTCTCTCCAGCACATTTACTATTACAGCAACTGTCGCAGGATTGATAAATCCACTTTCAAACTATGCTGATATAACATTACAAATTTGGGTGCCTCACAGTTACAGTTCTGATATTGTTCTCACATTAACGAGTCCAAGTAGCACAAAAATTTATATCACTAATGGAAGAGGAAGTTCTTATTCCAATGTGTTTGATGGAACACTTTTCACAGATTCTGCAGCAAATTCAGTTGCAACTTACAATTTCAAGGCAAATGGTGTTGTTTCCCCTCTTCAACCAGAATCTCCTTTCTCGACTTTTAGAGGAAAAAATCCAAATGGTGTATGGACAATTTATTTTCAAGATACCTTCACATATGAGGATAATGGTAAAATAAACAAAGTAGTCCTCACAATCCAAGGTTTTCTTTCTTTCAAAAAAAAAAAAAAAAAAAAAAAAAAAAAAAAAAAAAAAAACCAAATGGTGAATAGATGGGTGTTTGATTGGAAATCCTTGTGGATTAGGAGCTTGTGTTGCAACTGGGTCAACAACTTATAGCTGTTCTTGTCCTACTGGTTATGGTGGTGATGGATGTGCTGGTATTGATTTCTTTCTTTTTTTTCTTTAAACTCTTTTTTTTTTATTTTTTGAAAAGACTCAATCTCATAAATATAGATATCAATGAATGTACGACTGGAACTAATAATTGTCATCCACAAGCGACTTGCACAAATACAATCGGAAGTTTTACTTGTGCTTGTAATGCTGGTTATTCTGGAAATGGTGTTTCTTGTAGTGGTAAT
>Ga0209960_1004697_pt1 | contig 10208 bp, 5 predicted proteins | sample ThiBiot_500_plan_2_FD_183947 | JGI IMG/M metagenome (GOLD analysis project Ga0209960, IMG submission 183947) | Wastewater bioreactor microbial communities from Cape Town, South Africa - Thiocy_expt_500_plan (SPAdes) | ecosystem: Engineered > Bioreactor > Thiocyanate-remediating >... | reverse complement strand
GTAGGATAATGCCGATGCTACCAAACTGTAAAAATAAGCAACCCCAACCCCTAACCCAATTAGGGTAAACATATTAAGATGGCCACTTTTTATAGATACCCACGCCTTTTTCCAAAATGGCCATCCTCCCCACAAAACTACCGGACTGGCAAGGAATAACTGAAACCAATTAAAGAAAGAGCTGCTTACCAATTGCTGTAACCAGTCAATTGGAAAAAAGTGTGTCCCCATATTAAGCAGCAGCAACGGAGTTGATAAAATAGCTGCTACCCAAAATCTTTTTGATGTATCCTTGAACTCATTTTGATCTTCATCGGTTGTAAAAGCATTCATAGGTTCTAACGCCATCCCACAAATTGGGCAGCTTTCTGGACTTAATTGCTGAACTTCAGGATGCATTGGACATGTATATAAATGTTCAATTTGAGTATCTATATGTGGAGTATGAGCGCTGCTGCTTTGGGAGGATAGTGTACTTGAGCAGCAAGCTTTTGTGGGATGATCTTTCATATCTGAATGCTGATCCATCATTAGTCTCCTTCTTAATCAAACCGTTTAATTAGTTCTCTAATTTCGTCAACTTTCTGCTTTTTTGCTTCAGGATTATCACCTAGGAATGCTTCAGTGACACACGTTGATAAGTGTCGGTCTAAGATTTGCAACTCAACATTGCGGATAGCAGCCCGCGCAGCTCGTAGTTGAGTAAGAATATCGCCACAATACCGATTCTCCTCGATCATGCGCTTAATACCTTCAATTTGCCCGGAAATACGGTTGAGACGTGGCAATTCTTGTTTGTGAGATGGCTGTAGGTGACACTCTTTTTCCATTTTAATTGACCCCTTCTATATACCCTATATAGGTATAATATATACCAGGGTAGGGTATAGTCAAGCGGTTATAAAAAAACATGCTTAGATTGGACCCAAGCATGCTTTTACTGTAAGTAGTTTCTTTATTATTTAGGTTCTATATTAATCCCGAAGGGTATAAATAGCTCTTTGCCATTTAGCTTAACTTGGGCAAAGAGTTTAACAAACCCAGGAGAACTTGGTTCTAGATGAAAATCTAGTTCTGGGCCGCCTCGATCTGTATCTTTTGCTGGCTCTATTCCCATAGGATGCACATGAATAACTGATTTAAGATCTTCACTAAATCCAACTATATGAGCATAGGCAGCCATAACAGGCTCGAGCGTTTTTACCGGCTCGCCTTTCGCATCTGTGATCATGATTTTGCCCATTACTGCGTTACCAGTGACAATCTTATCTTTGTCAAAGGAAAGCTTAAAAGTATGCCCATCTATTGTACTTTGCATCGAGGTCTTTTCATCAACAATTGCCTTAGCTTTGTTATCTTTAATCAAATCAAAAGCAACATACTGCTGCTCATTCGTATCCACAGGCACTAAATCAGCCCATAATTTGTAATTTCCTTTTGCCTTTGGAGCCCACTCAAATTGATAAACTCCTGGTTCCTTGGTAGCTTCAGGGTGAATATGGTGATAATCTATTTGTAAATCGTCTATAATCAAAAGATGCACTTTCTTAGTATGTGCTTCTTTGAGGTCATTCAGAGTAATTGGTTGATCATCTTTGATTTTTGTAAGCTTAATTTGAACGAGTTTTTTATCTCCTTGGTCTTCCTGTTTTACCAAAGAGATTTTAATTGTTGCTTGCCCTTGAGGGGCTGGGTGTTGGTGCTTTTCTGTTTGTGAATGGGCAGTGCCACTATGATCATGCCCTGTATGAGCATTCATAATTGAGCTTCCTAACAATAAGCTAAAGGCAGTATAGCTAAGTAATTTTATCATCATCTTTCCCTATCATAAAAATTAATAAACTTTCCCTCTTTAAAAGGTTAATTATTAACCTTTAGCAAATTCAATAAATTTTAGGAGAAGTTAACAATTTTCCTGATAAGCCTTTTGATAAGGCAGCATGAGATTAACAGGTAATGAGTATGTTAATCAAAATTATTATGCATAGCTTTTTTCTTCTCTCTTTGGTTTTAATGCTATCTTAACAAATGAATCTTATACTAATTAAAGAGTTTTTGATTATTAAAAATGCCCACTCTAACATTAAGGGATTGTTATGAAGGATTGTGATTCAAACAATTGCACAAGTGACCAAATTGAACCACCAGACTTAATCTCAGAAGCTACCCAGGCCACACATCAGCATACAGTTTTATCCATTAATAAGATGGACTGCCCCGCTGAAGAAAGCCTAATTCGTACTAAATTCGCCGGCATATCTGGAATCTCTGCACTCAACTTTAACTTAATGCAGCGCACATTGAGCATCAGCCACGATCCAAATATTCTTCCTAATATAATTAAGTCATTGGAATCGCTAGGCTTCGAGGTGGAAGTGCGTGATGCAGCACCTTTGAATAACAGCCAGCCACCATTCTATATGAAATGGTGGCCTCTCGTTATATCGGGTTTGGCTGCTGTATTAGCAGAAATAGTGTTTTGGTGCATTGGGGGTAACCATTGGAGCGTAATTGCACTTTCGCTTATCGCCCTCTCCACCAGCGGCCTGTCAACCTATAAAAAGGGTTGGATAGCTATCAAGAACTACAATTTGAACATGAATGCGTTAATGTCGATTGCAGTTACGGGGGCCATGCTCATCGGTCATTGGCCTGAGGCCGCCATGGTAATGTTCTTATTTACATTAGCAGAATTGATCGAAGCCAAATCGCTTGACCGAGCTCGCAACGCGATTCGCAGCCTGATAGATCTCACACCCAAGAGTGCTACCGTCCAGCAAAAAGATGGTAATTGGATTGATATGGAAATTAAAGATATTCCAATCCATAGCCGTATCCGGGTTAAACCGGGCCAACGCATTGCACTTGATGGTAAAATCATTCAAGGGCGCTCCACAATCAATCAAGCACCTATCACCGGAGAGAGCCTACCGGTTGAAAAGGCGGAAGGAGATTTAGTATTCGCCGGTACTATCAACGAGTCTGGATCATTTGAATATCGCGTCACTGCAGGTGTCAATGATTCCACCTTGGCCCGTATCATTCAGGCAGTGGAAGAGGCTCAGAATAACCGCGCCCCTACTCAGCGCTTTGTTGATCAATTTGCCCGTCTATATACCCCCATTGTATTTATAATGGCATTGTTGGTGGCAATTCTACCTCCCTTAATTTTCAATGCTGCATGGATGGTTTGGATCTACAAAGCGTTAGTCTTGCTTGTCATTGCTTGTCCTTGTGCTTTGGTTATCTCTACGCCCGTTAGTATCGTGAGTGGCCTTACTGCTGCTGCGCGGCATGGTATTTTAATCAAGGGGGGAGTGTATTTAGAAGAAGGGAGAAAGCTTAAATGGTTAGCGCTTGATAAGACTGGCACAATTACGCACGGTAAACCAACCCAAACTGACTTTATCGCTTGGCACAAAGCTGACCTATTTACTTCTCAGATGTACGCTGCAAGCTTAGCAGCAATTTCTGACCATCCCGTATCCAAAGCCATAGCATTCGCTGCACAAACTAAAGAGATAAAAACTAGGGAAGTAAGCGATTTTGCTGCTTTACCTGGCCGCGGAATACAAGGGCGTATTAACGGCAATACTTACTACTTAGGTAATCATCGGATGGTCGAAGAACTAGGGTTATGTTCCAAGGAATTAGAATCTCGTCTCTTTGGCTATGAAGCTCAGGGTAAAACGGTGGTAATGTTAGTCGGCAATAAGGGTGTGCAAGCTTTATTTGCAGTTGCTGATACAGTCAAGGATAGTAGCCGGCTTGCAATTGCTGAGCTCCACAAGATGGGAGTGAAAACGACCATATTGACAGGTGACAATCCTCATACCGCCGAGGTGATTGCTAGGCAGGTTGGTATTAATAATGCTCATGGCAATCTCTTGCCGGAAGATAAGAAGAATAAAGTGGAACAGATGTCCCTCACAGGCAAGGTTGGCATGGTCGGTGACGGTATTAACGATGCACCAGCCCTAGCCAGTGCCAATATAGGCTTTGCAATGGGAGCGGCAGGCACCGATACGGCAATCGAAACTGCTGATGTCACATTAATGGATGATGATTTGCGCAAGCTTCCTTTATTTATACGACTTTCTCAAGCAACTGCCAGAGTATTAATACAAAATATCTCTTTGGCACTTGGTATTAAGGCTGTGTTCTTAATACTTACCTTTACTGGCCATGCCACTATGTGGATGGCCGTTTTTGCGGACATGGGAGCCAGCTTATTTGTGATGGCTAATGGGCTAAGGTTACTGCGTGAGTAGCTAAGGCATTTTTCTTATATATTTTACTAAATATTTAGTAATGTATAAGATATTGATAAGAAGGCTATAAGCTAATCTGAGGGAGATATTATGAAAATTAACCGAAAGGTAGGTGCACTATCCTTAATGCTTCTTGCAGGAGGATGCTTTCTGTTATACAAGCTCACTCCAAGCCCTCAAGACAGTCCTTCCTCCCACCAAGAAAAGGGTGATAACGAGAGCCATGAAGAGAAAATGCTTATCACTCTTGATGAGCAAAAAATGAGCAAGATTGATATTAAGACACTTAAAATAACGGCTTCTCATCATCAAAAAAGAATTACTTTCCCTGGTCAAGTCTCTTTAAACGAAAATACTGTTATTCACGTTGTTGCTTCTGTTCCAGGAGTCGTTACAAAAGTTTATAAGAATCTTGGGGAAGATGTTAAAGCTGGGGAACCTCTTGCTGTTATTGAAAGTCGTGAGATGGCTGAAGCAAAATCTGCCTATCTTTCTGTCTACAAAGATTTAGTTTTAAAGAAAGATCTTTTAGAGAGGGAAGAAAAATTATGGAAGATGAAAGTCAAGGCAGAAACCGAGTTTCTCAAAACCCGCAATATTTATGAAACTACTAAAATTGATTTAGAACAAAAAAAGCAAAAACTCTTAGCTCTTAGCATGAAGGAAGCAGAAATTGAAAAGCTTCCCTCCCAAGATACACCTTTAAATTTTTATACTATAGAAGCCCCCATCAACGGCAAGATACTAGAACGCCATACTTCCTTAGGGGAAATTATTAATAGTGACCGTCAACTTTTTGTCGTTGCGAACCTTGATAAAGTTTGGGTTAATATTTCTATTTCTGCACAGGATTTACCAACCATAAAAAAGGGGCAAAAGATTAATCTCTATGCAAGTAACAATAAGGGCCCTACCTCTGCCACCCTAATGTATGTTAGCCCCGTCATTAATGAGGAAAGCCGCACTGGTCGTGCGATTGTAGAAGTGGATAATACTCAAGGTACTTGGCACCCAGGGGATTTTGTCACTGCTCAAGTTATTTTAGATGAAAAGTCTCCCTTTTTAAGTGTCCCCAGCGAAGCCATACAAAAGATACAAGGCAATTCTTATGTGTTTCTCAAGTCAGGAAATACTCAGTTTGAAGCCAAAAAAATCGTTATCTCTGGAACAGAGAATGAGCAATTCATTCAAATCAAAGAAGGGCTTAAAGAAGGAGATGAAATTGCTATTACTAACACCTTTTTATTAAAAGCAGAGCTTGGCAAAAGTGAAGCTGAACATTCCCATTAAAAGATAGGCTCCTTAAATGCTTGAAAGAATTGTTAACTTTGCCACCGAAAAGCGATATCTTGTCGTCTTCCTAACATTTATTGTTATGGGGTTAGGAGCTATCTCTTTAAAACATCTTTCTATTGATGCTGTCCCTGATATTACAAACAATCAAGTCCAGATCAATACTCTTGTTTCAGGGTTTTCCCCCTTTGAAATTGAGAAGCAAGTTACCTTCCCTATTGAGACGGCGCTAGCTGGAATTCCAGGATTAGTATCAACGCGTTCTCTATCTCGGAATGGTTTTTCTCAAGTTACTGTTATTTTTGAAGATTCAGTAGATATTTATTTTGCCAGGCAGCAAGTAAACGAAAAACTCATAGAGGCTAAAGAAAATCTTCCCTCTGGCGCTGAACCTAAAATGGGAGCAATCTCTACAGGTCTTGGCGAAATCTATATGTGGACACTGCGTTATGCAGAGGGTTCTTCAGAAAAAACCGAGGATGGCAAACCAGGTTTCCAATCAAACGGTACATATCTTACCCCTGAAGGTCACATTTTAAAGACAGAAATTGAAAAGCTTGGCTATCTACGCACTGTGCAAGATTGGATCATTAAGCCACAACTTAAAACAGTCCCTGGCATAGCTGGGGTTGATTCTATTGGGGGTTATGTTAAGCAATATCATGTCCAGCCTGACCCAAATAAGCTCATTGCCTTGGGTCTTACGTTTGAAGATGTTACACAAGTGCTAGAGAAGAATAATACTAGCCTTGGGGCTGGATATATAGAAAAAAACGGGGAAGCGCTAACTGTTAGAGCCGATGGGCGCATAGAAAATAGCCAACAACTAGAAAACACGGTTATTACTTCTAAGAATGGAACCCCTGTTTATATTAAGGACATAGCAAGTGTCGCTATTGGTAAAGAGCTCCGCACGGGCAGTGGAAGCGAAAATGGTGCAGAAGCTGTTGTCGGAACAGCTCTGATGCTGATTGGGGCTAATAGCCGTGATGTCGCTGCGGCCGTAGATCAAAAATTTATTGAAATTGTAAAAACTTTACCTCCAGGAATTATCGCCCAAACAGTTTTAAACCGCACAAAGCTTGTCGAAGCAACGATAGTCACCGTTAGTAAAAACCTAACTGAAGGAGCCTTGCTCGTCATTGTTATCCTTTTCTTAATGTTAAAAAACTTTCGAGCTGCTCTTATTACTGCCTCAGTTATTCCGATCACCATGCTCATGACATGTATGGGAATGTTATCCACGAAAACCAGCGCGAACCTAATGAGTCTAGGTGCCTTAGACTTTGGTTTGTTGGTCGATGGAACAGTTATTATTATTGAAAATTATCTGAGAAGAATTGGGGAGAAATCCCAGGAGATTAAGAGAGCCTTAGACTTAATGGAACGGTTAAAGGAAGTTGTAGAATCGACGAAGGAAATGAGCCGCCCTACCTTGTTTGGTCAAAGCATTCTGGTCCTTGTCTACCTTCCCTTATTAACCTTTACAGGTGTTGAGGGAAAGATGTTCAAGCCCATGGCAGTGACAGTTATTCTGGCTCTTATTTCAGCTTTCATTCTATCGATTACTTTTATTCCGGCAATGGCAGCGTTATTTATAAAAGGTAGCGCTCATGAAGAACATGGTAGATATTTTAAGAGAATTGAAGCCTTTTATCAAAGATGGCTGGTCTATGGGCTCCATTATCCCAAACGTATTCTTGTAGGGGCTATAGGTGGTTTTTTAGTATCTATTCTTTCTTTCTTTCAGTTAGGTCAGGAATTTATCCCCACTCTTGATGAGAAGGATCTAGCTCTTCATGCGATGCGTATTCCTAGCACCTCTCTTACCCAGTCCCAAGACATGCAGTTTAAAATAGAAAAAACTGTTGCCCAATTTAAAGAAGTTTCCTTTGTCTTTTCTAAAACAGGAACAGCAGAAATGGCGGCCGACCCTATGCCACCTAATGTTTCTGATACTTTTATTATCTTTAAATCTCGCTCTGAATGGCCTAATCCAAAGCTACCTAAGCAAGAGCTTATTCTACAACTAGAAGCTGCGGTTCAAAATGTTATCGGCCATAATTATGAATTTACCCAGCCCATACAAATGCGCTTTAACGAGCTTATTGCAGGCGTAAGAAGTGACGTTGCTGTTAAAATTAATGGTGATGATTTCGATGTTATGAATAATTATGCAAATCAAATTGCAGGTATTCTTAGAACTGTTCCTGGTACTGCCGATGTGAAAGTTGAGCAAACTACTGGCTTGCCAATGTTAGATTTTAAATTAAACCGCGATAAAATGGCTCGTTTGGGTCTTAATGTGAGTGATGTTTTAAATGTCATTAGTATTGCAATTGGGGGACGAGAGGCAGGGGTAGTATTTGAGGGAGACCGACGTTTTGATATTATCGTTAAGTTGCCAGAGCACTATAGGCAGAATTTAGAAATTATTCAGAACTTACCAATCTTTTTCTCTAAACCTCTTCTCAAAGTAGATCTAATTTCCAATAAGTCAGAAGAAAAAATTGTCTCCATTCCTTTAAAAGAAGTTGCAGAACTCGTTATTGCCGATGGACCCAACCAGATAAGCCGCGAAAATGGTAAGCGGCGGATTGTTGTGCAAGCCAATGTAAGAGGAACTGATATGGCTTCTTTTGTGAGCAATGCTCAAGCTAAGATTGGCCAAACGGTTAAGCTACCTGCGGGCTACTGGCTTGAATGGGGCGGCCAATTTAAGAACTTGGTTGAAGCTAAAGAAAGACTTAGTTGGGTAGTGCCTATATGCTTCTTCATGATCTTTATGTTATTGTTTGCCGCTCTAAATTCAGTTAGAGGCGCTCTGTTCATCTTTACAGCTATTCCTTTAGCCTTTACCGGGGGTATCTTAAGCCTTTGGCTTCGTGGAATTCCTTTTTCCATCTCAGCAGCTGTTGGGTTTATTGCTCTCTCCGGAATTGCTGTGCTAAATGGTCTAGTTATGGTAACAACAATTAATCAGTATCTTCAAAAAGAAAAATTAGAGGATGCTATTATTGGTGGCGCATTAACACGTCTACGTCCTGTATTGATGACTGCTCTGGTCGCATCCTTAGGCTTTATCCCTATGGCGATTTCAACAGGAACAGGAGCAGAAGTTCAAAAACCTCTGGCAACTGTTGTGATCGGTGGTCTAATAACTTCTACACTTTTAACGCTACTGGTTATTCCGACTCTTTATAAAATCTTCTCTCCTAAGAAAATTTCTTAGCGCGATTTTTTTGATCGGAAGTTGGCAGGATCTCAGGGAAGGAGGTGCTCCATCTCGTAATAGTTGTTATTTTTGGGAAACAGGGCTTATGTCTTCAGCTTTGTTTGGTACCGTGGTTATCAAATCATTTTTTGAAATCCAGAGAAAAGGATTGTTAAAACTCTAAAGATCTAGTCCCTATTTCTTAACCCATTTCTCAATAATCCTTAGGGCTATAAACTTCCTCCAACCATAGAAGCAGGCAAATTAACCATAAGAAAGAAACTAACTAACTCCCTTTTGTGATGGCTGTTGCATTTCTATAATCACCTTACCAGAATGGCCCGAATGCTCTCATTCCTACGGCTCTACTGGAGAAAACTGTACAAAGCATCTTAATATACCTCTTCTACACATGATTGGGCAGCGTAAGTTAAGTCAAAAGATGTCTTTTTTATATGATTAGATAAAAGCTACCTTTCTTCATAAAAATCAATTTTCCTCTGCAAAGTAAGGCATAGCGCGGATCTCAGCTAGGTCATCAAAATTTTCGCGGCGATGGGCAAAAAACCCCTTTATGCAAAGAAACATTATGACCAGTTACTGTTAAACTTTGACCACTTAAGATTCCACCTTCAAGATAGATGTTCTGGCTCATTACCGTTAGATTTTGTCCACTTAGGCTTCCTCCATAAACATATGTATTGTAACCCTTAATGTTTAACTGACCATTTGTGAGCAGGTTTAGGTCAGAATCACCGCCATTCAGCATGAGGGTATTTTGAAGGGATTGAACCGTTAGGCCTGCAACCGCTTCATATTGCCCCTTTGTTAAAGTCAGGGTATTATTGCTGTTAATCTTAAGATGGCCATTGGTTCTATAAGTGCCGCCGTTAAGGGTAAGAGCACCGGCTTCTCCCTTAATCGTGAGAGATTCAAGACCGATAAAGATGCCAGAATGAAACGTGCCACCTCCATTAAAAGTTAAAGCTTGAAGGGTGGTTAATTCTGGTGCACTTCCTTGCCCCCCAATTGTAAAGTTGTTTGAGGTGAGCGTTAAGCCGTTTTTCGTATAGATCTTCCCATTTAGAAGAGTCAAGTTTTGGGTGCCCGTCAGATTAATGGCGCCGCCACTGTTTAAATCAGGGGTGGACGTTTGGCTTCCCACCGTTAAGGTATCAGCTGTTGTTGTGAATCCTTGAATGCCGGTAAGCGTACCGTTGTGCAAAGCGACTTCTTTCGCACTCAATGTAAGATCGTTATTCGCGGTTAAAGTAGGGGTTGAGTTATTCCCGCCCACCGTAAGTGTGTGGCCTACTGCTGAGGCATTTATATCTCGGGCAGAAGTAAAACTTCCCCGCAGCAAAGACAGATCACCGCTGCTCGTAAGGTCTATTAAGGTGTTTGAGTGAACCTTAAGGAGGCCATGTGTT
>Ga0209960_1004694_pt1 | contig 10212 bp, 10 predicted proteins | sample ThiBiot_500_plan_2_FD_183947 | JGI IMG/M metagenome (GOLD analysis project Ga0209960, IMG submission 183947) | Wastewater bioreactor microbial communities from Cape Town, South Africa - Thiocy_expt_500_plan (SPAdes) | ecosystem: Engineered > Bioreactor > Thiocyanate-remediating >... | reverse complement strand
AAAAAAAAAAAAAAAAAAAAAAAAGGAAAAAATACACAAAACATTATTAAATTTTCTCCTCGAACTTCAAAGAAAAGAAATGAAAATGGATCAATACGAGAACAAAATGCCAACTAAAGGTTTCTCTCTCTCCTTTTTTTCATAATAATTTAATTAAATCTTCATTATATTAAATTTATAAAATTATAGTGAGCTTTTTCAATTTAAAAGGATTAGCTGAGAGTCCTCCTCCAGCATCACGATCTCGATCGGTTGATATTGATTCAAAGGAAGATCCATTGAAAAAGAAAATGAAACCCCGTGGATCATTACCGATTGAAGGAAGTAAAACTGAAAATCAAAAGAATGAAGAAAAACCTTTCCAAGAGAATACTACTTTGAATGAAATAGAAGAAAAGAATGAAGTTCAAGCCTTAAGTGGTTCACAAGAACGAAGTGATAGAATCTTAGATCAAACAAAAAATTATCGGATAAGATCAAAATCATCAAATTCAGTTTTTTCAAGTTCTTCTCCAAAATTCAGTCCTGCAGACTTACCTCCAGAAGATTTAAGTCAAAGTAATGATGAACCATTATCTTTTGAATTTATTAATATATCATCTATTGAAAAATCAAGATCTGCTTCATTTGGAGATTTGGATAAAGTAATTTTTGATTTTTATTATGATTTTTTATTTTTTCAAAAAAAAATAAAACTTTAAATATTTTCTTTTTAATCAGGTTACAGATCAAGATAGTCCAAAACTCAAAATCAAAAATCCTCTTCCTGAAAATGATAAATTGATAGCAAAACATCAATATGATTTGAAAGTTATGAAAGAGAACCAAAAACTTAGAAGACAAGGTTAATATCAATATAAATATAAATAAGAAAAAATTCCAAATACATGAAAATTAAATTTAATTACAATGAAATAATTAGAAATTGAACGTGAACAAAAGAAACAAATTGATGCTTTAGTTGAAGAGAATCGTAAAGTTGAAGAACAATCAAAAAGAAGACTTGAAGGTGAGTTGAATGAAATTGTAGAACAAGGAAATTCAACAATTCAAGAATTAATGGAACAATTCAAGAATTAGAAAAAGGAAAAAAAAAAAAAAACATGTAAATAAAATAAAAATAAAATAAAATAGTTTTCTTCAAAAAAAAAGTTTATATATACAATCGTTTCAAATCTTTAAATTTAAGACCATCTTGCACTTGAGTTTCCACGATGTTGAAATGTTTGAAAAGAAGGTGTCATTCCAACTTCTTCATATTTTCTAGATGTGATATAATTGAATTTAATCATTAAGGTCAAAAAATAAAATGAAATAATTATGATTAAACCTTTTAACAGCATCAACTTTTCTTGAAATAGGAACAAATTTGTCAGAAGAAAGTACAACTCCAATCATTAAAATCATTGTTGAAAGAATACATTCAAAGAATATCTGTTTTATGATTGATATTATTTTGAGAAAAATATAAAAAAATCAAATAAAAAAGAAAAAAAAGTACATCTTTTGGAAGTTCCAAAAAATCCTTCTCAAGTGCATTTATAAAGACTCTAACTATATTTTTTGGAAAAAAAAAAAAAAATTAGTTATAAATTTGCAGCTCAAAGTCCATTTATTTAAACTTGATTTTAAATAATTTCAATTGAGAAATTTGTCTTGATTTATTTTTGAGTTGATGATTAATATAACCGTTGATGCTATCTTTCATCAATTAAATCAATTATATTGAATTGAATCACAAAAAGTCATGAAAACATTTTCATTAATTGTTTTAACCATTTTTTGACCGAAAAAAAAAAAAAAAAAAAAAAAAAAAAAAAAAAAATTACAAAAGAAAGATTTAGAAGTAAAGATCTTTCGATGAAAACAAATAGAAAGAATGCTTGAATGAACAAGAGAAAGAAAATATTACATTCTAATATAGAATAAGCTGAATGGAAGAAGAGAATGGCTCCTAACAACAGAACAAAGTTTCCAATCGCCATGTTTTTTTTTTTTTTTTTTTTTTTTTTTTTTTTTTTTTTCTGTTATCGTTGACTAGATATTGAATTGATGATTACTGAATGGTTAAATCATGACTCAACAATAGAAATCATTCAAATCTCTTATATCAATGAAGAAAGAAGACAAAAGGTTGATAAACAAAATAAATAAACTTGAGAGTCTTTTCTTTTTCAAAAATTTGTTACAACGAATCCAATTTCTTTCTTTCTCATTCAATAACCATAAGTTGTTGAAAACATTTGAATTCTTGCATTTTTGTATTCCGAAATATAGATATTATCCTTATCATCAATAAAAATAGATCTAGGATGATCAAACTCTCCATCTCTTGATCCTTGAGTTCCAAATTTTGTCAGGAAAGTTCCTTGTGAATCAAAAACTTGAACTCTATGATTTTCTAATTCTGTAACATAAATATTTCCTTTTGAATCTCTCGCAACACCAGAAGGTTTATCAAATTGTCCATTTCCTTTTCCTTTGGAACCAAATTTTGAAATAAAACTTCCATCAAAACCAAAGATTTGAATTTGATGATTATCACAATCCGCAATAATTAATTGTTTTTTCTCAAGATCAGCAACAACATTCAATGGATTTGATAATTGAGAATCTCCAATCGAGGTCTTTAATTTTCCATTTTTAGTAAAAATTCTAATGAGACAGTTATCCGTATCCGCAATAATAATATCATCATCATGAGTTGGAAGGGTTATTACACCTCTGGGATTGTTAAGTTTACCAAATCCAAATTCTAACCTTATATCCCCATTAAGATCTAAAATCTGAGTTTGAGACCTCCCTGTATCAATAACGATTAATTCATTTGTAGAATTGATCGCAATTCCTCTAGGATAAGAAAATTGGCCTTCACCTCCGATTGTCTTTTTATACTCCAAGTTTTCATTAAATACAAAGATACAATGTGAGTCAATATCAGATATATATAAATTTCCTTGTTGATCAAGAGCCATTCCCCAAGGATGTCGAAATCGAATATTCCCAGCTTTAGAAATATTTTTTTGATGAGTGAAAGATATTTTCATATGTTGTGGTTGATTTAAAAATGAATTTGAAGATGATTGTCCATTTTCATGAATAAGAGAAGCTCTTATAGGTTGCTTGATTATTTTATGATTTTGAAATGTTGTAGAACTTCCAACATTATTGAAATTGGTGTTTGGAGTCGATTTAATAGGATTCATATAATTGGTCATGTTCAAATTAAGTTGTTTAATTTCATCCTTCAAAGCATCATCAGATTTCATTGTATAAGCTAATTGATCTTGTATTTTTTGTTGAAGATCTGAATATTTTGTTCCTAATAATCTAATTGAGTTCCCATATTCCTCTTGTTTTTTTTTCATTTCTTCTTGATCTTGAATGTATTTCTCCAAATTTTTTTCAACAAGAATTAATTTGGTTTCAATTTGAGTGAGATCATTTGGAGGTTCTATGAACTTGGGTTGAAATTGAAATTGTGGTTGTAATTTGAGCTCTTCTATTTCATTTCTTAATTTTGAATTTTCCTTTTCTAAATCTCCTAATCTTTCTAAAATTAAATTGAGTTGTTCTTCAGTAATCTTTTGGGTTTCCTTTTCTTTTTCTTTTTCTTTTTCTTTTTCTTTTTCTTTTGGAGATCCGTTTTGTTGTTTTAGAAGAGGACTTCCTGGAGGTGTTTCATTTTTTATTCCCGTTTTAATTGGTTGGGGTGACTTTTAATATAATATAAAATATAAAATATAAAATCCAGTTCAAACAATTTTTTTTTTGAAAAAAAAACTCACTTTAGGACCAGGAAACTTGAAATCTTTGAGTTTTGGTAACTTCTCTTGTTTTGGAAAGTCAGCTACCTCAAAATTTACTGTTTCACCTTGACTTGAAGGGAGTCCTTGAAAAACTTCACAAGCCCAAATTAGTTGAGAGTGTAGATATAAATCCTTTTCATCTTCAAAATTCCAAAGTTTAATTGAAGCAAAATTTGATACAATTTTCTGACGAGCATTTGCATCTATTGAATCAATTAATTAGAAAGAAAAGCTTAAATATTAGAACATCAATCAATCAATCAATCAATCAATCACATCTTTCTCTAGAAATATATTCCATCATGTTGAACATCCATGAAATTGAAATGATGTACATCGATGGATGGATTCTGAATGAAAAATATATTCCATAATGTTGAATTCATTAAAGAGATTGATCAATTCAATGTCCTTTTCAAAACAAAACAATCAATTAACAAAACAAAAGCAATCAACAGTATAAAATAACCAAACAAAAAGAAAGAAAATTCAAACCTAATAAGAAAAACTTCAACAAGAACTCCAACGTTAAACTCTTCTCATTACTTGTCTTCATTCCTCTAATCAATGGGCCAACTTGGTCGACATCTTTCGGTAATATCTTGCCTGTCTTTGAAATTGCTCGCTCCAACACCTCCTGAAACCGCTGCTTCTTTGTCGGATTAGCCATTTTGACCAATTTTTTCTAATTTTTCAGAGAGATCTATGAAATTTAAGCAATTGTTAATCAGTTTCAATTATTTTTGAGTGATTTTATATGTTTTTAAGTGATTTTGAATGAATTTTGGATGATTTTTTTAATTTTTTTTGATTTTTTTTTTTTTTTTTTCTAATTGTTTTTTCCCGCCAAAAATTACTTTGAAAAAATCTCTCAAAAATCTCACAAAAATCATTAAAAACTGATTAAAACTCATTAAAACTCATTAAAAAGCTCATTAACTAACTTTTTCAATCTGTTATCTTAACTAGCATAAGCATCATTCGCAAAAACATCTTATTCAATTTCAACAAAAAAAAAAAAAAAATAGGAAAAGAGAAATAGTTCCCATTAATTAATTGTTGTTTTGTGCTTTGGTCAGGAGTTGTAGGGAAAATAGGTTCGTCTGAAAGAATTTAAAAGTGAAAAAGAAAAGTAATAAAGAAATAAAATTAATAGAATAGAATAGAATACAATAGAATCAGAAATAATTGTTGTAGAAAGAAGAGAAGAGAGAAATTATAGGACAAAGTATTGCAAAAAATTTTGAAAAATCCTTATGCGTGAGATTGTTGAAAGAGATTGATATATAGAGATTGATTTGAGGAGGAAGAAGAGGAAGAAAGAGTTCTTCTCAAGAAAAATAATATGAGAGAAGAGGAGTTGAGAATAGCTTGTGGGTTAGAAGGAAAACCAAATGTTGAGAAAGTTAAGGAGTTATTAAAGAGAAATGATATTCATTTAAATGAAGGAGATGAGGTGATAGAATCAGGATTCTCAACACCATTAATCATTGCTTGTAGAAATGGATATTTGGAAATTGTTGAGGTTTTAATGGGAGATCCTAGGATTAAAGTAAATTTCTCAAATTTATATGGACTTTCACCTTTTTATGCTGCTTGTTCTTTTGGACATTTGGAAACTGTTAAATTTATGTTAATGGATGAAAGAGTGGATATAAATCAAGCAAAAGCATCAAAAAATACTTTTTATGAAGTTTGTAATTCCTTAAATTTTGAGATTGCTAAATGGATTCTTGCAAGTGGAAGAGAAATTCCTCAAGAAATAATTGAATCAACAAAATCTTCCCTTGAAAAACTTAAAGAAGAAAATATCAAAGTTTCACACTTTGTTAATTTTTTAGACAATTTTTTAAAAGATCCAACTACAACACGAAAAGAACTTAGAAAGGAACTTGGTTTACCAGGTCTTTTTTAATTGTTCTTCTTGATTTTTAATTGTTCTTCTTGAATTTTATTTTCTCTTTCCTTCTTTCTTTTTTTTTTAAAAAAAATAACTTTTTTTTTTGTTCTCAATGAAATTAGAATATTTAACAACAAAAGAAATCACATTAATTTTTAAAGAAGCAGTTTTACAACAAAAAGAAGAAACTGTCTCAAATTTGTTATTAAATGAAATATTCCATTTGACAACCAAAAATCCAGTCACAAGAAAAACTGTTATTCATGATTTAATCAAAAATCCAAATTTACGAATTTTAAAATGGATTCTTGCAAGTGGAAGAGAAATTGATTTAAATATTCAAAATTTAAATCAAGCAAAAGATAATGAGAATGAAATTGGGATTACCACCTTAATTCAAACTTTCTTAGAAGATCCCGAGAAAACTCGAGTGTATTTAAGAAAAGAACTTGGTTTATCAGGTATCATTTATAAAAAAACTAATTTAAAAGAATTTTTTTAAAAAAAGAAAAACAAAATAAAAATAAAATAAAATAAAATAAAATAAAATAAAAGTCGAATTTGGACCAAAAGAAGGAACAATTTTATTTAAAGAAGCTTTTTCTCTTGGAGCAATTAAAAAACTTGAAATTTTATCATCAAATCCTGATCTTGAAATTTCAGAAATTGAGAAAAAAAATGGAGTGTTCTTTGCAGCATGTGTAGCAAATAAACTTGATATTGTTAAAGAATATCTCAAGGATCATGAAGTTGATGTTAATTATAAAGGAAAAGATGGAGAAACTCCATTCTTTATTGCATGTTCAAAAGGAAATATTGAAATTGTGAAGGAATTATTAAGACATTCAAGAGTTCATAAAAATCAAGCTAATTTCTTTGAGGAGAGTCCATTTTTTATTGCATGCAAAAGAAATAAAATCAATGTAGTCCTTGAACTTCTAAATAACAGTGAAATTGAAATTGAAAAAGAAAGTAGTTTTGAGGAAACACCATTATTTATTTCATGTGAAGGAGGTCACCTCGAAATCACTCAACATTTATTAAAGGATAAAAGAATAGATGTCAATAAACCAAATAAAAATGGAAATACACCTTTGATGATTAGTTGGGAGAAAAGAAGATTTCAAATAACACAAGAATTATTAAAATGTCCTGATGTGAATGTAAATTTAGTGAACAAAGAAAAAAAATGTTTCCTTTTTATTGCACAATCAAGTCCAGAAGTCCTTAAGCCTTTATTTCAAAATGGATCTGTAAATATTCGTGCAAAATTTCAAGGGAAAACGATTTATGATACGAAAAATAAAGAAGTTCTTTCTTTATTGAAGGCTTATGATACTGGTATTTATTTTATTTTATTTTATTTTATTTTTTGAAAATAACACGATGAAAAATTCAAACCATAATGATAATATTTTCCAAAAAAAAAAAAGAGGAGAATAGATGGAAATACATTGAAAGTTGCATTAAATTTTCATTTCTTGTAATTGAAGATGAATTTGTTTCAGAAGACCATATTAATCGTCTTGCAAATTCAATTAAAAATGAAAAGAATCTTCGTTCTATTATGTATATTCTTTTTCTTTTTCTTTTTCTTTTTTCTTTTTTCTTTTTCTTTATTTTCTTTTTTTTTCAACAAAATGACTCAAAAATAAATTAATAACATCAATAGTTTAAGAAATACTGGTTTAACAGCTACAGGAGCATTGGCAATCATTCAAGCACTATTGTGGAATCTTGAACATTCAAAAAAAAATCTAAGATTTGTTGAGTAACTTTTTTGATTTTAAATTTTTTATTTTTCAATTGAAATTTCCAATAAATCGAACAAATAATAAAACTTTTAGAATTGATGATATAAAACTCAAATCAACAAATGAGTTACAATCAATTCCAATTGAAATTCAAAATCAAGGATCAAAAGCAATTGTTAATTATATTTTGGATTTAATGCAATCTCCGGAATCAAAATCCCTTTGTAGAACAAAATTAATGATTGTAGGATTTGAAAATGTTGGAAAGACATCCATTATTGATTGTTTATTTCCTTTAACTGGATGGATGAAAACAAAAGGTGATGTCAAGAAAACAAGTTACTATTTTAGATTACAAGGAAAAAGACTTCAAAAATATAAAGATGAAAAAACTTCAGTAGTTCATAAAGAACACATCTTAAATAATAATTGGAAAATTGATGATACTCAATCATTGAAAATCATATTAAAATCAACTGATCCTAAATTAAAAGATGTTAAACTCTATTGTGAAGATGAAGGAATAAAACAAATATGGTTAGAAAGAATAAAAAAATCTATTTTGAATTCAGCAACTCATGGAATTGATATTAAAACTCATTCGTTAGAACATCCAAGTTTAATAAAATTTGGTCAAGATTCAAAATTAGCACTTACAGTTTGGGATTTTGCAGGACAACATGATTATTATAATAATCATCAATATTTCTTATCAACAAGATCAATCTTTTTAGTTCTTTGGAGAATGGATCAAGGAGATGTTGGACTTGAAGGATTAGATTTTTGGTTAAAATCTTTATCAACTCATTTACCAAATTCAACTGATGATACGGATAAAATTTTTTTCTCAATTATAATTGTTGGAACATTTTTAGATCATTCAAGTGTTAATAAAAGTGAAAGTTTGTTAAGACAAAATAAAGTTCTGGAGATTGCTCAACAAAATCAAATTAAATATAAAATTGGATACATGGAAGTTAGTTGTAGTACATTAGAAAATGTCGATGAGTTAAATAAATTAATTATTGAGACGGCTCTTCAACATTCTTATATGGGTGAAAAAGTGACAAAGGATCATTTAATTATTGAATCAGCAATTAATGAATTGAGAGAAAAATATGAAAAACTTCCTTTAATAGATATTCAAATTCTTTTAAATTATTGTAGAACTCAATTCAATGTAGAAATTAGTTTTGATTTTGCTCAAAGAGCACTTTCTCTTCTTCATAATTGGAGTAGTTGTATTTATTTTCAAAAACCTCAAGAATTATCAACCAAAGTTATTTTGGAACCTAGATTTTTAACAAAAGATGTTCTTGCTCAATTATTTAATCCTAATTTAATTAGTTCATATTGTAAAGGTGGAATTTTAAATCATCAAGATTTGAAATTTATTTGGAAAGATTTCATTGATGCATCACCAATTTTAATACAACTTATGGAAAAATTTGAAGTTTGTTTTGTTTTAAATAAAAGTTTTAAATCTAGAGCCCTCATTCAAAGTGAAAAGAAAGAAAGTGTCGACCTCAAGAAAAGTAGTCAAGGTGAAAGTCAGGAACAACTTTTAGAAATAAATGATAATGAAGGAGAAGAAGAAGATTATGAACCAGATTTTTGGAAAAGAAGATGTATTATTCCTTCCTTATTACCTGAAAATGAACCATCTACATTGATGAGATATTGGAAAGATGAACTGGATGAAGATGAAATTGAAATTGAAAGAGTTATTTCTTATAATCTCATTCTTAAAGAAATGATTGGAAGATTAATTACTAGACTTCATTTATTTATTCATAAAGGAATGGTTTGGAGAACTGGACTTTTAATTATTAAAAAGGATGTGTTAGCATTAATAAGAGTTGATTTAATGGCCAATATGTTATCTATTATAATTCGTGGAAGTGATTTAATATCTTGTCAAGAATTAATGGATATTTTAATTGAAATTATAGAAATTGTTGCTGAAAATTATCAAAATATGATTTGGAAACAAATGGTTAGATCAAATCATGATATTAATGGGCTTGTTTCAATTGAGAGTTGTCAACTAGAGATGAGAAAGAGTGAAGAAGAAAGGGACTTAATTTGTCCAATAACTAAACTTCCATTAAATCCTGAATCATTATTAACTAGAGCAGGATTTAGAGTAAGGAGCAGAACAATGAGTGGTATAGAATTATTAAACTTTCTTTCTTCTTTTTTCTAATTTTTTTTTTTCCTTTTGGAAAAAAATAACTGAGTTCAAGTTCTCAAACTTTTTTTTTTTTTTCTATTCTTCTTTAAAAGATCAAAATTGGTTAAATGAAGGAATTGATGATAGATGGGAATTAGTTCAAGGAGTTGCACCTTATCATGACCCATTTGTAAAATTGACAATTATTGAAGATGGAATTGTTAAACACGAACAAGAATTTCAACAACTTCAAATGATTTTAAAATTTTTTGGAGGAGATGCCACAAAAATTAGAATGGCTCATGCAATTCACAATTCAAAATTATCAAAATTTTTTGAAACTGAAAGACAAAGAATTGATTTTCTTCATAAAAATTTCCCTCAACGCCATAAAAAAACTGATTGGAAGGAACTTGAAAGGAAAGAAAAAAGAGAATTTGTAATTCAACAATTGTATAATAGAATTTCATCTTTTAAGACTGGAGGTTGGAATGATTGGGAAAGGGTAAAATTCTTATTTATTTATTGATTTATTAATAAAAATAATTTTTTTTTTTTTTTTTTTTTAAAAAAAAA
>Ga0209960_1004693_pt1 | contig 10213 bp, 9 predicted proteins | sample ThiBiot_500_plan_2_FD_183947 | JGI IMG/M metagenome (GOLD analysis project Ga0209960, IMG submission 183947) | Wastewater bioreactor microbial communities from Cape Town, South Africa - Thiocy_expt_500_plan (SPAdes) | ecosystem: Engineered > Bioreactor > Thiocyanate-remediating >... | reverse complement strand
TGAAAGAATATCTAGAGTGTTTTTCACCTGTTAAATCTCTCTCTTTGGAATAAGTATCCCTCTCGGATTGATTTATTCGTTATCAATAATATTTATTCGTCGATTTCATAATCGTTTAAATATCTTAACAGTAAATATTTGTTTTGCCTGGATTTGTACTGCAATCTGATGGCTAACATTTTTTATCATCTTTGAATATTCATTTGACAAATTATTTACTTACTTCGTTACCATTTCTGTTCAAAATCGAAGTAGTAAAAATCTATTTTCTCAATTTTGGTAAATTCAAATATATTCAGTCGTCATGTTAGTAATGTTTAGAGAATATCTTAAAAATAAAATCATCGCTTGTTGTCATTGAATTATGAAGATTTTCAAAACAGTCAACCGAACCGACCTTGTATAACAAATTAATTCTAATCTGTTTGACCATTTTTTTTCCTAGTCAACATCAACTTGAAAATCACTTGACATTCTTATTTTTCTCTTGCGCATGTATGTGGGTGTGTATGATTTTTTTTTACAGATCTCTTCAATTGAATATTTCGTGATTGCATTCTTTATCAAATAAAAACAAAAGAAAAATAATCGACAAGGTTTTACGTATCGAATATTCTCTACCTGATTATAATGTTTTCATAGGATTTGAAAAAAAATATATATATACATAACTCGAATTGTCATTGTTGTCTTTAAATCAAATCAGTTGCAGGAATTCTCTTTTTTCTTTCTTTTTTCCCTTCTCTCTCTCTCTCTCTCTCTCTCTCTCTCTCTCTCTCTCTCTCTCTCTCTCTCTCTCTCTCTCTCTCTCTCTCTCTCTCTCTCTCTCTCTCGCTTTTTTTAGATTGTCACGCAAAAACGAACGTCATTTAATAAAAGATTGAACAAGAGTAAGCCGCTCGTTTTCAATGATGATTGAAAAAACCTCTCGTTTTTTTTGCTTTTGTTGAAATCAATCGAATATTTTCGATGTTGGTGAAGCTTCATAACTGATCAATTAATCGTTCTTATTTAACAAGCTTTTAGTTTATTCACTCACTCTCGTGTTTCTTTTCTTCTTCTTCAAGTCAAGTATTCTTGGTATAAACTGAACAATCACTATTTCAGATCGACAATAGAATGTTTGCAGAAAAATCTTCCTATCCAACATCAAATCTTCATTTACCACCGATTAATAAAAGTTTTCGACAACGTATTCGACCGCCACCGACGCCGTCATTCCCTTCTCGTGCTGCTAAAGCTGCTCATATAGCTGAAAATGTTATCGCATTAAAAGCAAAATATAATGACTATACAGCCTGGTTAAAAAATCCTCCACGTCAACATTATCATCGAGAACCACAACAAGCTCAAGATCTATTGAAAACGTCTCTTTGCCGAATGGGTATCGATACAACTCATGCCGAACAATTAGTTTCGAAATGTTCGTGGTATGTTTATCAATTTGAAAAAGCTCTCGAAATTAATCCTGAACAACGTAAACAATTAATATCGAATTCAAAAAAGAAGAAACATCGCAATCTCGAAAGTTCGTCAATAACAATCAATTCATCGGATCATGGTAAAATAAAATCAAAGAAAATGAAAACAAATGTTTAATCTATTTTTAGACGAATCATTCGTATCGTATTCACGTTCGAATCAATCTGGTCTACCTTCGATTTACGTTACTGATACAACGGCAAGTTCATCTCGGCATCGAAAAGTTGATTTCGGTCGTGAACAAGTGAGAAATATTCGTCGAATGCCATCACAATCACCAGCAAATAAACCTCGACTAAAACCAATGGATTCATTTAATTCATCGATTGATCTCGATGCATCATTGACATCACAGAATCTTCGTCGAACAACTCGTACACGATCAATTCTACGCAAACAAAATAGTTCATCATCAATGAATACATCGACGGATATCAGTCAACGAAAAGGAACTAATCAAAATCTAACACCACCATCGACAATTATCACAGATGGAATACCTCTAGGCACACGATCACAACGGTTATTCGGCGGAAGTGAATGTTTTGCACAGATCATGAACGAGCTTGAACATCAACGACACGTAGATTTCTAAATATGTATATAGAAAATTTTTCATCATGTCAATATGTGACAATCAATCTTTTGTTTTCTTCTTCTTCTTCTTCTTCTTCTTCTTTTTCAAATAAAAATTCTTCGTATTTAAAATTCAAACATGCAATCCATAATTTACATCATTAAAAAGCAACAAGAAAATTACTATTCTTTTTCTTTGATAAATTTACCAGAAATGTGCCCGTATTTTTCTTACATAACAATTAACATATTTACGTTATGAGGTGTGTTAGAAATGGCGTCGAACGCTTTTCTTTTGACAAATAGAATTCAAACCTTTGAAAAACATACATGCTAGCTCTTATAAGTATATCAACAGACGTTTAGAGGCAATCTCTTTTAATCTGCGTGTAGTATAAATCATAGTCGAATGCCATTGAGTTTTTTCGCTTTCTTTTAAGAAAAAAATTTTCTTTCTTTCTGCTAGACATTGTTGTTTATTCAGACAGTTAAAAAAATAAAGGGTATAATAAGTTCACCGGTGAGATTTTGTTATGGTAAAACTTGTTTTAATGTGCCATCCTTATGAGAATTATTTAATTCGAAAAGAGAACCGAAATAAAGTTGATCGATGAATATATATGGGCTCTAGAGAACAAAAAAAAAACAATGGAAAATTAATTATTTTACGAATTTCAACTGATTCATTACTTGTCGACGATCGGTGAAACAAATATATCGAAGATAGTTCTCCAATTGTCGACAATCTTGTCGTTTTTCGATGTCAACATATTCGTAGATATCTTTCGATAAACCGTATTGATCTAATAATTGTTTAGCTTTTTGTGAATCGACATCGTTTGCTTTGGCAAACATCAATACACGGCGATTGTTAACTTTGGTCTCAACATATTTGTTCGTTAGACCTGACATGTGAGGAAAAGAATAAGTCAATCTAGAAGCGAAGGATTTTATTCAATTAAAAATCAAATGAGAAAAGAAAGAAGAGAGCAAAGAGAAAATTAGTCTTTCATTCGTGATGTTGGCCGTTGATCTGAAAAATCAATTGGAAATTTTATCTCTCTAATCTTTTCTTTCTATTAACGAACTTAATGATTTGACACTTGCAGTTGGTCGAGGTTTATCAGCTAAAGTCTGTTGAGATGCTTGAGAAGGTTGTTGATCGAATAAATCTTTTGCATCACGTTCTTTGATATGTTGAATTCGATTGAGAGGATTCTTTTGATTGAGAAGATTTTCAAGTGATTGATACGTCGATGATTTCGTTTGAATACCATGCATACCCTTTTGTCGAACGAATGTTTTTTGATGTTTTCGAAAAAGAAATCTTCTGTGTTTACTTTTAATTCCAATCGAGAAAGTCCAGAAAATTCAATTAACGAAGCAGTTGTCGATGATAAACTCGATGAATCATTGAAATGTGAATAATTCATTTGTGTTTGAACCGTGCGAAGAAATTCGTTGACACTTGTCATGGTCAGATAGTTTCCTTTTTGAAAATGAAATTATTTATTACGATTTGTTCACGAGAAAGTTCGTTTTCTTTTACGAGATAAATTTAAACTTAAAATAACGAAATTGCCTTTTAAACTGATCTCTCCATTCAACGTTTCGAGTTCAGTTAATTCAAGAAGTGGATTTTCACGTTCGGTATGTTGAAGTTGTAAAGCCAATAACTAGAATAAAAACAACGAGGGATTACATTCAAATCAATACAAGAGAACGACGACGACAACGAAGAAGAAGAAGAAGAAGAAGATTTAAGTCAAGATAGAAATACTCTTCCAGTGGATAATAATCCTCTATCCAGTCGATCCTATGACACAGAGAGAGAATGTTTAATAGATAAAAAAAACGTTTTCGCGAAAGGATTAAAAATCTCTCTCTTGTGTTTACTTCTTCAATAACGTCTTCATCTTCTTCTTTAACAGCTGTGATATTCTTTCGTACTGAACTACTCGAAGTCGTTGTTTTCTTTCCACGAGCTGTCGTTATCGGTCGAGCTTGTTCTGAATGGAAATTGAGTTGTTCGTTTTCGAATATTTGCAATCTTACCATGTGTACCTGCTGTTGCCGATCGACGAGGATTAACGGACGACGATCGAGTAGCTGCATTATCCGTTTTACTTTTTTTAATATCACCTTTCGTAGCCGATGGAGGACGAACTTCATCTTTAGAAAAACAAATGATAAAGCAAACAAAATGAAAAAACAATAACAATTTACCGCCGGGTTCAGCTCGATGCCGTTTTTCCTAAGAGAGAGAAAAAGAAATGAGATGATGCTAGATTTAGGTAAAAACCATTACAGTTGATTTCGAAATTGATTTTCGTCGTTTATAAGCATCACTTCCACGTTTACCTGAACGAGATGTAGAGCCAATTGAAAATGTAGGTGATGATGCCTAAATATCGATGATTTACATAAGAATTTGTATTCTATTTCCTTCCTACATTTCTCATTTCATCCATCTGTGCCTCAGCTAAACGTTCGGAAAATAAATATCTTCTTTGCACGAGTTCTTCTTTTGTCAGAACGATCTTTTGTAAGACCTAAAATTCACAGTCAAAATAACCAATCAATTCATTCAATTAAAATATTTAATAGGCTAAAATTATCGGCTGTTTTTTTTTAGTCTTCTATTAAATAATAAAATTAGTAAGGGATAAATATGGATATGTAAATATTCTACAGAATTATCTCACCTATCTTAAGTCAATCTAAATAGATTAGCAATTGGAATACGTTTTCTATCAATTATACGACTTACGGTTGCAAGAGCACAAGCTCCTTTATCAGTAATGAAATTCGATGAAAGATTGAGTGAGATTAATGTTCGATTGTAACGTAGAGCCTTGAAAATCGTTTTCCAAAATAATATTACAATTGAAAATAAAGTATTTACTTTAGCAAATGATTTCGCACCATTGTCACCAATTTGATTACCGGTTAGAGTTAGAGTTAAGAGTTTCCAATTTTGTGTTGACATATTACCGAGATGATGAGCGAGACGTTCAGCATTTGTATCAGTTATTTTACAGAAACGAAGAGACAGATTGATAATTCTATGAGAATGAAATGATATTCGAGAGAGATTTGTTTGTTTTTACTTTAAATCGTCTCGTTGGAGAAATACGTGAAATTGATTAGCAGCAAGCGGATTTCCATCTAACGAAAGTGTTCTAAGAAATCGAAATAAATAAGTTTATTCTTTGTTTGAAATACTTTAAGTTTTTGATTAATTGGCAGAGATCAGCTACACTGACGACCGTTTGTTCGTTGAGACCAACGAAAGAAAAACTAGATTAAAAAATGAATTTAACAAGAACACAATTCATTTGAATATACTTGAGTGTATGTAATTGTTCTTGCAATGGAAGAATCTTTTTGAGATGATCGAGAAAGACTTGATCGAGTTGCCAAGCTGAACAGCAAAATCCAAATAAACATCAATGGAAAACTTTTTCATACCTTTCATATATAAAGTTTGAATTTGATCGATCGATTCACTTTCATTTGCAGTTAAATCAACTGATAATTTCGGCCGAAAATAATCCGTATCGCGAACGAGATGAAATGTTCGATAAGTATTTGTTGACGGTGCTCGAAATGAATCTTGTCCAGCGATGATACTACTCGATTTCGCGTCATTATTGTCAAGATTTGTCAGAGCTCCACTTTGACTAATCGACGGAATTCGACCACGTGATGCTGCTTTCGAATTTGCTTGAGTTTGTTCATCGTTTGTAGTCGAAGGCGGATGGACTAGGGCCGATGTCGGTGGACGACCACGAATTAAAACAGGAATATTCACAGGATAACCAGTACGACAGCAGAGATCGACATCAGACGCGAATTTACCGGAACATTGTTGATTTTCTAGAAGGAAAAAGAGGACAAGATGAAGAAAAAAAATGTTTTCGAAAGAAAAACCTTGATCATCGCTGGATAGTAACGATGGTCTGTGGCTTTTGTTTATGTTATCGCTTTTTTTCGGACCCATACGAATCTAACGAAAGTAAAAATTAAAAATCAATGATGAAACCTCGTAGCTGCGTTATTTTCACATTTGCCATTTCAATTTTGGTGCACATCGAAACACCTTCATTCATTCATCGAACGAAATCTGAAAACCGAACAGTTCGAAACAGATGTCACTAGATAATTAAACCGTTAAGTTGAGTATTTGTTTGGTTATTTTGAGTAACTAATCGAATCGAAGAAGATCTCGACTAACCTTTATTTTTATTTTGCTCGGAAAATGAAAATAACATGTCTAATAAAGATTACCGATCATTAATCAATCTTCAGCCGCCGATTGTATCGAAAAATCTAGACAAAAATTTTAACTATGACGTGACTGTACGAGAAATCTTAAATTATTTAACACAATCTTCTTCTTCGATATCTCTTTCCCGTTATTCAGTAACTCAACAACGAGCATTCATTCGAGAACTGCTTACTATTCGTGATGTTACACGTGAACAACCGTATCCATCGCATATCTACGATTTAATCGATCAAATGCTTATTTATGAACGAATTCATATGAAAACATTGACAAATGTAATCGATTTACCGATACAATTCGCTGAACTACCACAAATTCGTGTTTGGCGTGGCGATATCACAACATTGGTCGTTGATGCCATTGTCAATGCTGGAAACAGTGGTCTACTCGGTTGTTTTCAACCGACACATTTATGTATTGATAATGTGATTCACGCAGCAGCTGGTCCACGTTTACGTGACGATTGTTATCGAATTATGACCGAACAACGACATTCAGAACCTGTCGGTCTAGCAAAAATAACTCTTGCCTATAACCTTCCATCGAAATACGTTTTACATACTGTTGGTCCTCAATTAACGCCAGGACAACGTGTAACTGAACATCTCGCTCAACAATTAGCATCGTGTTATAAATCATGTTTGGATTTAGCTGCTGAAATGGATAATATTACATCGATTGCTTTTTGTTGTATATCAACTGGTCTATTTTCATTTCCTGCTCAACAAGCATGTCGCATAGCGACTACAACTGTAATTAATTGGTTCAACAAACAGAAATCTAAAACTCGATTGTCTCTTGTTGTTTTCAATGTTTTCAATTCTGATGACGAACAATTTTATATAAATCAACTAAAATCATATAAAGAATAAAAAAGAATCAATTATCTAAGCGAAAGAACGTTGGGCATCGTATGTTTTCGCACGGATCGAATTTTTCCTATCACTATCGATAAATGTTGCATAAATATCTGTTTGCAAATGCTTTTGGACGTGGTTTTCATGAAAACTATCGAGTATCTCTTGGGTTAAAGGTCCATAAACATCGTTGTTTGGGATGAAGATTATTTATAACATAATGTAGAAGTTCTTGTTGAGCTGCTCGATCAGTCCAAAAGGCTGTGTATTCGAAAATGACATGTTCAATACATTATTCATGAAATAATCTTTCAGCTGAACGAAGAACATTTAATTCGAAACCTTCAACATCTATTTTCAATAGTAAGATTTTCGATTTTGGTGGCCATTGAACATCATCAAGACGTATAATCGTTAAAGTTAATGAACCATTCTGTGCTGTTGTACTGCCACGAGCAAGTAAAAATTTCATCGATGAATTCGATGGTAAATCACTTACAGCTTTGTTTATAATGTGAACACGACTTGATGGAAACTTATTACTTATTATGGATGATTGAATTATATCAATCATTGAGGGTTGAACTTCGAATATGTATACTTGACAACCACAGGCAGCTGCATATAGACCAAAATCACCTGAAGAAAATCTTGCTTTCTTTGTAATTACAAAACAAAGATAATTACCGAGATATGCACCAACATCAACAACAATGAGTGATGAATCATTTTGACATCTTTTAACTAGTCGAAGATGTTTAATAACTGTTGCTTGTGCTCGATCACCATCAGCATAAGGTTTTCGACCATTGAATGTTGCAAGTTTATAAAATGATTGTCGATCATTCATTAAAATGACTTTATAGATCATTGATGTTGATCCTTGATTCATCATACAATGTCCTATTGATAATATCGCATAATGAATATGGACTAGTAAAATTGAAATAACAATCAATGTCAGTACAAATAAATATTTTCGAGACATTCTCTATCACTATCTATGACGGTAAAAAGAAATATGTTGAACGTTCCATATATTCACTCACACGATATGAATAACAACTAGATGGCACACGAGACGAGTTCAGGTGCAAAATGCGGTGCGAATGCAATCAAAGCTTTCGATTGAGTTGAAATCTTGCATACGAAAAAAAGATGCTTTGTGCATTCGCACCGCATTAAATACTCTCTACTTCTCCATAGTCAATCAATTTGTTTCGATTACTCCATGGATTATATTTTTAATTATCCAAACATATTCAGCGTCTAACTTTCGTTACAGCTGACATTTTAATTATCTTGTTATCTTATATATTAGTAAAACATGGAACAAAAAATATTTACATTCGCTCAAAATAACGAAAGGTCGTAGTGGGAGTTTGAAAAAGAATATCACTAGCAGGGTTTCTAATAGAAATCTAAAGAACAATGCACCGTACACTCTATTTTTAAATACAAAGTGTACCGAAGTGTATGTAAACAACGATTAATTTCTTAAAAATTCATGAAAAGTAGATTAAATTCACAAATAGCGCTCAGCCTGCGAATTCGCTGACTGTTTTCTGAAAGAAATTTAATCTCAATATATTTGTTAGTGAGTGACATTCGAGCAAATATTTTCACTCGAAAGTCGGATTTACAAAATCAATATATAGAGATTCGTATTGTTCTTTAAGAAAACGTGTATAAATATATTCATGAATGCATACTCATATATTTAATACTTACATGATGAGAACGATTGTCGACATAGGCGTCGGAGTTAGTTTACAGTAGGCGATGCTCACTCTTCTTTTACAAACGATAATAGTAATATCAGATACGCACGGAAGACATACATTCCATTGCGTTCATTTTTGACAATTCCTAAAAGTCTAGTCGTAAAGTCAGTACCAGAAAATTTATGCTACTCCGGTAATCATACTAGAGTTTCCTTGGTAAGGGCTTTGCTTTCGATCTTACCGTTTTCTTCGTAAAAAAGCCTACCAACTTGAGATAAGGACTCTGCTTTCATTCCGAATGATTTTTTAAAGATATCTCCATAAAATCTGTAATGTAGATGTATCTGAGCTTAAAAGAGATTTTGGTTTACTTGGAAAATAGCCTAACGTTTACGTGTCAGAAATGCAGCAAACTAGACCAAAACAAGCACTAGTTTCATATGGAAATTCTACGTATTATCAGATTTCAGATCAGCATGCCAAAATAAGGTTTTCACGTTTTTTTTTGAAAAAAAAATCTCATTAGTAAAATTTACTATTATCAGGGAAAGTAAAGGTAACTACAAAAAAGCAAGAAAATATTTGGATTCAGCACCAAAAGATACCTTAGGACATACTATTGTTTTTATCTCCAAAAAGAATTTCGTGCAGTTTTATTCAACTATTTTCTGATTGAGCCGGACAAACATAGTTTTAAGACTTTTCTACCACCGATTTTAGAAGCCTATAACTGTTTCTCGCAGAAAACAGAATATCTCTATTTCCTCTCATAATATAATATTATTTTCAATAAATGTTGTATAAAGAAAAACAGTTTACATTTAATAGTTTGATCAACACATATAGTGGCACTATGCATTCATTCTTTAGAGCTATATTTATGATTTTAGATATCTCCGAAGATATAAACAAACAAAGTATTTATTGAATTATTGCAATGTACTCAGTACACTTGCTATTAGAAACCCTGACCTGATCACTAGTTCGACTTGTAGTTCTAGAGATCATTAGGTAACAAAGTAAAGTGCGGACGTCGAGAAAGAAAAAAAAAGAGAAAAACTCCCGACGCGCAACATGAATGCTTTGTGCATTCGCGCTGCATTAAATACAGCACAAGAACAATTATCAGAGTATTGATTCGATTGGGAAAACTCAACACGCTCGATGTTTTAACCAATTTAAACGATCGAAAATGAATCTTTTTTTGGCACATATTTGCACTTTAGTTGATGACAGGTGAAGACGACAAATAATTATTTCCCGAAACTATTGTTACGAAATAT
>Ga0209960_1004692_pt1 | contig 10213 bp, 13 predicted proteins | sample ThiBiot_500_plan_2_FD_183947 | JGI IMG/M metagenome (GOLD analysis project Ga0209960, IMG submission 183947) | Wastewater bioreactor microbial communities from Cape Town, South Africa - Thiocy_expt_500_plan (SPAdes) | ecosystem: Engineered > Bioreactor > Thiocyanate-remediating >... | reverse complement strand
TTTTTTTTTTTTTTTTTTTTTTTTTTTTTTTTTTTTTTTTTTTTTTTCTTTTTTTTTTTTTTTTTTTTTTTTTTCTTTTCTTTTTCTTTTTCTTTTTCTTTTTTCAAATTTAAAATTTTTAATTTTTTCAAAAAAAAAGGTATTTGTTGAAGATAATCAAGAAGATGAAGATTATACACAAATCAACGAAATTAAAATTTTTGGATCATTAGAATCAAGTTCAAACATGAAAGATTTTGCTAGGGTTTCTTTTCTTCTTCTTCTGCTTCTTTTTCTTTTTTTCTGTTCTCACAAAATCTTATTAGGTTTCTGGTGAAAAAGGAGAATCTGAATAAGCTTTATGATGAATTATAAATTATAAATGAATAAATGAAACATCAATCTTTTTATTTTCTTTCTTTCTTTCTTTCTTTCTTGTATTTGTGTTTCAAATTGTTGGTTCGACTTCTGTGGTTTTGAGTTGGATCATCTCCTGGTTTTTTTTTTTTTTTTTTTTTTTTTTTTTTTGCTATCGGGAAGATAAGAGTTCGAAAATTGAATCGGAAAAAGTATAAATAAGGACAATTTTTTTTTTTCAAAACCAAAACCAAAAACTCAAGAAAAGGCGAAATGGATCAACTAAAGCAAGTCTTTGAAGACGCAAAACAACAAGGTTCAACACTTTCTTAATTAATTAATTCTTCAAAATGAGAAAGAAAGAAAGAAAAATTATTTATTCCCGTTCAATATTTTTGGTTGCAATGAAGAGGAAAAAAAAAGAATGAAATGATCAACTTTTTGTTTCTGAATTTTTCAAATTTTCAAATGTTAAATAGGAAAAGCAGTGTTCATTCCATATATTACTGCAGGATATCCTACAAAGGAAGACACAGTCCCAATCTTGTTTGCACTTGAAAAAGGTGGAGCTGGAATTATTGAAATAGGTGACCTTTTCTTTTCTTTTCTGTTTTTTCTTTTTCTTCTTCATTGAAATGTATTGAATTAAAAAGAAGTTGTTTATTGACCATATTATTGATTGGTTTTCTTTCTAGGTGTTCCATTTTCTGATCCACTTGCAGATGGACCAATTATTCAAAAAGCTAATCAACAAGCTCTAGATAATGGAGTTGATTCATTACATAAATGTTTAGATTTAGTCAAAGATGCAAGGGAAAAAGGGCTCAAAGTTCCAATTGTCTTTATGGGTTATTATAATCCTTTTTTAGCTTATGGTGAAAAAGAAATTATTGAAGGTAGATTTTTTTTGGATTTTCAAAAAAAAAAAGACCAAATTAAAATGATTCAATTTCTTCTCAAAGATTGCAAAAAAGTTGGAGTAAATGGATTTATTATTACTGATCTCCCACCAGAAGAATGTGAAAATTTTAGATCTATTTGTAAACAACAAGGGTATTAACATTAAACCTTTTAAAATTGTCAAAAAAAATAAAAATTCTAATCTAACTTTTCTAGGCTTAGTTATATCCCTTTAATGACTCCTACCACAACAAATGCTAGAATGAAAACTCTTGCAAGTGTAGCTGATTCTTTTATTTATGTTGTTAGTGTGACAGGTTTCTTTTCATTTCATTTCATTTTTTTCATTTTCATTTTCATTTTATTTATTTTATCAAGGGGTTACTGGTCAACGTCAATCAATTTCAACTTCCCTTCCATCATTAATTGAAAGAATTAAAGGATATACTAATCTTCCTCTTGCTATTGGTAGCTTTTTTCTTTTTTCATTTCTCTTTCTTTTTCTTTTCAATTAATTTTTTTCCTTTAAAGGATTTGGAGTTAGTAATCGAGAACAATTTAAAGTAATGGAATCTTTAGCTGAAGGAGTTGTTATTGGATCTGCTATTACACATCAAATAGACTCAGCAGGTTTATGTTCAACTATTTTCTTTTTTTTTTTTTTTTTTTTTTTTTTTGAAACTAACTTTCAAAATAATTTAGAAAAAAATGGAATTCCTAAAAAACTTCAAGATTTTGTAGAGAATGTCACAGGAAAAAATGAACAAAAAGAAATCAGTAAATTTTAACCTTTCTTCTTTTTTTTCTTCTTCTTTTTTCTTCTTTTTTCTTCTTGAAATCCTCAATATCAACCATTAGAACAACCAAACAAGAGACAAAAAAGGGAAGACATAGAAAATGTTATTTATTTTTTATTTGAAAATTATAAATGAAACAAAAAGGGAATATAATAATTTAAATAATATAGACCGAGGTACCACTCCCTAATGATATAAATTATCGATTTGGAAATTTTGGAGGAAGATATGTTCCAGAAACTCTTGTTGCTGCTCTTGATGAATTACACAATGTAATTATTTTATTTTATTTTTTTTTAAAAAAAGTTCCTAATTGACGGATCAATTTAAAGGCTTATGAAGAAGCAAAAAATGATCCAAAATTTTGGGAAGAATTTGAATCTCATTATGATTTTATTGGAAGACCTTCAAAACTTCAATTTGCTGATAGACTTACTCAACATTCAGGTCTTTTTCCCCGTCTTTCCTTTGCTTTTTTCCTTTCCTTTTTTTAAAATTTCAAACTTTTTTTTTCAAAAATTTTCTCTAGGAGGAGCAAGGATTTGGTTAAAAAGAGAAGATTTGAATCATACAGGAGCTCATAAAATTAATAATGCAGTGGGACAAGTTTATTTTATTTTTCTCTTTTTTTTTGAAAGATTGAAATCACAAGATGTGTTTTTTTAGGTACTATTGGCTAAACGATTAGGAAAGAAAAGAATTATTGCTGAAACTGGTGCAGGTCAACATGGTGTTGCAACTGCCACTGTTTGTGCAAAATTTGGATTAGAAGTATGATTAAAACTCATTTTTGTTTTTTGAAAAATATCATTTGAAATCTAAATCAGGAATATAATAATATAATATTTTAGTGTGTTGTATATATGGGAAGTGAAGATGTTCGTCGTCAATCTTTAAATGTATTTAGAATGAGAATGTTAGGAGCAAAATGTATTCCTGTGGATTCTGGATCTAAAACTCTAAAGGATGCTATCAATGAAGCAATGAGAGATTGGGTAACAAATGTAGAAACTACACATTATTTAGTTGGATCTGCAATTGGACCTCATCCTTTTCCAATTATTGTTAGAGATTTTCAATCAGTGATTGGAGCTGAAACTAAGAAACAAGTTTTTTCTTTTCTCTTTTTCTTTTTTTTCTTCTTTTTTTTTCTTCCTTCTAATATTGATATTTATTTTTTTATTTCAAAAAAAAAAAATGTAGATGTTTGAAAAAAAAGGTAAACTTCCAGATGCAGTAGTTGCATGTGTTGGTGGTGGAAGTAATGCTATGGGAATGTTTTATCCTTTTATTCAAGATAAAACTGTTAGATTAATTGGAGTAGAAGCAGCAGGAGATGGTATTAATGCAGGAGAAGGAAGACATTCAGCAACTCTTGTTGCTGGAACTCCTGGAGTTCTTCATGGAACTAGGACATTCTTATTACAAAATAAAGATGGTCAAATATCTTCAACTCATAGTATTTCTGCGGTTAATTTCCTTTCCTTTTTGTTTAATTATTATTTTTTTCCCTTCAAAATGAAAAAAGGATAAATACTCATTTTTTTTTTTTGGAAAAATAGGGTCTTGATTATCCAGGAGTTGGACCCGAACATGCATTTTTGAAAGATACAAAAAGAGCAGAATATGTTGCAGTTAATGATAAAGAAGCTTTAACAGGATTTAGATTATTATGTGAATTAGAAGGTATTTGTCTCTTTTTTTTTGAAAGGGAAAAATTAATTGAATTTTTTTTTAAAAAAAATAATAAAGGGATTATTCCAGCTCTTGAATCTTCTCATGCAATCTACCATGCTATTGAACTTGCAAAAACTTTACCAAAAGATCAAGATATTGTAATTTGTTTAAGTGGTAGAGGAGACAAAGATATTCAATCAGTTGCTGAAGCTTTACCAAAATATGATTGTCCTTTAAAAATTGAATAGACTTTTTTTTTTAAAGAAAACAACAATTATTTTTCAATTTTGAAAGATCTTGGATATATTTGTTATTAACTCGCTATTATGAATTCATTATTATGATTGGTTTCAATTTTTTAATTTTTTTTTTTTTTTTTGACTTTGGATCAAAGTTGTCATTTGGCAGTTCTTGAACAACAATAACAAAATCTCAGTTAGTATAGTGGTAAGTATCCCTGCCTGTCACGCAGGAGACCGGGGTTCAATTCCCCGACTGAGAGTCTTTTTTTTTAGTTTTTATTTTTATTTTTATTTTTTGAATTGATGTTTCTTCTTCCTCTTTTCTTTTCTTTTTCTTTTTTCTTTTAAAAGACTTGAGGGATTTGATTTGGCTTTTAATTTTGAATTAACAGTGAATCATTTTTGAAAAAAAAAAAAAATCCACAAATGATTCTAATGATTCTTTAATTTCAAGTAATGATCAGAAAGAAGGACAACAAGTGAATATAAGTCAGCAGCATCTGTATCTTTTTACAAAAGAATTAGAAAAAAAAAAAAAAGAAGAAGAGAGATTTCGAGTAAGAAAAATGAAAAGAAATAAATATTTTACCAGCTAATCCAACTTGTATTCTTAATTGAAATCTTGTTTCATTAGGATTACGTTCAAATGATTCTAATAATTCAATAATTTTTGGGTAATTTTCAATCCTTCTTTGAAACTCATCTTCAAATTCCCATCCTTCTTTGTCTTTTTTATTTTCCCTCTCTCTTGCAATATCAATGGGAGATCTTCCTTTTTTATCTTTTGAAGCTAAATTTACTTTGTTTCCACTTGCTAATATATATTTTACAATTTCAAGTTGACCTTTTTGACAAGCAATCCAGAAGGGGGTTTGAAAATCATTATCTGGTTCATTGATATCGATTCTCTTGTCATTTAATAATAACTTCACAATTTCAATATGTCCTTGCTGACAAGCAATCCAAAAGGGTGTTGAATTATGATGATTTGGTTCATTTATATCGACTCTCTCGTCATTGACTAATAATTTTACAATCTCAGTATATCCATCACCACAAGTAATCCAAAAAGGTGTTGTTCCATTGTTACTTGCTTTACCTACATCAGTTCTTTTATTATTCACTAATAATTTCATAATTTCAAAATCTCCATTACAACAAGCAATATACAAAGGTGTTTCACCATAACTATTTATTTTATTGATGTCCACTCTTTCATCATTTACTAATAATTTCACCACTTCAACGTGTTTAAACTCACAAGCAACATAAAAAGGGGTTCGACCTTGACTATTTTCTTGCAAATTTACATCAAATCTTCCATCATTTAACAATAACTTTGCAATCTCTGCATGTCCATTCGTACAAGCAATCCAAAAAGATGTTGTATTATATCTATTTGCTGGTCTGACATCCACCCTTTCATCCTTTAATAATAATTTCACAATTTCAATATGTTCAAATTTACAAGCAGAATCCAAACATGTTAAACCAAAGTGATCATGAACATTTGGGTTCATTTGAGGGTTTTGAAGGAACTTTGTAACTTTTTCAACATCGCCACTGCAACAAGCTGCAAGAAAATCCCTTTTCTCCATTTTTTTTTTTTTTTTCGAAACCAAAAAACTATCTTGACGTCAGTAATTTTTTGCTTGTCAAGTGGTCAACTACAAGCCTCTTCTTCAATAGATCTCTCACTCTATTCATTGATTATTTTGCAAAGTTACACAAGGTTCTCTTTATTTCTTAATACTAACATCTTGTTTCTTGATTTCTTTTTTTTCTTTGATTTTCTTTTCTTTGTCTTTTTTTTCTTTTTTTCTTTTGCAAAGGGTGGCTCAAGAAACATGGATTTGATTGCTTGAGATCTCAAGATTTTCTTGATTTTTGCTATGATTGTTTGGATTATTTGAGATTGTTGAGGATTTTTCTCTCCATTCACTTAATTTATTACATATTTTTGATGTGATTTTTATTCATTGCAATTATTCTCAAATGTGAATCTAAAAAAAAAAAAGAAGAAGAAGAGAAATGAAAAACTCATGGTTTCTTTCTATATTTTTAGATTCAATCAATTCTGTGTTTATGGAGAACAAGGGAACTCTTTTTTAGATTTCTTTTAGATAACTACAATCAATAGAATAGAATAGAGATAAAAAGATGTCAACCTTAACAAATCAATCGTTTGAATCATTAGAGTGCTCATTATGTAAAGATACATTCAGGAACCCAAAATCTCTTCAATGTTTTCATACCTTTTGTTGTGAATGTCTAGAATTATATTTAGAAAAGAATTCAACTTCAACAAAAATTAGTTGTCCTTTGTGTAGATCTCCCTTTTTAATACCTGAAAATGGAGTTGAGGAGTTATTACCAAACGTTTTCATTTTAAACTCTCTATGCTCTCAAGTTAAGATCCAAAAGAAAGAGATTTGTGAAAGTTGTGAAGAATTAGAACCAACTTCATTTTGTCTTCAATGTCAACAATATTTATGTCCAAATTGTGTCTTGATCCACAAGAGATTAAAAGCCACAACAACTCATGAATATGCATCTTATGAACAAATAAAAAATGGAGAAGCAAAAATGAATATTGTATATTGTAGACATCATTCACACAAAGAAATTGAATTATATTGTAAAAATTGTGAAATACCACTTTGTACACTTTGTATTAATAATCATAATTTCCATTCTATTTGTCAAATATCTGAAGCTGCTGGTGAGAGTCTTAAAAGTGAAATTCGACAATTAATTGATCAAGTAATTTTTTATTTTTTATTTTTTATTTTTTATTTATTTTTTGACTTTTTTTAAAAAAAATATTTATTTTGAATCTAGTGTCTCAATCGCTCTATCGAAATTGAATCAGTAACCAAAGAAATAGATCAAAGATTAGATCATATTGAAATCAACTCAAAACAAATTGAGAATGAAATTTCATTTTCATTTCAGAGGATTAGGAAATTAGTTGATGAAAGAGAATGTCAATTATTAAATGAATTAGAAAAAATGAAACACTTAAAAAAGAAGGAACTTTCAGTACAAAATGAAGATTTAAAATTTATGAAGGAAAGTATTTCAACTGGATGTACCTTTGCCTCCAAAACATTACAAAAAGGAAATGATGTTGAATTTGTCCTTACGAAAAATTTAATACTTTCAAGACTCAATTATTTAAGTACTTGTCAATTTGAAACTCAACCATGTCAAGATTCTCAAATGGCTTTCTCAGAAGATCAATCAAGCTCATTCTTTCATCTTCTTAACTCATTTGGTTCTATCACAACAAATAATACAAGCCCAGAAATGTGTATTATTGAAGGAATAGATTTTAAAAAATCATTTGCATATCAACCAATTTCATTTACAATTAAATCTTTTTCTCAAAATGGAAAAGTTGAAAAAGGTGGAGATATATATCATATCCAAGTCAATGGTTCACTCGAAGAAGAGGTTTTTTGAATTTTTTTTTTCTTTCTTTTTGATTATATATTGAACTCATATTTTTATTTTATTGTTTATTATCATAGGTAATCATCAAAGATCTACAAAATGGAAGTTATTTAGTTTATTTTACTCCGAACAAAATCGGAGAGTATATCATCAATATATTCTTGAAAGGAAAGCAAATAAAAGGAAGCCCATTTATAATTGAAATTCTTCCAGTTGAACACTTTGATCAAATTCAAAAACCAAAGTTTAAAATCGGTTCATATGGACAAACTACTGGACAGTTTGATTGCCCACATGCTGTGACCATCAACTCTTTAGGACAAATTATTGTTATTGATAGTGGAAATCATCGAATTCAAGTCTTTGATGAAAATGGAAAGTTCTCATTTAAATTTGGTTCTTTTGGAAATGAAGATGGACAACTTTCAAAGCCTTATGATATTGTCAATGGATTAAATGATACTATCCTTGTTGCAGATACAAATAACCATCGTATTCAAATATTTAGTGCGAAGGGTGATTTTATTACAAAATTTGGTTCAAATGGAAATGGAGATAGTCAATTTAGTTTTCCTTATGGGATGGCAATTGACTCAAATAATAATATAATTGTTGCTGATTCTGGTAACTCTCGAATTCAAGTTTTTGATTCAAATGGAAAGTTTCTTCAGAGTTTTGGTACAGAAGGAAAGGGAGATGGAGAATTTGAATTTCCAACAGGAGTTGCTGTAGATTCAAAAGGGAATATCATTGTTTGTGAGTATGGAAATAATAGAATTCAAATATTTGATTCAAATGGTAATTTTATAAAAAAGTTTGGAATTAAAGGGAATGAGGATGGACAATTTGATAGTGCATTTCGAATCTCTGTTGATATTAAGGATAGTATTTATGTTGCTGATCAAAATAATAATAGAATTCAAATCTTTGATCAAAATGGGAACTTCATTGCGAAATTTGGCTTGAATCAAATCTCTCAACCACTTGGAATCTTTGTAGATAGAAGAAATCAAACATTAGCTGTAACTGAATATTTTGGAAATAGAGTTTTAGTATTTTAAAAAAATTTTTTTATTTGCTATTTTTATGATTTGATTCAAGCCAAATTTGATGATACCAACACTTATCCTGTCTCTATTATTTTATAATTCTCAAAAAAAAAAAAAAAAAGGACAAATTGAATACTCTCAAAGTCCATGAAGTAACTAATAGTATATCTTGATTATCCAGAATCTCAACAAAGACAACTCAACTCGAATCAACCCGACTCCTGAGCAAAAAACAAACTGAGCAATTACAAAAAAAAATCAAAAAAAAAAAAAAAATCAAATAAAAAAAAAATCAAATAAACTAACATAAAATAACAACAAGAAATTAATTAGAGGATTTCTTTCTTCTAGTAATGATTAAAAAGAAGAATTTAAATTCATTCACTTCATTTATCAATTCATTTTAACATTTTCATTTTTTGTTTTTTGTTTTTGTTTTTTTGCAATCGAGAAATCAATCAACTTTTGTTCCTTTTTTTTTTTTTTTTTTTTCCCTTTCCCAACATCAACTTCCTTTTACTATTAGCTAATAATTGCATGTTAGCACAACCCCTACTTATTCATTATTACAATGAATCAAGGATTATAATTCTAGGATTAGATGAGATGATTAACAATTATTTATACAAGAACTTATTGTAATTTCCTAGAGGAGTTTTTTCAAAAAAAACAAAATTAGAGATAATTTATTAATAATTTATTATTAAATGTTGGATAGTAATAAGGAGAGTGATATTGAATAAATATGAGATGAATAAAATGGAATTGAATAGACAATTTTTATTACTGAAAAGAGGAAGTAAAAACAATTAATTCATATATACTAAATTAATTTTTGTCCATTCAAAATAGATAAAAGGATAATTACAAGTTACTCTAAAGAGGTCTCCAAAGGTTTTGTTTCAAAACTATTAGTTAACAAGGTATTTTATTTTAATAAATATTTGATTTCAAAATTTAAAATAGTTATTTGAATATAAATAAATTTTTTAACAGATATAGAGAGCTTTTAGGAGATATATTTCTCCAAAACTCTAGAAATTCTGATTTCGGAATGGTAGGAATAGATAATAAGAAGTTAACTCGAGAAGTTGAGAATGGAATAGAAATTAATAGTGATGGAGATGAAGTGTATGTAATAGAAAGTGAATCTGAGGATGAAAATGAAGGAATTTATGAAATTGGAAGTCAAAATACTCAAGAAATTGAAAACTCCAGTTCTCAAAAAATTGGAATTGAGAAAATAGTGAAAGAAAAGGAAATAAAGAAAGAAAAAGAATCAACAAATTCAATGAAAAAACGTCAAGTTAAAGTTGAAATTCGAAATGGAAAAGAAATTTATCAAATGTCGGAAACTGATAGTGAGGATGAACATGGTCATTTGAGTGATCAAACTCTTGAAAATTCTCCAATTTCTGGTCGAGATGAAGTTGAAATGGATGCAATGAACGAAACTCAACCAACTAACAATAATTTTTATATATCTAATGAAGAGACTCAACAAATGTTTCCTAGAAATTTTGAAAAAAATCATAATGAAGAGACTCAATTAAGTTATTCATTGAATGAAAAAGATGATATTATGGAAGTTGATAAAATTTATAAAGATAAAATTTCTCAAAATGAACCTAGTCAAAATAGAAATTTTCAGAAAGAAATACTATTTCAAGATAATTCTGATGATATTGAGTATTTTTTCTTTCTTTTTTTTTTTTTCCCTTCAAACAAAAAAAAAATTTTTTTTCTTTTTTTTTAG
>Ga0209960_1004691_pt1 | contig 10214 bp, 16 predicted proteins | sample ThiBiot_500_plan_2_FD_183947 | JGI IMG/M metagenome (GOLD analysis project Ga0209960, IMG submission 183947) | Wastewater bioreactor microbial communities from Cape Town, South Africa - Thiocy_expt_500_plan (SPAdes) | ecosystem: Engineered > Bioreactor > Thiocyanate-remediating >... | reverse complement strand
TTTTTTTTTTCTGAAACTTTATTTACTTTACTTATAACTTTTTATAATAATACCCTCCCCACAATTCATTTTTCTTTAAAAATCATTTCATTCAATCATTTTACCTTATATTTTATAACTCACAATTTCAACAAGATATTTTTATTGTCAAAAAGGTAAAATTTTCAAATTCAATTCTTTTTTTTTGTAATTGGAAAAAAAAATGATTTTTGTTATTTTTTTTTTTTTTTTTCTCATTGATATATTTTATCTTTATCTTATCATATCTTATTTCATTATTTTGTAAATTATAATTATTCTATTTAATATCAAAACCAAAATTTGATAGAATTTTTTGTTTTTTGGAATTGAAGAAATAATTTGGAAAAATTAAAAAAAACGAACTTCAGTTGATTTTGAAAAAAAAAAATTAATGAAAAAAAAAAAAAAGTTCAATCAATTCTAACTCTCTTCTTTGAAATTGTTAATTTATATTCAATAAATGCTTTCAAATGATAAAATTATAAGAATATGTTTGTAATTGCCAATTGTTTCAAATTGGATAATTGCTTTTTTTTATACTGGTTGGTTAGTTAGTTTGAGGGTTTGAGTTGGCGCTTTTTCTTTTGTGCCAGCAATTAAAGAAAGACCCTCCAGTTAATTAATTCATGAATTGCTTCGTTTTCCCCATTAACCCCTTCAAAACTGATAATACGATTCTTATTCTTACTTTTCATACTCTTGATTTTCAATTTTCTTCACTTCTTGACTTATATTTTTCTAACAAACAAACAAATTAAATTAGAGATTTTTTACCAAAAGGAACAGCCGAAGAAGTATAATATAAGATATTAAAAGAACATGTCTGGTCAGAGATTTCATTGTTTAGTCATTGAACAAATCCTTTCTTTTAGAAAAAAGCAAAGCATTAACATTTTTTTTTTCAAAAATAATATTAGAGAGCATAAGGACCAGACAGTCAACGAGAAAAAAAGCTGAAGAAGAAGTCATTGATGTACCTTCAGGTTTTTATTGAACATTTTCCTTTTGACTGCATTTTATTTTTTGAAATGTAAAATTCAATTGAATAATTTTTTTTTTAAATAAAAAATAAAAAGATGTGAATCCTGGAGTTGAGGATCTGAAAAAAACTCCTGGAGAAGAAAATGCTCAAAATGAAGTTAATATTTCATTGATTGACTTTTTTTTTTTTTTTTTTCATTTTGAGAATAATTATTTATTTCAATTGAAAATTTAGACACCAATAAAAACTCGCTTGAGAGCACAAACAAGAGCTCAATCGGCCATTGATTCAAACAAAGTAATCGAGAAACAAGAACCACTTTCAACACCAACAAAGAAGCGAAAATCAACTTCGCCTCTTCCAACTCCAAAGCGAGGACGAAATAGGGTATGTCCTTTTTTTTGAAAAAAAAAAATGATCATTGTAACTCTTAATATAATTTAATTTCCTCTCTCTTCAACTCTAGAACTCCTCAAAAACTAAACATGTAATGCCCGAAGAACTTGGCGATGATGATGATGAGGAAGAAGAAGTAGAAGAGGAAGAGGAAGATGATGTTTATAAAAATCCATGTTGTATTTGTTTGAATGGAGATTCTAAAGCAACAAATTTAATTGTTTATTGTGATAATTGTGACCATGGTGATTTTTTTTTTTTTCCTTCACTTCCCTTTCTTTAATATTTAAAAGTTTAATAAATCTATATTAACATGCACACTTTTAGGATATCACCAAAAATGTCACAAACCAGTTATCCCAAAATCAATTACTCAATCAGATGCTCCCTGGAATTGTATGAAATGTGAACCTTCAAATATTGACTTAGATTTACCCGAAATGAATGTAAAAAATCTTCTTCAGAAAAAAAAAAAAAAAAAAAAAAAAAAAAAAAAAAAAAAAAAAAAAAAAAAAAAAGTCAAGATCAAGATCAAAATCAAAGTTCAACATAAAAGAAGAAATTGAAATTCAAGAAGGAGAATCAACTTCGAAAAATAAGGTTTTTTTTTTTCTTTTCTTTTCTTTTCCCCTTTGTTTAGCATTTTTATTTTCCGAGAGTCTATATAGAACATTTCAAAACAATAGGTTGGTCGAAAAAAGAAAGAAGAGAAATCAAGCGTTCAAAATTTATCAAAAAATGAAGATAAAATCCATCCATTAGGATTCGAAACAACCAACAATCAACAAAATGGAGTAAATATTAAAAATGAAATCGAAATGAAAATTGAAACAAAACCTCGGAGACAAACATCAAGATCAACTCGTAATAATAATGTTGATCATGAATCTCCCTTAAAATCATCATCATCAACAGGAAGTTTAATTGTTAAAAAGAGTGACAGTAATGATTCCTTATCAAAGAATCAAAAAGATAAAAATGAAGGGAAAGTTACAACTAAAAGACATAGAAAAGGAAAGGAAGGAATTGCTCAAACTGTAAAATGTGTTTGTAAAAAAGCTGTTGAACTTGGTATTTATTTGATTCTATTATCTTTTCTTTTTTTTTTTCTTTTAAAAAAAAATTAAAAATTTATGCAATTATATTAGGACTCATGGTACAATGTACAAGTTGTTCTTGTTGGCAACATTGTTGTTGTATTGGGTTTAAGGATGAATCTCAAATCCCAGAAAATTATCGATGCATTTTTTGCAAAGTTTTCTTTCTTTCTCTTCCTTAAAAAAATAATGAATTTTCATTTCCATTTCTTCTTAAAAAAATAATGAAATTTTTAAATAAAAAAAAAGGAAAGAGAATTACATAAAAAACTTGGGTTTGATTTATTATATGATGATGAAGATGATGAAGCCCTATTAGAAGATCTTGAACAAAAGAATGAAGAACACGATAATTTTCAAAGTAGTGAAGGAGATCCAAGTTCATTACTAGGGACCCAAAGCACAAAAGTAATTTCACAAAAACAAAAACCTCAACCAAAAAAATCGATTCCAAAGAAGAAAGCCACAAGAGGAAGAAAAGGGAAGAATTATTATGAATCTGAATCTGAATTAGAAGAAGATACAGAAGACGAGGAAATTGAAGAGATGGATGAGGATAATGAAGAAGATAATGAAGAAGAGGAGGAAGAGGAGGAAGAAGAAGAAGAAGAGGAGGAGGATGAGGAGGAAGATGAGGAGATGCAAGAAAATGGAAAGAATACAAGCCAAATTGAGGTGAACAATCCACTTGAAAATATTTTAAATGTTACAAGGAAGGGTAATTTTTTTTCTTTTCTTTCTTTCTAGCCTTGAAATTAATATCATTTAACACATATTTTTTTTCTTTTTTTTCCCACTTTTAAGGTCGACCGAACAAAGCCAATCCTTTAGCCGAACAAATTAAATTAACTCGACAAATTCTTCAAGAACAGAAGGAAAGAGAAAGACAACAAAAAAAAGAGAAAAAAGAAAAAGAAAAAGCTGAGAAACAAGAACAAATGCAATTAAAGAAATTGGAAAAGAAAAAAGAAAAAGAAGAACGAGAAAGGGAGAAAGGAGTGATGAAAAAGGAAAAGGAAAAAGAAATTTATAATAGTAATAATAATAACGAATATGAACAAGATTTGGATATGGAAGGAGGATTATCAAATGAAGGAAATAATTTTATGGGTCAATATAATCTCCCAAGTATGAGTAATATGGAACAAGCAAATTTTGCTCAAAACAAAATCTCTAGAACCCTTTCTCGTCAATTTTCAACTGATGTCTTTTTTTTTTTTTGGACTCATTTATTTTTATTTTTTCAAGAGAAATAAATACTAACTTTCTCCTTTTAATAGTCTGGCGATCTTGATCCTGAACAGAGAAAAGCCAAAATAAATCGTAAAACTCCAACTAATTCTATGGACAGTATTTTTTTTTTTTGTTTTCCCTCCTTTTATGATTGTTCTTATCATTCAAATTAATTTCTTTCCAACTAATCAATTAGCCCTCGATTCTACAAAACGAGAAATCGAAGTATTAGTCGAAAAATTACAATTAAATCCTTCTGTCCATGAACTTTCAATTGATCTAGCAAAACAACTTTGGGATCAAAATGGTACTTTTGATAAACTCCTTTTTTGTTTTTGTTTTTTTGTTCCGACCACAAACAAACAAGCAAAAAAAATAATTATAAAAATAATTCAGCACTTCGTGGAATCAACCTACAAGCTATGAGTGGAGCTTGTGTATTAATTGCATGTCGTAAATTGGGAATTCCTACTACTTTTAAAGAAATTTGTAATTCTTCTGCAGTCACAAAGAAAGAAGTTGGAAAATGGTATTAATTTTTTTCTTCTTTTTCTCTCTAATCAGAATAATAATAATGATGATGATAATAATAATAATAATAATAATAATAAATTAATAGTTCAAAAGCAATTCTAAAGATTTTAAATACGTCAATGGAACCAATTTCCACAGATTCTTTTATCTCCAGATATTGTACTGTTTTAAATTTTGATGAAGAATTAACAAATATTGCTGTTGATATTGCAAAGAAAGCATGTGATCTTGGAGGAGTAGCCGGAAGATGTCCTCTCTCAATTGCAGGTTATTATTATTTTTATTATTTTATATTTTATTTCATTTTCATTTTACTTATTTTTTATTTATTTTATTTTATAGCTGCATCAATTTATATGGTCTGTTTATCAGTTGGAAGATATGAAGAAAAGAAGAAAATTGCTGAATTAATAGGAGTTGCTGAAATTACGATTGCAAATTCATATAGAATTATGTATGCTTATCGGCATCAATTATTTGCACCAAATTTATCCTATCAACAATATCCAATTCTTCCAGATAATCTTCCACCATCATAGAAAAAAAAATTTTGTATAAATATGTGTTTTTGATTAACTATCTTCATTTTTATTATTTTGATTTCTCCTTTTGCAAAATTTTGTCTTTTCTTATTCTTTTTTGAAAAAACAAAAAATTGATTGAAGTATAATTAATGAACAATTAGTGATCTGAAGGGAAAAAAAACAAATCAAGATTATTTTTTAATTAATGACAAAAATTCTTCTCTGGTTTTAGGATCATCTCTAAAAACTCCAAGCATTGCACTCGTTACTGTACTACTAGTTGTTTTTTCAACTCCTCTCATTACCATACACATGTGACTTTTAAGAATAATAATAAATTAAAAGAAAGTTAGTATTTTTCAAATTAAAAAATTAAAAATGAAAAAAAAAATAATAATTGTCACATTATTTTAAAAAAAATTATTTAAAAAAAGAAAAAAGAAATCACCTTGATTCAACTACAACTGCAACTCCTTGTGGTTTTAAAACTTGATTCACAGCAAGTGCAATTTGTTTTGTTAATCTTTCTTGAACTTGAAGTCTTCTACTAAACATTTCCGCAATTCTTGCAAGTTTACTTAATCCTAAAACTTTTTTATTTGGAATATATCCTATCGATACCTTTCCGAAAAATGGAACAAGATGATGTTCACAAAGAGAATATATATTAATGTCCTTTACAATAACCATTTCATCATGATCTTCATCAAAAACTGCATCTCCAACAATTGCTACGAAAAAAGAAGAAAAAAAAAGAGAAAATTAATTATCAATGTTTCACTTAAAAAAAAAAAAAATTAAAAATGGAATAATAATGATAATGAAATTATTTACATCCAAGATTTTGTTCATATCCTTTAGTAAAAAATAAAAGTGCTTTTGCGGCTCTTTCTGGTGTTTTTAAAAGTCCCTCCCTCTCCGGATCTTCCCCCATGCACTCCAATATAGTTCGAATGGCTCCCTCCATCTTCAATGCCCTCTCATTTTGCTCCTCTTCGGTTTCGTCTAGTCTTTTTTGTGTTCCAATAGCTATTTAGATTGGATATGTAAGTGAGCATTTAAATAAGTTGTATGTGTGTATTCTTCAAAAAAATATATATAAGAAAGAAAAAGTCTTACTTGGCCAACTTGGACCACGTTCAATTCTCTCTTCGCTCATGGTTTTTTTTTTTTTTTCTTTTCGGGCAACTCCTTTTTAGTTTTTTTTTGGGTTTAAAATTTTAGTTTTTTTTTTCTCTCCACTTTTGTGAATTTTAATTTTATTTTGTTAAAATTAATTCATTTTTTTTCAATTTTATATTCAATTTGATATTCAATGTAACGTTCAAGTGTTGTCGTAGTTTTTGAGTGAAGAGAAGGTTGGGTTCAATGAATCTTAATTATTAGGTCATTGTGAGAACTTTTTTTTTGTATTTTCCGAAATTAAGTCACGTGATACTCTTATCTTTTTCAAAGTTCTCAAGGCAAAAGAAAGGAAGGAACTTAGAATAGGGTTTCCCATTTCTTTAGCTAATTGGAGTAGATTACAAAGCAATTAATTGCAGAGAGAAATGGTCCCAAGCACAAATTGGAATAAAGTGGATTACAAAGCAAATTGCAATTAATTATTGAAAAGAAACAAAAGAAACAAAAGAAAAAAAGGAACAAAAAGAAACAATTTCAAAAATAAATTGGTTCAATCTCTTGATGAAAATTTGGGCTTTGGTCTTCAGAACTTTTGAAAACCATCAAGAGGTTCAAACTTTAAGGTTGTTTCAAATAATTATTTCCATTTGCATGCTATTGCAAAGCCTTGCAACCCACTTTCCGAATTTTTTTTTTCTTCTAAATCTTGAATAATTCACTTTCTTAATTCTTCTTTGTTTCTACAAAGGTGATTCCTTGATTGCCATTGAAGGTTTTCATGTTTTTTTTTTTCTTTTTTTTTCCTGAGTTCAGAAAACGTTGGAATAAATTTCTACATTTTTCTGTCCTTTTTATTTTCAACCTTCTTGATTTCAATTAAGAAAGAAAGGAAAAAAAAAAAGAAAGTGAAACAAAGTCAAAGAGTTCAAAAAAAAAAAACGGTTTTTTGAAATTGAATGTCGTAATATCGATACTTTTAAGAATGAATCATTTTTTTTTTTTTTCAGGAATGAGGTTCACAAAGAGAATATAGTCAAATTGAGAGTGGTTCTACTACGATTGAAAAAAGAAATCAAGGAACCATCAGTGCGTAATAAAAATTAAAAAAGTGAATGAATCATTTTTTTTTAAAAAAAAAACAGGAATGAACCTGTTTACTATGAAAATTTTCCATTATATACAGTCAAATTGAGGGTGGCTCCATTACGATTGAAGGGGAAAAGTACTAAAATATCAATGCCGTAACAAATATTTGCAAGTTGAGTGAAATCATATTTTTTTTCAGGAATCAAACAGGAAAAAAGAAAAAGAAAAGGAAAAATGTAGTGAACCATGAATGAAGGTGGTTTTGGGAAATGTTTGTTGATTTTTTCTTGTTGATTTTTGGTTGAGCTGTAATTATTATTGAGATTGCTCTTATTGGAGGGTATGACAAAGTAAAAATTGTTTAAAAAATTTCCTGATTCAGCTAGAGAAAAGTACGATTTTAGTCAAAGAGGGCAAAATTAAAAAAAAAAAATTTGGTCATCCTTTATTTTCTTACTCTACTGCGCCCTCCCTCTTTTTGACTTTGAAGAAACAGGGAAAAGAAAAGAGAACAAGAAAAAATGTTTGACATTTTTTCATATCACTTATATAAAGTAACACTTTTTTTTCTTTTGACTACTTTTTTTTTTTTTATTTTCAAACAAACAAACAAACAAACAAAAAATAAAACCTCTCAACCAATTCACAACACACCACTTAGAAAAAAAAAAAAAAAAAAAAAAAAACATTTTGACATAAAATTTATTTTTTTTTAAAGAAAAATGAAATTATATTTGTTTTTAGCAATTATTTGTTTGTTTGTCACATCTGGAGAATCAGCTTGTGTTGCACCATGTCCACTTCAACCTGGTTTGAGAGGATCATATTTCAATGGAATAGTATTTTTCTTTCTTTCTTTCTTTCTTTCTTTTTTTCTTTTTTTTCTTTTTTTCTTTTTTTTTCTTTCTTTTTCTTCTTTTTTCTTTTTTCTTTTTTCTTTTTTCTTTTTTCTTTTTTCTTTTTTCTTTTTCTTCTTCTTACTTGACTTAACCTTCTCTTTTTCTTTTACTTCTAGACACAAGGAAATAATTTAGTGAACCCTGCAGCTTATATTCGTTACGAAAATATTAATTTCAATTGGGGATGGAATTCAGGACCTGGCGCACCTCTTACTGAAGATAACTTTTCAGTTGTTTGGGAAGGAGTGCTTACTGCTCCAACAACAGGAGTTTATGATTTCATGACTTCTTCAGATGATGGACACAACTTTTACTTTGATGGAATTCTCTACAGCAATCATTTTGGAAGAGGAATTTTCCCAAATGTCACTATCCCTTCTCAATCATTAGTTGCAGGCGCTCAATATAACATTCGATTTGATTACATGGAAATGACTGGAAATGCTTATGTTGTTTTATATTGGAGACCACCAGGTGGAAGCTGGGCTCCTGTTCCATTTTCAGTTTTATCTGGACCAACCTGCCCTCAAAGACATATTGTTGTTCCAAGTAGTTTGGTAATTCATTCTAATCCCGGTTTTGTTACATTGGATATTTCAATTGATGGACCAATCTCATCACCAGTCTCTGTTATCCTTTCAAGTACTTGCGTTGCTTTCTCAGATTGTATCGTTACTTTTGAATGTAATGGCCCAACTACCCTTTCAGTCCAAGTTTTCTCAACCGATTGTCTTAAAGGACAAATTAATTTGGTTAGTAATTCAACTGATGTTACTTGGGATGCAAGAACAAATGTCATTGATGTTACTGTTGTTCAAGAACCAGCTGCAGAATGTAGATCTTGGGGAGACCCTCATATCCTCACTTTTGATAATTTGAACTATGATTCACTTTTGACTGGAGTCCATAACTTGGTTCAATCTTTGGATGGAAATTTTGTTATTCAAACCCAACAACAAATGTGTGTTACAACAACTTGCAATGTTGGAGTCGTTATCAAATTTAAAACTACATTTTTCCAAGTCGAATTGGATTCAAACTATCAATTAGTTGTGACCTATTATTCCAATCCACCTGAAAATATGGCTCAAGTTAATTTCATTTCTGGAAGATACGTTTTCACAACACCAGTTGGCCTTATTGGTACTATTATTGTAACCCCCTATCATAATGTTTCATCTATTACAATTGTCGTTACTGCTACAAGTGTTTGGCAAGGAGAGCTCTTTGGATTGTGTGGAAATTATAATGGAATTCCAGGAGATGATTCAAATTCAACCACTGATAATTTAGTTCCAGATAGTGAAGATCTTTTCAGGGACAAGAATGTTATTTTCCCAGATACTTCAAGCCCAAGCAATGTCACCTTCCCAACTTGTGGTAGAGCACCTAGAGGTAAATTTTTTTTAAATTTTTTTAAATTTCATTTTTCTATTTCATTTTTCTAAATTATTAAAACAAAAATAATCTATAGACTACACTCCTTGTAACCCCAATCCATGTCAAAATGGTGGCACTTGTAATAACCTAGGAACGACTTATAATTGCACATGTCCACCAGGTTTTCAAGGACCTCGTTGTGAACAAAGTATTCTTTTTTTTCTTTTCTTTTCTTTTCTTTTTCAATTTTTCTGATTTTATTCAAATAATAATTTAGCCACCAATACACCTAATCCTTGTGCATCACGCCCATGTCTAAATGGAGGAACTTGTGTTAGAGATGGAGATAGTTATATTTGTCATTGCCCTCCAGGATTTACAGGTGTAAATTGTGAAGAATGTATTTTTTCATTTTTATTTTTTTTTTAAAAAAAGAACAAAAAAACTTAAATCACCAAAATATTAGCAACCTGTCCTTGTGATTCAAACCCTTGTGCCTATGGAAGCACTTGTATTGTTAAGGGAGACGATTACATTTGTAAATGTCCTTCTGGATGCCTTAAGAAAGTTTGTGAAGATTTTGATCCTTGTCTCTCCAACCCTTGTTCAACTGGAAGTACTTGTGTTCCCGAAGGAAATACTTATATCTGTAGATGTCCAGCTGGGTCTTTTGGAAGACATTGCGAACCAAGTTTGATTTTTTTTTTTTTTTTCTCTCTCTCTCTTAAAATTAAAACATCAAAAATTTTTATAAACTAAAATTAAAAAACAATCTTAGTTCCTGATCCATGTGAACCTAACCCTTGTGAAAATGGAGGTATTTGCTTGGCCAGAGGATTCTTCTACACCTGTGATTGTCCACCCAATCACTCAGGAGCTCATTGTCAAAAGTAAGTTTTTGATCTCCTCTTTTTTTTTTTTTTTTTTGTTTTTTCCA
>Ga0209960_1004690_pt1 | contig 10218 bp, 13 predicted proteins | sample ThiBiot_500_plan_2_FD_183947 | JGI IMG/M metagenome (GOLD analysis project Ga0209960, IMG submission 183947) | Wastewater bioreactor microbial communities from Cape Town, South Africa - Thiocy_expt_500_plan (SPAdes) | ecosystem: Engineered > Bioreactor > Thiocyanate-remediating >... | reverse complement strand
AAAAAAAAAAAAAAAAACCTTGAGAACACAATGAGACAATATTCATAAAAAGTTATTCAAAAGGAATAAGAAACATCTTTGAACAGATCCCTATCCCATCTAATTCATGGTAATGATACTTTTATTTTTTCCAATTTTTTACAATCTCCATCGGATTGCTGATGGGAAAGAAAAAAAAAATTGTTTCCCCAAAAAAAAAAATCCCCCACATCCGTTGGGAAAAAAAAGTTCTTGACTTTGCTAACCAAAAAATTCTCTTCCTCTCACCAAATATTAATAAGAAACCAAAATTTAATTAGAAAGATGAACTTGTTTGAGATTGTTGTTCCAATTGTTGTCTCTGTGACTGTGATTGCTCTTGTGTATTTTCTAAACCGTCGCAAACACTCACCAAAAGTATGTGTTGTTGTACCTCCTAAGTTGATCCCTGAAGCTGATCTTGCAAAGTTTGACGGAAAAGAAGGAAGACCCATTTATTTGGCAATCAAAGGAATAGTTTATGATGTTTCTGCAAAAGCAGGTTCTTATGGTGCTGGTGGATCATACGAAGTTTTAGCTTCAAAAGATGCTTCAAAAGTAAATTTTTTTTTCATTTTTCTTCTTTCTTTTCTTCTTTCTTCTTTTTGCCAAGAAAAATATGAAACCTATGATGAGAAAAATTACAAATGGAATTACCGTTTGAAATAAATATGAAACGAACAAAAGTGGCTGATCTCTGAGATTTTCAAAATTTTCTTATTCTTTATCTTCATCTTTTGAATTTTTTTTTTTTTTTTTTTTTCAAGTTGAAATATTGACACTTCTTTTTTTCCTCTTTCTTTAGGCTTTAGGAATGTCATCTTTAAAACTTGAAGATTGTGACTCTGATTATTCATCTCTAACTGACAAACAGGTTTCTTTTCTTTTCCTTTCTTTTTGTATATTATTTTTCTTCATTTTTTAAAAAATTTTACTCATTCATTCTTTTATTAGATTGAAGTTTTGAATGGATGGGAAGTATTCTTTCAAAAGAGATATTCTATTGTTGGACATACCGAGAAGTATACAAATCCAAAGACCAAATAATTATATTATGAAATAACTGTGAATATTCTTTTGTTACTCTTACTTTCGTGTTTTATATTAAATTCAATATATTTTCAACATTCTTTCTTTCTTTCTTTCTTTCTTTTCTTGAATCCAAAGTTCAAAATAAAATAAAACAAACAAACAAATTGAATACTGCTTCATTATTTCAAACCAAAGAGTTTGTGTGGGGGTCATGAGATTGATTTAGAACGTGCTTGAAATTTTCACATGAGAAGTAAATAAAGAAGCACGTTCAATAATTTTCCTTCTATCTTGCCATTTTTTTGTTTTTTGTTTTTGTTTTCTTTTCTTTTTTCATTTTTAATATTTTTTTGGACGGGTACTCCCTCACTTACCTCTTCATTTATTCACTCAAACAATATTTATTTTTTTTAAAAAAATACAAAGTACAAAAAAACTTATTTATTTCTTCAAAATAGTTGAAATATGTCAAAGAACCTTTTCCTTGTTGCCGCAAAGAGAACTCCCTTTGGAGCTTTCGGTGGAGCTTTAAAAGTAAAAAGATCATTCACCTCTTTTCTTTTCTTTTCTTTTCTTTATTTCAAAAAACACTTTGTTCTCCTTTTGGAATTAGAATTTTTATTTTATTTATTTTATTTAAAAACTCATTTTATCTATTTGTTTCATAGGACTTAACTGCAACAGACCTTGCAACTCATGCTTCAAAAGCCGCCTTAGCTGCAGGAAAAGTTGATCCCAATATTGTAGACTCTGTTATCTTTGGAAACGTCTCTCAAACTTCATCTGATGCCACATATCTTTCACGTCATGTTGGTTTAAGAAGTGGAGTTCCCATTCCAACACCTGCATTAACTGTTAATCGTCTTTGTGGTTCAGGTTTCCAAAGTATTGTCAATGCTTGTCATGAAATTTTACTTGGAGAATCCTCAGTTGTCCTTGCTGGAGGAACTGAAAATATGAGTCAAGCACCATATGCTGTTCGTGGTATTCGATTTGGAACTCAATTAGGAAAAAATCCACCTTTTGAAGACACTCTTTGGGCTGGATTAGTTGATTCTTATGTAAAAGTAAGTTTTTTTTTTTTTTTTTTAATCTTCCCATCTTTTTAAAAAAGAAGATTTTCTTTTAATTCTCACATTTTAATTATTATTTTTTTTAGACACCTATGGCAATTACTGCAGAAAATCTTGCTGAACAATATAAACTTTCTCGTGAAGAATGTGATACTTTCGCCCTTAGAAGTCAATTAAATTGGGTCAAAGGTATATTACTCTTTAACATAACAAGAAGAATACCTTTGAAGTTGGATTCTATTTTAACATTTCTTTCAAATGAATGTTATAGGAAATAAAGAAGGTGTTTTTGATGCTGAAATTGCCCCAATTCCAGTCAAAACACGTAAAGGACACGAAGATTTCAAAGTAGATGAAGGTCCAAGACCAAACTCTACTATGGAAGGACTTGCAAAAGTTTTTTTTTCATTTTTTTTTTACTTTAATTTTGTTTTATTCAAAAAACAATGGACCAATATTTGATTTTTCTTTTTTTTTAAAAAAAAAAAAGTTAAAACCTGTTTTTAAAGAAAATGGTGTTGTTACAGCTGGAAATGCTTCAGGAATTACTGATGGTGCTGCAGCTGTTGTTGTTGCAAGTGAAGTAATTTTTTAAATATCTTTTGATAAAAGAATTCTTCAAAATCTTTTGATAAAAATAGGAAGCTGTGAAAAAACACGGATTAACTCCACTTGCTCGCATTGTTTCTTGGCAATCAGCTGGAGTTGACCCAAAAATCATGGGTATTGGACCAGTCCCAGCCATTAAAGGAGCTCTCGCAAGAGCAAAATTAGACCTTAAACAAATGGATTTAGTAGAAGTAATCCTTTTCTTTTCTTTTCTTTTCTTCACTTTCATTTTCTTGGACCATTATTGATTACCTCTTTTTTTTCTCCCCATGAAGGTCAATGAAGCATTTGCATCACAAGTTTTAGCTGTTGCAAAAGAACTTGGAATTGATCATGAGAAATTAAATATTCACGGAGGAGCCATCTCACTTGGACATCCTTTAGGAGCATCTGGTGCAAGAATTACAGCTCATCTTGCTCACTTACTTCATAAATCAAACTTGAAATATGCTGTAGGATCAGCTTGTATTGGTGGAGGACAAGGAATTGCTATCATTTTAGAAAAAGCCTAAAAAAACAAAAACAAAACAAAACAATAAACATTTTTGAATAGAATTCGATCTTTATTTCAAAGTTGATGAGTTGATGAGATTGATGAGATGGAGAGTTCTTCCAGAAAAAAAAAAAAATTAGAGAACTTCAAAATCAACTTGAAATTTACAAGAAATACTCACATCAAATATCCAATTTAAAATTAAATTTCGATTTGATTTAGAGAGAGTTAAAGAAGATAGTTTGTGAGTTGAAATAAATTCGGTAGAAAGGAGGCTCGAAACTAACTGAAAATAAATGAGTCAATAAATTGGTTGATTTTTTGTTTTCTTCTTCTGATTGGTTTGTTTGTTTTGATTTCGCGACTTTCCAAAACCAAAATGGCAGGTCCTTCAGAAGGAAGAAAAGCGGTGATTGGCCCAGATTTTTTCTTTTTTTTTTTTTTTTTTTTTTTTTTTTTTTTTTTTTTTTTTTTTTTTTTTTTTTTTTTTTTTTTTTTTTTTTTTTTGATTCCATGAAACTCCTTTTTTTTTTTTTTCTCTCCCACATAAACATTAACTCAATAACCCTTATGCTGACTTATGGATTTATGCATTATGCGCATTATGCATTATTCTTTTTTTTAAAAAACCCATAATTATAATCTATTACAACTATAATCACAATTGTAAAACAACTCTATTCATCATATTTGAATTATAGAAATGATCCAACTTGAACATTTTTTTTACTCAACAATAATTAATTATTCAATTTGGGTTGACTATTGAAGGAGCGCATACAACTGACTCCTCTTCAACAATTCAATATCATTTGTTAATTAATAACTTATAATTTATAACAACTCTTCTTATTCGTATCCTTGTTATTTTATTCTCTTTGACTTTGAACCATTATTTTTTATTTATATTGTGGCATATTACAAAATGAACTGAAATGACTGAAGTGAAATGAAATGAAAGCAAAATAACTTTATTATTCTACCTTCAACTCAACCAATTTACTATTTCATTCAAGCAATAAGCAATAAGCAATAATTAATTAAGAGATATATTATTATGAAATTTATGGTCCTCTCAAACGAAATGTTGAAGTCAAACAATAATAGCAATTTAATTAATTTCTTATCTTTTCTTTTATAATTAACAGGACAATTAAAATTAATAGATAAATACCTTGGGATATTATTCATTCGATCGACTTCTCAATAGTCAAATTTTCTAATTCAAAGGTCAAACATTTCAAGGTTATTACTTCATAAATTGAAGGATTTAAATATCTGAAGTGTTTCAATTATTTCAAGATTATAAACAAAACTTTTATTTCAAGAGTTATTCAAGAGTGTAAAAATTATTTAAGATTATTCAACTTTCAATCGCTTAAATAAGAATGAGTCTTGATGTATCAAGGCTCCAAAGCCCTGATGGAGAATTTGAGATATTAACAAAGATAGGAGAAGGAAATTATGGAGCTGTTTATAAAGTAAATCAATAATTACTTAGTTGTGTTTAAATTATTAATTGCATATCATAACAATTTTTTTTTCTTTCAAAAAGGGACAACATGCAAAAACAAAAGGAGTTGTTGCAGTAAAAGTAATTGAATATGATGAAGATGATTTAGAAGAAATAGAACTTGAGATTGATATTTTAACAAAGTGTGATCATAGTAATATTGTCGGATATTTTGGAACTTTTATGAAGCTTTCAAAGATATGGGTTTGTTTTCATTTCATCTTTTCTTTTTTTTTTTTTCTTTTTCTTTTCTTTTCTTTTCTTTTCTTTTCTTTTTTCTCTCTCTCTCTTAGATTAGAATTCAAATTCAAATTCATAATGTTAGATGGTAATGGAAATGTGTCAAGGAGGGTGTCTTGTTGATTTATATACAGGTTTTTATTTACTTTTTTCTCTTGATTTTTTTTTCTTTTTGTTTGGTTGTTCGTTCTTCGATTATTCCCCTTTTTCAATGTAAACAAACCTTTTTGATGTTCAATTCAAAATAGCTAATAAAGGATTAAAGGAAGAACATATATCTTTTGTTTGTGCAGAAACTCTTAAAGTAAGTTGAACCTTAACTTTTTTTTAAAAAAAGTAGAGAAAAATGAAACAAAATAAAAATTACATTAATCGATTTTTAGGGACTTGCTTATCTTCATTCACAAGATATTATTCATAGAGATCTTAAAGGTGGAAATATTTTATTAACCACAGCAGGAGATGTTAAGCTAGGTTTTTTCTTCTTTTTCTTTTTCTTTTCTTCTTTCCCTTCTCTTAAACCTTTCTTAAATTAAACAAACAATACGAATTAGCCGATTTTGGAGTTTCTTCACAAGGAAGAAAAGTTAGAAATACTTTCATTGGGACTCCTTATTGGTAATTTTCAAAGATTTGGAAGTTTAATTCAATATAGATTGTTTTTACTTCACTTTCTTTTTTTTAAAAAAAAAGGATGGGTCCAGAAGTTATAGCTTGTGATGCTGATTCAAGTGCAATGTATGATGAAAGGGTAATATTTATTTATTTATTGATTGATTTATTTTTTGGAATTAATTGAAAAATATAGTGTGATGTCTGGTCTTTAGGAATTACTGCAATCGAAATGGCAGAAATGAATCCACCTTTATCTGATTTTCATCCCATGAGAGCTCTTTACCTTATTCCTTCATCTCCTCCTCCAACTCTAACAACCCCTAAAAAATGGTCAAAAGAATTTAATGATTTTCTAAAACAATGTTTAATAAAAGACCCAGAAAAGAGGCCACCAGCAAATGAACTTCTCTTGGTATTCTTTTTTCTTCTTCTAAGTTTATTAAATATTTAATCTAATTTTTTTCTTTCTTTTCTTATAGCATAAATTTGTTCAACCCACATATCATACACAAAAGAGATCAGGGAAAAGGAGAGATACTATTGCAGATTTAGTTGAAAAATCAGGTCGAATTAACAAAGTTGATGTAGAATATTCAGAGTAGTTTTATTTATTTATTTAATTTATGATTATTATTTTGCTAATTTTTTTTTTGTAATTTTTCAAAAATTCTAGTGGAAAACAAGGAGAGTCATGTAAATTTCATTATTTGCTTTAATTAAAATCACTTTTCTTCGATTACCATTAACCATTTCATAATTTCTTTTTGATTTTGTAGCAAGAAAAGTAAAAGATTCATCCTTTGCTGCTCTTGTTGATCAATTAGTTGGAAAAGGAATTGACAATGTAGTTTTAGAAGATAATCTTTATGGTGTTCCTTTTACTGATATCGATGATGTCGATGAACCATCTGTTTATTTTATTTTCTATTTTATTTTATTTTATTTTATTTTATTTTATTATTCCATTTTTATTTCTAAAGCAAAAAAAAAAAAATCACTAGACTCCAGTTAAGAAAATTGTTCCTGTAAATTATGATGATGATGATGATGAATTAACAGGAATTATTTCTAATCCTATTTTTTCAGAAGATGATGATGAAATTATGAGTTCAATTTTATAATTTTATCATTTATAGTTTTTATTTTCAATTTATAGTTTTGAAAAAAAATTTCAATAATATCTATTTAAAAGTTCCACCAGATGATGAAGATTTCATGAGAAGAGAATCTGTTGCAAGTATCGATATTGGTATTCTTTTCTTTATTAATAGTTTTTTTTTCTGACACTCATTTTTTTTTTAAAAAAAAACAAAAATCAACAAAAAGAAACTTCATCAATCACTGATCGTCCTTGTATTATTTTCTTCTTCTTTTTTCTTTTTCAAAAAAAAAAAAAATGAATCTTGGTTCATTTAATAAAATTAAAAAGTATATGACGGATTTACTCCTGGTTTTGAGGATATGGAAACTGAAATACCTTCTTATCAAGAACCAGAATTAGATGTTATTATAGATTCTAAGAATTTAAGCTCAGATCCAAGTTTTAATTTATTAAATACCCGAAGTAAATCAAATTCAAATACAAATTTGGAAGGATCACATAGCAAATCTAATTCAAATTCTTCAAATCAAATTCATAGTAAATCTAATTCAAATTCCTCAAACAATCCCCCATCATCAAACTCAACTTCCTTAAACATTTCTCAATTAAGAGTAAAATCAACATCAAATACAAATATTCCTAATTTAAATCGCCTTTCTGTTGTTTCAAGTCCTAGCATGAATTTTAATGAAATTCCAAATTCAATTGCTTCTCATTTACCAGTTAGACAAAAATCAGTTGTCATCAAAGTCAACAAAATTCAACAAGATGCTATTTCAAAAAGGCCTTTATCAGGTAATTTTTTTGATCTAAAACCAATAAATAAACTAATAAATAAATAAATAAATAAATAAATAAATAAATAAATAAATAAAGGAGTTAAACAAATGCCAACAGTCGAAGAAGTTGAATATATTGAAGATGATTCTGGAGTCGATGGAGTATTTTTCTTTTTCTTTTCTTTCTTTTAGTAAAAACCTTTTTTTCCAACTAAATAAATAAATAAAAAGAAACAAATGAAAATATATTTGGCAAGAAAAGATTTCCCAATAGACATTCTTTGTGCAGACTTTTTCTTAGGTTCAAATTAATTTTTTTTTTTTTTTTTTTTTTTTTTGTCAACAAATTTTGAAACAATTAAATAATTAGGACGAAGATACATATTTGGTACCCCTAATGGACTATTTCAATTAGATAAAAAAGGACATTGTTCGATTTTTTTTTTTTTTGAAAAAAATTAAATTTCTGTCTCTTGTGAGTTTCTCTAAATTATCAAATTAAATAGTACTAAAATTAATTGGTGGTGTCCATCTTGCACAAATTTTTGTTCTTATAGAATTTGGAGTCATGATGTGTTTGTGCAGTAACATTTTTCTTTTATTCTAAATCAAAAGTAATATAACTAAAATATATAAAATAAAATAAAATAAAAGTTGGAAAGATGACCAGCCAAATCCGAATGTACAGTCTTTCTTTAATGTCAAAAGCTGCTCAAAAAGGAAAAGCACCACTACAATTTCCTTGTGTAAAATTAAAAGGATCAAAAGGCTGTTCCTTCTTTCAAATAGGTTATTACAAATTCTTTTTCTTTTTTGATTTGGAAATAAAAAGGAATAAATTAAAATAGTTCGTTGCACAAAGAGTGTTTATTTAGTTGCATGTATGAAAAAACAAATCACTGTATACATGTGGGCTAGCTTTCCACAAAATCAATTTATGAAAATTAAGGTAAAATAATTCAATTCAAAAATAAATTTTGTTTGATTTTTCATTGTTAGGATTACTTCCTTCCTGAGAAAACGGTGAGAGCTGAATTAGTTGTTGTTAAGGATCAAGTGGCTCAAATTATTGCTCAAGGTCAATCAAAATTTTTCGTTATTGATGGAGAAACGTATTATTTTTCTTTACTTTACTTTTTTTCTTCTTGAATAAAACAAAAACAAATTAATTTTTAGTGGAGGATCTCAAGTTTTACTCGAACCAGTCGTTGGAAGATCAATACCTTTTTCATTACATCTTTTAGGTCATGAAATATTATTAGTTTATAATAGTAATCCTTTTTCTTCTTTTATTTATTTATTCTTTTTTTTTTAAATTTATTTATTTATTTTTTTTTTCTTTTTGATTTCTTTTTTGCTTTTTTGAAATTAATTTTTTTTAAAAAAAAGATTTTGGATGTTTTGTGCATTGTGAAAGATTAGAAATTATTGGTGAAAAAATGGTATGGCAATGTCCTCCTCAAGTTGTTGGTAATTTTCTTTACTTTTTTTTTTTTTTTTTTTTTTTTTTTTTTTTTTAAAAAAAAATTGTTTGGAACGGAAAGGAAGAATGAATGAATGAACTAAAAAAATATCAAAGAAAATAATAATAATAATTTTTTTTTTAAAAAAAAATAGTTCCATTAACGAGAGGAAAAGTTGTTGCCATTAGCCAAAAACAATGTGATGTCTTTTCTCGCAAGACTGGAATTTTACTTCAATCTTCAAATGAGATGGAAGCAAAAAAAATTAGATTCTTACTAAAACAATTTGATGACCGTGATGTTGTGATTGCAACAAAGGTTCAAGACACCTCCAATGTGTATATTATTCGTCCTCTCGCAGCTAAAACCCCACAACCGAAAACAGAATCAGTTTAAACTTACTCTTTGTTACCTCACAAAAATATAAAAATATCAAGATATAAATATCGAGATATAAATATAAATATAAATATATCATATACATATAAATATATAAATAGTACTGAATGATGCTCAATTAATTTTTTTCAGTTTCAAATAAGAAAGAAAAAAAGGAGAAGAAAAAATCAAAAAACCAAAATAACCTAAAGGAATGCGGTGCGTTGTAATCAATTGCACCTTATGATTAAATTCAAAGTTCCTCCTTGCTGATTCATCTCCGACACTTTGCTCTGTTCACCCACCTCCATTGTCTACCGCTTATTCCTGTTATTTTTCTTGGCACTTTGCAGAATATAAATGAGGGATGATAATTATGGTTCGAAGCAAAAAAGAGAGGAGTCGCAAGAGTAAGCTGGTGGAGCTTTAAAGTTTGAATAATAACAAATAGAGTCATCAATCTCGGTGAAAAATAAAAAGGAAAATGAAGGGACAACATTTTTTTTCGAACCAAAGATCAAAATTCACATTGAAAGCATTTTGGAAATTTAGTGACCCTTTTTAGATTTTTTGAGGCTATCATGATTATTTTGTTCAATGAAAATGTTAATACTAGGAGGATTGTGAGTCAGAACCAAGTGAGTGAATAAAAAAGAGAAAAGTAAGAAAAAAACAGTATAAATTCGAAAGAGAAAAAAGAAAAAGTAAAAGATTATCGACTTTAATTTTTCTTATTTTTTTTTTAATTCTTTTCTTATTGCATTTCTTTTCTTTTATTTTGAAATTTGAAATCAAGTTGTGTGTTTCTTTTTGTTTCAAGAGAGAAGCAATGGAATCAGATTCCCAAAAGTTGAATTTTTTTTTTTTTTTTTTTTTTTTTTATAATTAATTTTTCGCAGTTGT